>Ga0157364_1006553_pt1 | contig 11981 bp, 9 predicted proteins | sample AttsexASBM2_FD_111476 | JGI IMG/M metagenome (GOLD analysis project Ga0157364, IMG submission 111476) | Fungus gardens microbial communities from leaf cutter ant in Ribeirão Preto, State of São Paulo, Brazil - Atta sexdens ASBM2 | ecosystem: Host-associated > Fungi > Mycelium > Unclassified ...
CACACACGCACGCACGCACGCACGCACGCACGCACGCACGCACGCACGCACGCACACACACACACACACACACACACACACACACACACACACACACATACATAAATGCTATTACATTAATATAGATATGTGTCCTAGTCGGCGAATTTCGATCACGACAGTTTGTTCGATAAAAGCCGTTATTGTCACCGACATCACTCCTCTATTACCGGCTCACACGGAACACTCGAGTCTTGCTCGGTGGAAATTTATGACCGAACTTTAAGCCCCTCTTGTAAGGACGATCAACCGCATCCAGTGTCAACGATGGATATAAGCGCGTTCGCCACCCTACTTTCCTGCTACCAATTCCCCGTCAGGAATTCCAGATTTTTCTTACGCGTCGCGGCCCGTTAAGAAAGCCGAGCCGACATTTTATCGCGTTATACATCCTGGACGCTGGTAACGTATATGGTAGGTCGGAACAATGTTTTATTATCCGCTTGCTACCCCTACGTTCACCCTTCCACACCGTTACGTCTTTCTTTTACTTAGAATTTTACGATTCGATTTTATGATCGTACGCCGCTGAGATCTTTCGGCCGTTGTATACTATGTCAAAATGACGTGTCGTAGCTTTCCTGTGTAACCCTTTTTTTCGCGACGTGCAAAATCCCAATGACGAGGATTTATGTGCGACAGAACCGTAACATGAAAAGATCCAACATGTGTATAGTAGTATCCGAGTATCTTATCTATCAAAGAGAACTTTCTGATTCGCATTTCATCGACACGATATAAAGTAGAAAAAGATTCAAAGAGATGAAAGATATATATATATATATATATATATATATATATATATATATATATATAAAAAAAACATAAAAAAAATAATTAAACAAAAAAAAACTTTAATAAAAGATTTCGGAGATTTAAAACTTAGTTTGTATAAAGAGTGAGAAAATCAATTTAAATTATTATTGTTAATATATATTAACAGTTAATACATTAACTATGTTAATATATATTATTTCTTTCTTATTCTATTGATATTCGAATTAGAAGTTAATGATAAAAATTGAAATTATAATCTAATATATTGAAAATTAATATGTTGAAAAAAAGATGTTTTTTCTATTAATGTTATTTAATCTTTTTTTACTTTCCTTTTAATTTTTACATCATTCCCATTTTACATATTCTCCTATGTGAGAGTCGATGATTTCATTGACTAAGGAACAGTCTTCCAGGGAACGCCTGATACCGTCGTCGTAGCTGTCGTTTCACACCAAAGGTGATGGATATACATAGTTACGTGGGTACCTAATGGCTCTCTGGAGAGTTTTCAGTCTCTCACATGTGCCTCTAGGCGGCGATCTTGCTAAAGACTTCCTCGTAACGTACTTCGATCCGAAGCTCTTCGGCAACGAGCGAGATCGATTCTGCTGTGAACGAGATCGATCGTGAGTCGTACGTTCGTAACATCAGTTGCAACGGTTTGATTTTCGTCGAACGAAATGCGAAACGGAGTCGAAGGAAAGACCAGTGTGTTTCTCCCTTCCCTGATACAAAGAAAAGGAAACCGAAACCTTTGACGAAATCACATCAGCCGGAGAAGAGTATTTTCTTGGTGGACAAACTCTGCTAAAGTTCCACGGTAGAGGAAACTCTCGTTCGGAGGTTTTCGATCGGATCGATGGTGCGGTTCAGTGTGCGACGTGATGCCGGTTATAGCCATAATTCGAAGGTTTACAGCTCGTTGGAACGGCTCGTCGTACTGACCTGATTTTTATTGAACGAAGCGAACAACTAATTGTAAGTAGCACCAACTCGTCGATTCGGGAGAAATTGGTACATTGTAACGCCGATAACAAATAGAAAAGGAATTGGCCGGCGACCTGGTTTTCGCGCGGCTTGTGCTCGGACTTCTCTCAAGAAGTAAGAAGTCTGACATTTGACACATTGCGCCGGTAAAATAAAAGTATACTTCGTACTTATATTTTCCTTTAATGTACCATTGTTTGTATCGCCGAACTGTGACGTCTGCCAACCCGATCATAACATCTGTCCAGTTAATGTGATCGCTATCTCTATTGTCTGTATGAAATGTCTTCTTATAAAAATTACCGCAATGTCTTTTAATAGCGTCAATAGATCTTTGTATGATATTTTGAAAGAAAAAAAAAACCGCATCGGAAGGAACGACAGTACGTGTAACGAGCGTTCGGTTCGACGAATAATCGGCTACCGGAAATCGGCTTAGGATAATAGGTACTTTTCAACGACATTGTGAGGAGCGATTCAGCGGAATCGGTCGTTGAAGAAAAGGTAAAAACGATCATCACAGATAGGTCGTCAAATGTATTCAGCGTCGTGAAGACAACCCCCTTCTCATGAACGAAGGGTCGCGACTTTTATCTGATCCGCCATAAAGTTGCCATCGACGACTATCTAAGAACGGAACGTCGTTTGAAATTTTGTCGTTTACACCATCACGTATCGGTCGCCCCTGCTTTACAATCACTACCATTAAAGGCTCGTATATCAAATAGCTTATCCCCTCATACGCGTTTCACGCGGAAGGAACCTAATATTGTCGATTCTTCCTTGGTGCTCCTAAATCATCGCGCGATTCACCCTGCAAGGGTTCAGCTTAACCCGCGAGAATAAATCTGTCTTCTCTATCAACAAACTCTCAGCTCGGAAGAATTACTTTGTTCAGTGAAATTCTTAATTCATTATTTCTCGTCGACGAGTGCGCGATAATTTTCGTAATTGTTTTAACTTCGATTAATCGTCGCGCTTTCTCAAGGGAACGAAAGAAAATTAATCGACGATATGAGATTAAGGGAGGCGAAACGATTTCAGACAATTCAATAGAAATACAGATAATGTCGTGCAAACGAAATATATCGGAGGGGAAAGCAATTCGAGGCTTGCGGCAAAAACTGCCATTAACATCCGCCACGAGGGAGAATTGTTGTTTTGCAGCCTCGTGTATCGTCACTTTCCCGCATGCAGACGGTACCATTAAATACTCATAAATCAAAGCACCTTAAGCCATCTTATTGCGTCACTACTTTGTGCAAAGGATTCGCGAATTCTATATCGACTACTCTTTTTTTTTTATTTTTTTTTTTTATTTCAGATCACTATCGAAAACGGTGTCGGCACATGTGCCATGTACCCAATAATCGTTCTTATATCACCTCGTAACTCGGATAAAATGACTCAAAAGACTGTAAGTATATCGGCACGAACATTATGATAGAACGACGCACTTCCTATAAAAAAAGTCATTATTACGACGCTACTATGGAGACGTTACAATTTACCAGGTCAATTTCACTCCAAGAACAACCATAATATGCCTGTAAAAGCATGATGTCAATATCAATGACTTTATGGTGGGCATTATGCTTTCATATTGATATTGCAATGCTTATGTAATAATCTTTAATTATATAATAATTTTATTTATGATAGAACGTTAGATTTTTTTATACTTTTAAACATTTAATTAATATGTTATTGAAATTATGTTGACGTGCTGTTAATTTTTACGGAAAAGCTGAAACTTTATGGTGCTAAAACAGTGTCGCATTTTATGGTAAGAAATATAATGAAATAATGAATTATAATAAATTTTACGCAGAATAAATTGTATTTTAAAAATAAACTCCCGGTCCCCCCCCTCTCTCTCTCTCTCTCTCTCTCTCTCTCTCCAGATTAATATTACAGAAATAAAAATAAATACAAGAAACCAAAGCAACATTATCTGTTTGCATGTACCAAGTCTGTTGTATAAAATAAACATGTATGCCATAATGCTGAAAACTTGTTATAATTGCTATTTACTCACTTACTTGCTATTTAAATTGAAATTGTTTCTATTGAGTATAATTGTAATGTTCTACTCAAGTTCAACAAGGAAGACGTTTAACGACATCTATATAGAGACTATCAAGTGGTCGACTGCACTACCGAGATTACAAGTGTACAGTGTCGTATTCGTACGTCATGAACAGTAGAAGCGAAGTCCCTCTGCCTGAGTACCCAACGTACCTGCTGGTACCATAATCTGACGAGACATCGACCGCGAAGTAAGAGAACCGTTGGTCCATTTCGAACGTACATTGCGTCTCGGAGTCGTAATTTGCAAGTCCGGACGCGGTTCTAACTGGGCCAAAACTCCATCCCGCCAAGTTTAAGCGAGCTTACGCTTTAAAGCTTATGTTTGTTTAAGGAGTTGGCGTGTTGCCGTCGTCGAATACGCAGCTACGTCTCCATGGCGGTGGTGTAAGTTAGCGCGCTCAAGATCAACACCTACCAAAAATAGAGCCCTTAATTACGAATCAAACTTCAATCTCGCGTAGCTGTTCTCGCAAATTCGAGTTGGGAATTACTATATTCTGCGCTATATCCTTCTACGAAAAGTTCCTTCCTTAAGAACTCTTTCCTTAAGAATTTATATATTTTCATTATATATTTGGAAGAATTATTTAATATTTAAAAAATATAATAAAACGTACGAAAAATAAAACACGAATGTACAAATGACATAACGCATCATATAAAATACAACTAATAAATATTATGATAAATGTTATCATTCTCTATAAAGATACAATGATTAAAATAACTTCCAAGACAAATCAACTTCCAAGACAATAGATTTCAAACAAATGATTTTTTAAATGTAACTCTAAGTTAATGTCAAGAGTAACATAGATACACGCGATAATAAAACTTTTTTTTAAGTTTAAGAATAAGTATGCACAGTTTATCAGTAAATTGAGATGCGACGTAACATAGAAAGCAACATAGAAAAACCGAGGAGAACCAGCAATGACATTGGTTCTTATGAAAATCAACAATGTGTTTGCCTGTCATACAGCTATGGTATATATGTATATTGAATTACGAATGTATGCGAACTTAAATGGTTGTGCAAGAGTATTGTTATGCCATGCCGGCATTTCGCGTCAGAAAGTCATCGTAAAGCCACCACGAAAAGAGAGAAGGGAAAAGAAAGAAACGTCGTCTTATTTCGTTTGGTCTCGTTTCCGACCCGCTCCCGTCCAGTTACATCACGATGGGGTTTCCAGTTGGGATATCATCGCGAAAATAATATATCACGTGTATCAAAGAAACGTATCGACTGTGCGTGTACAAAGGATGTCAAAATTGTCCAAAACATGAACTCGATTCTACCAATAGCCAAAATACAATTTTCGTTTCTTTTGATAAATGCATTAAATTGAAAAAATTAAGTTAATAACTATTCTCTCGTTAATACCCACTGTATAAAAATTATTTTTTAAATGAATATTAATAAGAAATAATGCGAGAAACAAGGGATAGCATATTTTAAAAAATTTTATATAATATATGATATATATAATATTAGTTCCATTAATTATATTAATTGAGGTTATTAACATTATGTTTCACATTTTCATTATATCTACATTCCAAATAGCACAAAAGAATTCTAATAAATATTTCAAAACAATTTACAAGATTGTTAAATCTTTCTTAAATGTAATATAAGCTTTTTTATTCTTACTTAACAATTTACATGCATGATAGGAATGTGAACTACATTTATAAAGAGTTTAGACTTTTTACGATGATTGTATACGATTGTGTAAGAATAATATTCTCTGAAATGCGAGCTGAAATTCTTTTTAGTTTCACGTCGCGAACGATGTAAGGATCATTTTCTCTGAAATTTAGCAAACTGATATTCTTTTTTGGTTTCAATGCACAAAACGTCCACGGTTCCTTCGTCCGATGCTCGTATCAGAACTTACCGAGAAAACCGCCGGGAAAAGAAGGAAGGCAAAAGAACGCCGTGTTACTTTGGTCGAGGGGGAAGGAAGCTCTGGCTCCCGACACGCTGATTCGACCCAGCGCAGCGTGGCACGTCACGATGGGATTTCCGGCCGAGATATTCTCGTGGAAATAAAATAACACCGGCACTCCGGCCGTATATTCATAACTGTCGACAGCCTCCGACCTTGCGCAAACGTTTGCGGCTGGAATCGCGGAATTAAAATATCGCAAGGAATTTTTAATCTTTTATCTATAGAAGCGTCTGTACACGTCCACTTTGGATAGAAAAATCTGCACTGATAAGTTAATTTATAGCTTGATTACTTTACGTAATTTACAAATACAAGTAATGGAGCTAAGCTCGTATTTCAGTTTATTGGTAACTTCAGAACGGCAATTCAACTCTGCTTGGCTTAAGGGTTAAGGAAGGGTGGATTTCCCGTTCGTATCGAGTAGCTGTGCGTTTGTCACGATATCACATGTCGTGCTTTGGGATTTAATCCCATCGTATGTAGATGCGCGCGCATGCACATATACAGGAGTTACGAGCTAAGTAAATCCGCGAAACAATATCTCGCGAAAGGAAATCCTTCTAGGGAGATCGAACAATACCTCGTGGTCGAATAAGCGCGGGACGCAATGCGCTACGAAATAAGAAAGCGATTCTTTTGTGTACCGAAGATCCCCATTCTTTGAGCGACCAAACGTATCCCGGGTAACCTGAATAAATCGCGGATTTGAGGAGCAATAAACTCGATCCTTTCCCGGTCATCGGTGTCTAGATCGTTCTCGTTGACTTGTCGAAAGTCCTCTCTTTCTGTAGGTAGCGCGGATTATCATAGAAAGGAGAAATCGGCAAAATTTTAACATTTGAGTCTGGCTTTCAAAATACGTAAATCCGAATAATGCACACGAATTTCGTTGAATAAATATCAATCGAAACCTTCTTCGTGATGATGCAATAAAAATCATTTGATAAAAAGATGAGAACTTTTTGCCTTTTACTGCACGATCTATTCTATACGAAATAAATAGAACACAGTCTGCTACTATAGATATTTTAATGCTTGATTAAAAAGGATAATGCGGATAAGTGTTTATTTGAGCAAATCGTATTAAGGCATAGACTGACCATAAGTTATAACTTAGGATTGCAAATTCTATAAAAAAATTTTTCTAGTTGAGCGTTGAAATAATGATGTTCATTATTTAAAGTCAGATACATAGATGAGGTTCATAGTAAAGCGCAATTTAGTGAAGAAAAATTAAATTCGCTTTCATATTGAAATTATCACCAACATAAATAAATAAAAACAACAATATTATCAGTAAATGTTCTGCATTAAAATGTCAAAAAAAGCATTCTAATGTGATTATAGACTTAATGTACTTATATTCTTCCATTTTTTGCTATTGTTATATTTCAAATAAATTAAAAGTTTTTTAAATCAAGATTTTGAGAAAATTAATTTCTAAATTGATTTTTTTTTTTTAATATAGAGAAAATATTCATCAAGATTTTAAATTGGTCTAGTATAACCCCCTTAAAAAAAGTCATATCTAAATGACATCACATCTTATAAGAGAACGCTTGAAATATTTTAGCCTAAGTGCAAAATAGATTAATGCAGCTATATTTGAATAAGTTGAATTTTGTAGCCAAGCCAAAGCTGTTTATTATAAAATCTCTTTGCATCATCCGTCGATCTCCCACGCATGAAGAATGATGCGCGTTTTGTATCCTATGTGAATTACATGGGCGCGCGCGAGCGTAAGAAACTGGATGGAGTTCCCGTTCGGCTAGGAAGGAAAAGACTCTTCGACGCGGTAGTGCTTTCACGTAAGAACGCCTTTTCATTCCCGCAATTTACATCCATTTGTACCGAGACGACGCGGCCGATACACCTGGCTCACGCTAACAGCGGCTGAAAGCACTTGACTAGACCTATTCGGAGCATCACGCGGATATAGGTCGCGTTCGAACGCGCGGAAAGGTGCCGAATGAAAAGAATCATTCCTTTATCATAGTTGAGATATATAGTCACGGCAATAATACGGTGAAGTAAGGCGAAGTAAGAGGACAGAAGAAGATTTGACGCTGTTGGATAATATTGTCGCGTTCTGTCCTCGTTCTTTTACGAACCAATTTACAGCCTGCAGAAGGGGCAAATGAACTCAGCACTTTTGCTTGATTGCGACGAGTAAGCAGTCACTTTGGCGCTATCAATTTTGTAAAAAAGTGACATAAACGCTTTCTCTTTCCCTTTTTTTTTTTATAGTATATGCAGATGCATGTGCACGTCGAATGTTGTTAGAAATATTCGTAAATAGAATTCAGTCACGAATTAAATTAATGGAAAATAAGATGATTTAAAATATCAAGCCTAAATTGCGAACTTGTAAATAATGATCCGAGTAATTAACAATAAAGAACAAAATGATATCAATCTTAATAAATGCAAAACATCATCATTACCTGACGGAGCGATGCGACGTCAACTAGTAAGAAACAATTTCCTTTGTTGGAACGAATGTTATGAAACTACGTCTGATGAAGAGATATAAGGAGCGAACGAAAGGAGAAGGGGAAGAAGAAAACAAGGAAGAAGATAAAAAGTTTCTCTATCACAAGATAACGTTGTCGAGCTCCGACGTCATCTTTTATGTCCCAATTTACGCCTCGGGGAGAAGAGAAGGTGGCGGATGGGGTACCTTCTCGTCGTGTTTCGAAGGGGGTGAGGCTGCTTAGATATAAGATGAAAGACTCGTGTAGAAAGAGGGTGCTCCAAGGCAGAAATAAAAGAGGTATCTTGCTCCCGGCATCCCTTACCTATGAAGTTTGATTATGTTTTTAGGACGTAGAAAAGAAGCGGATCAAATTTCGCAGCCACTCAACCCGGCTTCGGTGTCCGAGCACGATCTTCTTCCTACGAAGTATATAACCCAATCCTTTCTTATAGCTTCGTTTTCTGGCAACTCCGTATTCTTTCTGGTCAAACAAATCAATCATTTCAAATAAACGCGTAATCTATACTCCTGCATTATATTGCAATTTACATTAATAATGGCGATGAATCACGAATGACAAATCGCCATTCTAACTTTGTTCGCTGTTCGTTCCGACGAAAATAGACAAAATTGTTCTCTTCCCTACCGCGTGTTTTCGTATGTAATGTATGTGTGAATCGTAAGCGCTTGCGTCGGCGCAAATTTCTGCATGTATTTCATTTCGTTACAAAAGCTTCAAATTACAAAACAAACGGCGTTAACATCCGTCCGAATTAATGATCGTGGAAAACCGATGATGACAGAGGACGGGCGTATCAATGGAAAGCCTCCGTGTCAAGCTGCTATGACGAGGTAGAGCTCGAAAACATTTTATGCGATATACGCTGCGGCCAGGAGTCCGCATTGTTGGCCCTGTCAACTGCACACACCTACGCACAGCCAGGACGGACATACGTGCACGAGTAAACTATCCTGCCTGACCCCAACTGGATTAGGCTCGGACGTGCACATACACACACATACACACATACACACACGCGCAAAAGATAGTTCTATGTAGTCGATTGATCACCGATAAAATTTCCCTCTTTCGTTCTCCTCGCCATTTTCCCATCGGTCGACGTCAAAATCCCTCAGGTTTCCGAAGCTACCAGTAATTTCTCGTCGCGACTTCTTTCTCCTACATCCCACACGCGCGTGAGATGGTACTGACGATATCAGATTAATCTCTCAACGGGAGCGACGTGATATCCCAGGAAGTCTTACAATTAGTCTCAATGTTACGTATGACAAGACTGACGAGGCTCTTGTTAATCTTGTTTCGTGACCGCGAAGCATAAAGTAATTTTCATGCGATATCTCACGGGGATAATTTTATCGTTCTATAAACGTAATTAAATAAAATATATTGTGTACGATACATATATCATAAAATGAAAATTTGAACATTTAATTTCTTTCAAAAAGTTGTCCTGTAATCGCGATATGATTGATATTGCTATACCCAAAAACTGATATATCGTGATACGTTTTAAATGTTATCAAATGCTAAACGTAGTATGATGTAAATTCTATTTTATCTGTAATCTACCGATATATATCAATAACGTATTCCCTTCCAAAATTTTCTGCTATTTATTATGTAACAATTGCCACCGGAAACCAAATCACCTTATGCATTTAAATTTAAATAGTATGCGAATTAGGCGGTGAGTGCATTGAGTTACCAGTATTGCACGTAGATTACGGATAACGTTTTACGGGAACACTAGAATTCCCTCCACGAAATAGATCTTTAATTGGATCCTAAGTCAGAGAGAGAGAAAGAGAGAGAGAGAGAGAGAGAGAGAGAGAGAGAGAGAGAGAGTATCGCCCTATTTAACGTAATGTGCGTCGAAGCGTGACCAACGACGATCGGTAGGTTCGTCCTCGAGGAAGCTACTTCGCGTACTGATCGCATTAACTCCGGCGTGGCCCTGCCTCGAGGGCACGTTTTCCGCATAGCCAATATCAAGCAGCTTCGGTACGTGCGGAGGTACACAGCCCCTGGCAAATAATCGGAGAATACGCTGAGTGTTCTCGCACTACCGGTTAAAATGCCCAGTGCGCATGCTAATGGGTTACATCGAGAAGCGGGTATCCTGTCGTTCGGCTATTTTGCACCGATTTTCGTTAAATTCAATTTTTCTCTGCTTCCGTGCACACCCCGACAGCGAGATAAGAAAAAGGTCCTCTACGTGCCGCGGCGACACGACAAATTACTATCGCCCTCGAAAACACGAAAGGAAAACGTGGTTGAGTTAACCGTAACGTGAGAGGAATTCAGATCCAGTATTAATGATTGGTAATCGCCATCTACACGCGACCAGATTTTGATTATAATTACAGCACTGGAATGATAATATCGATCTCATTATTTCGACATCATCGCTGCAACAACGAATGTATAATACAGACATATAGAAGTGAAATATTACTGAAAATGCGTCATTAAATAGAATTTTCGACGAGATAATTGAAGCTCACAGAGAATGAACGAATCTCATTAGCTAATTTACCCTGGATGGCACTCTTTAGATATTAATATAAACACTATGAACGACTTAGCCGTTCTCATTAATTCTCGTACCCAAGTTCTCGCTCGAATGAGCTCTCCGCAAGCTTTTTCATCTTAACGATGCGTGTTTCGTTTCGAACAACGGGCTATGCGCTATTGTACAGCTGCCTGAGATAATAGGACCCAACGAAAGTCGAGCTAATTTTGAATAATGAGCGTATATTAAATTCGACCTGGATAACGCCAACAGTAACGTGGTGTTTATGACGAGTTGCTAGCTACTCTTTACCAAGATATACTCGAGCTGTTTCAACCTTTAGAAGCGGGGCTTCGCACTGAGATGGGTCCTTAACTGGCTTTAATCAAGTGAAAACTTCTCGGAATGCTGAACATTGCGTTCCACATCTTCCGACGCTTTCGACGCTTTCGACCAGATAGAATAAGAAGTATCACCTGCACGATGATTAACTGTAATACTACAGTAATTAACATATCTTTAACTTCCAGTTGATCAAGTAACGAGAAGAAATTATGATATGATATATTCGGATATATAAAAATATTACTAAAACATGCAATACTAAATATTATTTTTACAATATTTGTGCGACAAACGACATAGACAAATCTTGCCAAAATATTTTTCTCAGAAAGTCTACATACTTTTTTGGTGAAAACATTATCGGAGAGATTCGACGGAGCGCAAACTCTTGAAAATGATAAGTGACGCCCTGGCTTTTCGTGAAAGAGACGGAGAGTTGAGTGCCTCCTTCGGGCTGAGCCAACCAGTAAACAACGATTTGTCATCGAGACTAATAACGGCGTTCTGCTCGGAGCAATATCATACACTGCACCTACTTCCGTTACCGCTTTATTTGTCTCGATTCCCCTCGGTACATCGACCAGCGGAAATTTCTGTGAGAGGCAATATGAGCCATTGGGACAACGAATCTTGCGGATTGATGACCAGCTATTAAAAATTCCGTACGCGCGGTATGCCGAAAAATGGCGAGAAACGTATGGAGCTTTCGGTCATGCTTTATTAACGACAATGTCGCGATACATTTATCCTATTTGCGGAAGTACGGTGCATATC
>Ga0157364_1006554_pt1 | contig 11980 bp, 19 predicted proteins | sample AttsexASBM2_FD_111476 | JGI IMG/M metagenome (GOLD analysis project Ga0157364, IMG submission 111476) | Fungus gardens microbial communities from leaf cutter ant in Ribeirão Preto, State of São Paulo, Brazil - Atta sexdens ASBM2 | ecosystem: Host-associated > Fungi > Mycelium > Unclassified ...
AAGTCGATGCAGTCCGTCCTGCGCCAGTGGTCACGCTGGTGTGAGGAAATGGGGTATCCCTATCTGCCGATCCAGCCGGAAGCCTGCCGCGCTTACCTGATAGGTATGCACGAGGACGGAAAGTCAGTGGCCACTGTCCGCCAGCATTATTCCATGCTAGCCAAAATCCACAACCACGCCGGGCTGGAGGATCTCACCAAAAACCAGACCGTCAGCCTGGCGATGCGCCGCATTACCCGCAACGCCGTGCAGCAGGGCGAGCGCACGGGCCAGGCGGTGCCCTTTCGCCTGACCGACCTGAAGCGCATAGCCCAGGTGCTCGATTACTACCGGGTACTGGCGGACGCGCGCGACCTGGCCTTTCTCGGCGTCGCGTACAACACCATGCTGCGTATTGCCGAGATCGGCCGCATCCGCCTGCGTGATGTGCAGGAGGGGCCAGAGAACCGCATCGTTCTGCGCATCGCCTACACCAAAACCGTGCTCACAACTGACGGGCAGATCCGCACGCTGAGCCAGGAGACGTCAGCCTGGCTGCGCAACTGGATCGATAAAGCCGGACATACCGATCCGGATGCCTATGTTTTTTCCGGCGTGGACCGCTGGGGGAAACCCCGCAAGCAGAATGCGCCGCTTTCGAACACCACCATGGAAAGCATCTTTGCCCGGGCCTGGTTCGCTGTCAGGGGGCAGCCGGGGGCGAAGGATGAGAAAGGCCGCTATGCGGTCTGGAGCGGGCACAGCGCGCGCGTCGGCGCGGCGCAGGACATGGCTGCGAAGGGTATCGACCCGCTCATCATCATGAAACAGGGCGGATGGAAGCGCCTCGATATGGTAATGCGTTATATCCGCAACCTGGAGGACGCGGATAACGACTTCATCAAAATGATAGAGCAGTCCTGAAAACGGGGGCTGACAACACGGCGCACTAAAGCTGTGATACGTTAAATCAATCTGAGGAATAACCAATGCGACCGACCGAGTTGAGAATCACCGTTCTGCGCACCGTTGAGGCCCATGGCGAAGCGATTAACGCCACAGAGCTGGGGCGCGTGGTAGAGCGGCCAAACGGCAAAAGCACCTACGTCAGTGGCGTGCATCGCTGTGTGAGAGGCCTGATTAAGGGGGGCGCGCTTGAGGAAGATGGTCAGGGCTGCCTTAAACTGACCGATCTGGGGCGCGACCTGCTTGAAATGTCTCAGCTCAACACTGAAGAGCCGAAACCCGTGTTTTTTGTCCCCGTCAGGAGCAATAAAAACACTAAGTAAAAGTTTATTTGTAATGCAACCCAGACAGTCATTTACAGTTAACGGCCACACCGTGCATCTGATCGCCGGTGATGGCCCCGACGGCCCGGCGGTTGCCTGCGCCGTCGAGCTGGTGGACTACCCGGAACTGCGTTCGCTGAGCATTTACTTTCCGATGCGCTCACGAAAGTCGGCCAGCAGGTTTGTCCTCGATGCTGCGCAGGAAACAGCAGAGCGTGGTTATCACAAAGTGATGAGCGAACACCGGGACATATTGGACATGGTTAACCGCTGCCTGTCAGCGCCCATGCCGCCAGCCTGGAAAGCGCATCACCGCCGTTAACCCCCTGCCCTGCATAACCCCGTATGAGTGGCCATTGCCACCAGCTCGTTTAACCCCGTAACAGGAAAACCATCATGACGACGATCACGCTGTCCGCCAAATTCAAAAGCCTGCACGACGACGTTATTCGCACACGTGCCTCTATCCAGCAAACCGTCACCGCAGCATTGCAGGCGGCCACCAACCTCAATATTAGTGCAAACCGTAGCGAAGCTGACATGTGGGCCGCTATCCGCAAAGAATATGACCTCAATCCCGGCAAGGAATACAAATTCGTTGCGAATGGCGATCAGCTCAATATCGTCGAGATCTCCGCAGAAGAGCTGGCGCAGATTCATGAGCAGATGGGCATCCAGCAGCCGGCACAGGCAGCGCCCGCCGCCGCACCTGCTACCACGCGCCGCGCCCGTGGCGGGAAGCGCTCAGCATGATCACCCTTTCCGTCAAAAAACTCGCTCCAGAGGTAAAGCTGCCGGTCTACGCCACCGGCGGCGCCGCGCGCTTTGACTTTTTCGCCTTCGACATCGCCGAGGTGCGCCCGCGCGCGCGAACCATCATTTTCCGCACCGGGCTTACCTTTGAAGTCCCGTTCGAAAAAGAAATGGTCATCATGGGCCGCAGCGGGCTGGGCTTTAAGCACAACATCCGCCTGGCGAACTGCGAGGGCGTGATCGACAGCGATTTCCGCGATGAGGTGCTGATCGCCCTCACGGCGGATACCGACGAAGGTTTCGCCCAGCTGGTGGCGCTGCGTCCCGGCGACCGCATTGCACAGGGCAAAATTCAGGATGCCGAGCGCGCCGGATTCCGGGAAGTGACCGCGCTAAGCCAGACCAGCAGAACAGGCGGTTTCGGCTCATCCGGCCTGCGCGACGCCGCGCCGCAGTCGCCAGAGCCAGTGCCTCAGCCGTTGGTGGGCTTCCCGTTCTACGGCATGGGCGATACGGTTACCGGTTCGGATCCGGGCCGCGCTGCCGGAGACTGCACGGCGACATTCAGCCACCAGCCCGCAGCGCCGGATTATTCCCCGGCATCCGATGCGAGCGCGGTCAGCGCATTCGATGCCGGCAGCTGCACGCCCTCGGACTGATGCCGCCCATGCGCTTAACCGGTACTCATCTGTGGCTGGATGGCGTTGAATACCGGGCCGTGCCCGGCGGCTTTATGCAGCCAGCAGAAAAGGTGAAGCACCGGGCGGTATCAATGCCGGTTATCGCCGTGCTGACGCTGGCAGCGATGGGACTGAAGGCTCAGGCCTGGACGCCGCAGCCGGTTCTCCCCCGCCACCACATCAACGAACCCTGGCGCGAGCGACGTCGAACACCGCGCCGCAAACGCCGTTAATCACCAGCCAGCGCCCGGCGCGCTGGCATTATCAATCTGAGGACAACCATGAAGAAAAACCCGACGGCACCGCCGCATCACAGATTTCCACCAGCGAAAGGGCCACGTATTCCATCCATCTCGCAGCAGGTGCATCACTATCATCATGGCGCAGGGGCTATCCAGCCCGGCGGCGGCATGGGAATTCAAATCGGTTATGGTGGCGACCCTGTCCCGCCATCCAGTGAGCCGGTTGCCAGTGGCGGCCCTGACCTTTATAGGGCGTTCAAGACCGGCAAGTCACTGCTGGCGGTATTGTTCACAGACGGCCGCTTTGGACATATCAGCCGCGCTGGCAATTTGAATGTGCTTGAGGTTGATAAGGCTCAGGCGCTGGAGCTGGCGGCACAGCTGATAGAATATGCCAAGCTTCCCGATGGCACACATATGGTAACTGGTATGTCTGGCGGCGGCGCTGGGGGTAAATCATGATAAAGACCCTGTTCAAGACGCCGGAAGGCAACCTTATGCTGGCCTATATCGTGCTATGGTGGCTGCCGGTCGATAATTCCGCTCAGGCCGGGATATATATCTGGTGTCAGATGCTGGCCATCCTGTCGATGATGGTTAACTGGTATCGTACCCGGCGTAAATTCTCGCGGGCGGCACGGCTCCATGAGGAGTATCTGCGTAACATCGAAGCCTGGATTTACGTCAGCCAGATTGAGCGCGTCGGGATAGAGCGCACTACGGATTACCTGCACAGCAAAGTTATCGCCACCGGGCGCGCGCTGGCGGAGACGGCCAGATGAAAATCTCACGCAGACAGATGAAATTCTTTACCGCTGCTGCCTGCGCGGTGCCGGTAGAGATGAATTCGCCCTATACCCATTTTGCTTACGTGGATGACGCTGGCCGTTACTCAGGCGAGGACATTTGCGGCGACAGCAAGGCGCTGGAGCAGCTGGCAAAAAACGGCATGATCGCCTGTACCGGGGATGAGGGCGATTTTTGCGTCACGTTTGCCGATCGCAGCGATTTCCTCAGCGCCTGGGCAGCCGGTGCGCGCGCGGCCAGCCGGGGGGAAGGTGTTGAATACAGCGCCTATAACGCCAACGGGCTGGCGTTCATGGCTGGCCACCAGCACTGGCATGAACACAACCGCCCCGGGCAGATCCCCTACAAGGCGGAGTTTAACCGCTTCTGTCACGGCTTTGTGTGCGTCGATACCGGTGAAATCTGGGACCAGGAGCATTATGCCTGACCTAATAATTTTGCTGCTGGCGGGCATATTTGGCTATATGGCGCTGGTAGTCGCGCATGAGGTGATCGGCGTGCTGCTGCGCCTGGCAGATGATGCGGTAAAGTTTCTGATGCGGTTGTTCGGGGTGCGGCGTACCAGGCGGAAAAGAACATAGCATATAATGCATAATAGCTCTTGATGCATAATAGCATATGGGCTATTATATTCTTCAGTTAAGGGAGGGAACGATGTACGACCTGGAATTTCACCCTGACGCTGAAGACGAAATCTATGAGCTTGAGCCGGAAATGTTAGCCAAAGCGCTGAAGCAGTTAGAGAAGTTGGAAGCCAAAGGGCCAGAATTGCGATACCCCGACACGGATAAAGTAAAAGACGGGCTTTTCGAGTTAAGGGCAGGCAAAAAAGACATAACGAGAACCTTTTTTGCGTATGCCAGGGGCCGGAAAATCTACATACTACGGACATTCGTGAAGAAAACCCCAAAGACGCCGCCCGGTGAGATAAAGCTGGCGCTGGCAAGGCTGGAGGAGATGACAGATGGCAGTTAAAGGAGTCAAATTTGCGGAGGTGAGGGCGAAAGCCCTCGCTAACCCCGAGGTAAAAGCAGCCTATGACGAGGAAACCCGTCAGGAGGAGCTGCGGGAGCTACTGGCCGCCATGCGCAAGCGGGCAAACCTGACCAGTACGGAGGTTGCCGCACGCATGGGCATCTCTCAACCCACTGTGAGCAAGCTGGAGCGCAACGCCTCTAACGCCAGCATCACCACGCTCCAGCGCTACGCGGCGGCGTGTGGCACAGAGCTGAAGCTTTCCATGGGCTAAGTCTCATTCTCTCCGTTTATGCTTGCAACAAGGCACCAGACAGGTGCCTTTTTTTTGCGCCTGTGGCACAATAATAAACACTAATTATTTATTACAGGTGAATCGATATGGAAAGCAAACCGCAGGTGCATCAGCTGGGGCGTATTGAACTGGGTCTGGGCCTTATGGAACAGCTGAATATCCGCTATGTATCAGCGCCTGACGCCGACGGCGCAATGCGCGTAACCGTTGATGGCCTGGCCGGTGAAGGTCAGTTTTGTATGGCCTCCGCCCTGACCTTCGGCACGCTGTGCCTGATGCTGCCGCTGGTGGTTATGCCGCCAATGGAAGATATCGCGCTCTGGGAAATCAGCAGCCCGCTGCTGGGTATCCGCGCCGTCGGAAGTAATCCGCACTATCTGGCTGGCGAGATTGCCCGCCAGTGCTTTGAGGATGAGACCTTTCCGGCAGCAGGCAAGATGCTAATCGCCGCCGCCATGACCGGCCTGTGCACGCCGGATAATCAGGAAGTGCTAAAGGCGCTGGCGGAAAGCGTAAGCATCCCATGTGAGGAGAAGGCAGGCGATGCGCCAAACAATATTGTACCGTTCGCTGACAGCATGTTACTGCACTAAAAGAAAAGGCCGCCAGATCGAGTCTGCGGCCTTATGGATATTATCAATCTAAGAAACAACCAGCCCCGTTAAGAGCACAGTTGATCTTAATCATCAGGATAACTAATCACGGGGCCGGTGTCTAATCTGGAAACATAAGAAATGGCCCTGACAACAGAAGAAAAACGACAGAAGATGATCGCCGCAGCCGATCGCGCCCGCGATAAGGCACGCGCCAGAGCGTTGGAAAAGCTTAATGACCCGGATCACCGTGCCGGACAGCGTGAAAAGCAGCGCGCCAGCCAAGAACGCCGCCAGCAGCGCCAGAGAGAGCGCCAGCAGTCCCCGGAATATCGCGCACAGCAGGCTGAAAAGCGCCAGCGGCAAAAAGCAGTGGCCACCAGCGAACCGCCAGCGCCGCGCCGGGCAAAATCCTCAAGAGGGCTTAAAGGTCGCGCTCCTGACGCCAGCGAGCGTCGCGTTATGGATGTGCTGGGCGCTTTGCCCTGCATTGCCTGCATGATGCACGGGATCGTTACAGCAGAGATCAGCCTGCATCACATTGACGGCCGCACACGGCCGGGCGCGCATAAGCTGGTGCTGCCCCTGTGCAAATGGCACCACCAGCACGCCGCGCCAGCAGAGATCCGTGCTATCCATCCCTGGCTGGTGCCGGTGCATGCTGACGGCACGACGGGCGGAAAGCACGAGTTTGAGCGCCTAAATAAGCCCCAAATGGAATTGCTCACTGATGCTTACACAAAGGCTAATCTCCCATTTTAAATAAACACTAATATATTTATTAATTGACATTGTTTATCCTGAGTTACTTATTAACCACCTAAGCGTGGCCTTTGATCGACCTTAATCACAACGCGAACGTGGCTCTATTCCAACCAGATAAACATGGCCAACCTAAAATCGAAGATAACCCTATTGATTCTTTTCTGAAGCAGCCATGACGGCTGCTTTTAGCGAAATGCGCAAGTTAACACATGTCTTTGTACGACAAAAATAGCTACGATAACCCTGGTTATTACTGCTAGAATCGGGTGATATAGACAGACGTGGCTGCGCAGTTGCTTAAGCGTGGCGTCCAGAAAAAAAGTGGGACTACGAAGTTATTCACTTCATTTGCTAAGTCTGCGTTCAAATAACTTTACAATTACTGAGGTAATACATGGCATTAATACCTTTTCGTGACACTCTGTCTCTAGTAAAGCAGGATGGAAGCAGAACCAGCGGGATTCAAGCGAGCGTACAGAAGGATAAGATTTTTATTCATCGAAGCGATATTGCTATTGAAAAAGATGATCTTCTCATTCGTATTATGCCGCATGGTGGTGTTGAAGAGTATATTGTTATTGAGCCAAATTTTATGCATGGATTCGGGAGTATCCCATCAGGATATCAAGCGGAGGTTAAACTCAGAAATAAGGCAAATACTAATAAAACGATCAATCCAGCTTCAACAGCTGCCCCGGAAACAATCATTTCCTTGGTACAGTCGTTTTTCTCATTATGTATTACTATTGTTAATGAAGATGCTTCGTATCCTGAAAAGCATATTACTGCCTATCATACGTTGCGGCTTAAAATCCTTGAACTCGAAAATATTATAGTTATCCCTCAGTGGATTCGCTTCTCACAAAATCCTTTAGCTGTGAAAAACCACATAGGTTTAAATATTGATGGAGGAAGCGGTGGATGGGATAGAAGGCGTAAATATTTACAGGCTGAAATGGTGAACATGCTTTCAAGTTATAATAACTTATCAGCCACTGGACATTCTGTTAGTGAAAGTACAATCAAAAAAACAGAAAAGATTAGCGGGTTAACTACAATGGGAAGTAATTCATTGTCTATTGTGAAAAAGAAAGTATTCATTGTCCACGGGCACGATGATCAATTGAAAAATGAAGTTTTTGTCTTTCTTACTAAAGAAGGTTTCGAACCTGTTATTCTTCATCATGAAATAAATGAAGGACTGACTATTATAGAAAAGCTGGAAAAACATACCAGTATGGTTTCATATGCAGTTGTACTTTATACTTCATGCGATAAGGGTAAGGCAAAAGATGATGCGGAGCTGAGTGCTCGAGCACGACAAAATGTTGTATTCGAACATGGGTGGCTTATTTCTAAACTTTCGCGTAAAAATGTTGCGGCAATTGTCGAAGAAGGGGTTGAATTCCCCGGTGATCTGCATGGCCTTGTCAGAATACCGAAGTCTGAATGGAAATATCAGCTTTCAAAAGAGTTAGGTGTTATCAAGTAAACCTTGATTTCTTTAATAGATGATGAAAAGGCAAAATATGAGATACATCAGCGACCGGCAAATTGTTTCGCGGAGCGCATTGTGAAATCATTTATAATGATCAATCGGCGCTAGTTTCGAATGTGCAGCGGCGTATCTTGTGTTATGTTGTGAAGCGCAGTGCTGAAGGAAGAAATGGTATCGAGGATATATCATCACCCAGAATTAGTGATCTTTTTATCATGTTGCTTTAAAAATGCACTAAATTTTATTTTTCAACCCTTATATACTCACCTTGCTTTTCGGTCATTGCTGGAACCCCTTTCAAACTTCCAAATACGGCTCACGCTGTTGTAATGCCGAAGAGCAGAAGTGAACCGCCGAAAGGCGGTTTTTCTTCATTCAGAGGTGTCTATGTCCGATAAAAAAATCCTGGCCATTTGCCTATCAGTCAGTCCCCCGGTTCTCATCGAGGCCGCTTGGTATAAAAACACACTTAACTTTGGTGAACTTATCCGCCTGCCCACCAGCCGCCGCGCGATGGAAATTGACGTGCTCAACGCCATAGCCGAAGCCGAGAAAAAAGGTTTTGAGGTGCTGGTGGAAGAGACAACCAGCTTTATCACCAGCCGCGCCGGGCAGCGGATCCGGCTGGGGGAAAACGACGAATCTGGCAAGCCGCTGTTTATCTCGGTGATGAACATTTACCGTGAGCTAAACCAGCAGGGGGCAATTCGCTTTCCTAAAGTCGGTTCGGGTGGCTTCACGCTGCCGGATTCCATCTTTGACTCTGACAAAGATGCCCGTGGTAACGCGACCTATCACACCGACTGGGCCGCGCTGAAATCGACGCACATCCTCACCATGCTCTGCTGCTACGCGTCGCAGTTCCATAACCCGGCCAGCGCCAGCTTTCTGGAAAAGATGTTCGGTACGCCGAAGGAGACGAACATGCGCGATCGTTATACGCCCATGCGCAACATCATCAACAGCATTGAGTCAGATCAAACGGGCTTCTCTCAAAGCCCGCTGACCGGTAAGGGGAACTACCTGTGAGCCTTTCCCGCCTGGATAACCAGCTGATCGAGGATCCGGTTCTGCGCTCCTATCTTTTCCGCGTCATCAAGGAGAAGGCCGACAGTTACGACACCTCGCTGGTGCGCCACTACCTCACCGAAGATGAGACGCTGCGCCCTGACCTGGTAAGCTATCGCGTTTACGGCACCAAAGAGCTGCAGTGGGTTGTCACGCTGCTTTCGGGCAATGAAGACCCCGGCGCGGAGATGATGGCGGGCACCGAAATCCGCTTCCCTGCCCTTTCATGGATCCGCGAGCAAATCCGCCACTTTGCCGATGATGGCGAGGTCTACGGCACGCTGTCGGAGGATTAAGGCATGGCGGACTTTGAGAAGGATCAGAGCGGCCGCTACGTCACCGACGGGCTGGGTGCAAAAGACTTCAACCGGGTGTTCAACCTCATCCACAAGCACCAGCGAAAAGCCCGCCGGAGCGCGCGGCGCACGCTGACGCCAGCCATGATGCGCAACAAAGATGCCGAAGCGTTTATGAAGCTCGGCAAGAAAAAGGACGGGCGCTTTTTCACGGCCGACGACATGAAGCAGTTCATGGCGTCACGCACCGCGCACCGCGAGCAGTTCAAGGGATCGGTGCCGGGCATCACCTATAACCAGCTGGTGGCGCAGTCCGCCAGCATCGACGTCAAGCGCGCCAGCAACAAGGTGACCGACGGCACCGGCATAACGTCCGCAGCCTTTGTCGGCCTGCAGCACAACCTGGCGATCATCAGCGTCAAGGCCTCCGCCGAATCCCCTCATGCGCATCACCGCGTCAAAGTCCGCTTTGAGGCATGGGATCAGGCCGTCGAAGACATTGGCGACGAAAAGAAGCGCCCGCCCGCCATTGCCCGCGCCCTGTGTGCCGATCGCGTGTCGTTCGACTGCGACTGCGGCAGGCACCAATACTGGTATCGCTATATGGCCACCGCCGGCAATTACGCGGTGGCACCGCCTAAAGAGTACGCCTTTCCCAAGATCCGCAACCCGGACCTGGCCGGCGTTGCCTGTAAGCACGTGCTGCACGCCATTACACGGTTTCAGTCCAGCGTCTGGCAGCGAAAGATCGCCGACGAACTGCAGAAGGCGGCAAAGCAGGTGGCGTTTGGCGATGACAAGCGCAAGACCACGCAGTTTTTTTCTGACGACGAGCAGAAAAAGCTGGCGCGCAACCGTACCGCCACGACTGACCAGACGAAAGCGCAGGACGCCTTTGCGCGCTACCTGGCGGCGCAGAAGTCACTGGATAAAAAGCTCAAGACCAGCGGATCGTCTATCGACCTCATCCGCAAGCAGCTCAGTAAAATGCGCAAGTCCAACCAGGCGACGCGCGCGGCGCTGGCAAAAGAGAAAGCCCGCCGGGAAGCGCTGGAGAAGCAGCTGAAAGACAAGCTGGCGGTGCAAAGGCAGGCCTTTATGGACGCGATGAAGCTCGCCGGCGTTGATGACAAAGAGGCGGCGGAGCGCTTCCGGCAGTGGATGGAAAATGAGATGAAGAAGGCAGCCAAATAATGAACAGTTTTGATGAACTGCTGAACGGATGGGACGACCCGCTTCCGAAGGCGCAGCCGGTGCTGGTGGACGTGCCGAATCAGATCGACAGCAGCGATCTGGTGGAGCCGGTTACTCCGCCTGAGACCGATACCGGGGAGCAGGCGGACAGCGCCAGCGGCGCCGACGAAGAGGACAGCACGGGTGAAGCCGTTGGTAATCAGCTGCTCCCGTCCCTGCCCGCTGACGTCACCACAAAGCCCACTGACAACAACATGCGCCGCCGCTACGATGGCCATTCCGCGCTGAATGACCTCACGCGTAGCGACTGGATCAAGGCGATTAAGCTCAGCCCCGACGCCTTTGATGCGCTGCTGTATCGCGCCTATGTCCACCAGCCTGATAGCAACGATCTCGGCCATACCGAGCAGCGCGCGGACACCTTCGATCCGAATCAGGTGCTGCTGGATTATGAGCATCCCGAAACGGTGGTCATGCTGGACTGCCCGGATGAAATGGACTCGTTTGTCGCAATGTACGACGACAGCGACAACGCCGGTGCCGGGGGCGATGCGCTGATTCTGCGCACAACCGGGCTAAATGTTCCGGTGGGATCGGTATTTGAGTGGGAAGAGGAGCTGACCGGCGGCCGCACGCGCCGCTGCTGGTGGTATGTGCAGCGCATCTTTAACTACGGCACCGCGAAGATTGGCAGCCTGTTCTACTGCGTGCCGTTCCGCTCATTTGAGGGGCTGACTGATGCAAAATGAAGTGATCCTGGCACGCTTTAAGGAGCTGGGCGTCAAGCCTTCGGGCAAGCGTGAGCTGGTTTCGTTATCGGATGTTGATAATGCTTTCGCCAGCAGCCTGATGCGGGCCTTTGATGACATCGTGTTTACGACAGCGTCCCGCGAGAACCGCGCCATGAGCGAGTATCTGCGCCGTGAGGTGAAAGATCAGGTATCCGTCGGCTATTACAACGACGTGAGCACCTGTCTCGCCGCGCAGCGCGCCAGCGGCGCCGGGCAGCGTCATACACCGCACGACATCCCCGTTAACCGCTATGCGCTGCCGCTGCTGAACATCGGACGCGATCTAAGCTACTCCTTTTACACCGGCCCGCAAATGCGCGACGTGCCGGACGCCGCGGAGCTGGTGGATGACAACGAGGCGCTGATAGCGCTGGTAAGTGAGCTGCCAGTGCAGCTGAACTACAAAATCTGGGTGGTAGCCGCCGATCGGGAAACGGCAGCGCTGATGTCTTCGATTATCGGCTCCTGGCTGCGCCAGTGGCAAACAGGCGGCCATACCGCCTTTGAGGCATGGTCTACGCTTGGTGGCCGCCCCGTGGTCGTGGATGCGCATCTGGACGACCCCAAGACGATCGACTGGATGGATGTTTCGACGGCGCCTGAGAGCGATCGCGTTTATGCGCTGGAGCTGGGCCTGTCGGTAAACGTCGGGCTGCTGGTGGCCCATTTCGTGGACACGTTTGAAATCCGCACTGAGCTGAGCATGGGGGTGCAGAGTGGCAGTTAAAAGCGATTCCGCCTCCACCAGCACCAAA
>Ga0157364_1006555_pt1 | contig 11980 bp, 6 predicted proteins | sample AttsexASBM2_FD_111476 | JGI IMG/M metagenome (GOLD analysis project Ga0157364, IMG submission 111476) | Fungus gardens microbial communities from leaf cutter ant in Ribeirão Preto, State of São Paulo, Brazil - Atta sexdens ASBM2 | ecosystem: Host-associated > Fungi > Mycelium > Unclassified ...
TATATATATATATATATATATATATATATATATATATATATATATATATATATATATACATATACCATACATATATATTATTATAGTGACGTAAAACCCCGTAATAATTCTCCCTTTCAGAAATCGGAACGCGGTCTTAGAATATACTACTGGAAGAAGCATAGTCTCTTGAAAGTGAAGGCGAATAGATTGACAGAGAAGAATAGATGATCGTAGTTGATATCGTAATACGTATTAGAGAGGAAATGCGCGCACAAGCGAATTACACACAGCTGCACATAGATATACATATTTTATTCAGCTTAAGCATTCACCGTGCACGCGCATATGATTATATAGAGCATGCGCATTACAATCTGCGCATACGATCATCATCTCTCTATTCTTGTCAATCTTCTTGATTTCAGCTAAATGTATAAAGATTAAAGACCTTTGCTCCTTCCAATAATATATTCTAAGAGCGTGATGTAACATTCAGTGCATTTAATTCTAAGAGCGTGATGTAACATTCAATGCATTTAATTATTCCATTATTCCGTTCTCTTTATATTGATGAAATGAGGCGGATGCGTAACAACCGCTATATCCACACAACGTACGGGTTAATTGATAGGAACCGAGCATCGACTGAAGCGCGCAAACGTGGAAAATGGAGGGCACATGCTTCGTACGATTCATCGATGGCGAAGTTTAGTTGACAAATGCAGAAGTTTTCTTGAGAGATACTCAGTTGAATGCCCTCTGATGCTCTCAAATGCCAGCCAAAGAGGTGATCAATGCAACAAGGCCTCTGCAGCCTCCCTGGATGAATTCAGTCGTCGACTCGCTAAAGCTGCTCTCTCGGACGGATGATCACTAATTTTATAGCAATTACATTATCGAAATTACGCGATTTAATGAGAAAAAATGGAGATTCCAAAGGATTCACTTAAATTTGATTAATTAAATATGTATTTAATATTAATTCACGCGATACACTAATTAATTTTATGCAAAAATATAATTATTTTTTAATTAAATTGAAGAATTACAATTATAAGAGTTGGAATGATTCTAGATTTAGAAGTTAAAACTAACACTCTTAGATTTGGAAATTGAAAAAAAGAAAGAAAAATTATATTCGAATTTGGAATTAGGGTTCGCGCACAGCGCTTAAAACTAAACTAGCAGACAAAGGAAGGAGCCAATGTTTTGCGCACGTATTCACTCTAGATGACGCGCACTGTTACTCTGATTTCTCTCCCACATTTTGCTCATGGGCGTTCCTGAATTGCATCATATCATGCCTCGCATATTCCTCTGTGATTTCATAATCAATTATACTTTGCTTGCCATTTATTCTTATATTCACATATTTTGACTTTCGTTTCTGTGCATTGGGATTTGTATGCGTACGGACGAAAACCCTCGTTCTCCCGATCCTGAGACCACGATGAATCCCCTGTGTTGTGCTTCAGTCCCGCTTTCCGATCTGGCAGATTTTTTGAAAAAAACGCTCTGACGGACTCTAATATAGCGGACATTATCTCTAGAATCAATGAAAGATCTATAGGCACTAATGAGTCTATTGATGCTGTGAGTAACGTTGTTCCCGTCGGTATCCCATCACTATCCCTGATGGGATAGTGTAGTTTATGGTTTCTTGCAAGAACAAAGGTAAAAAGAACATTCCATTTCTCTTGGCCCCGCTCGTCTCCTCATGTTAATTCGAACATAAATAACGGCCCGGCCGCCTCGAATATTCGTAAAGGCGTAGCTAATCCCGATCGTGTTCCCTAGAATCTCTTTGCATTAACGATATATCCCTGAGACGTTTGTTGATAAAACGCCCCCATGCTCCGTGGCCTTCTGCTGATCCATCTACTGATCACTTTGCTTTATTAGGGAATAATTTCTCCCAACTGTTAGATCCTCCCTTTCATTGGAAACAATGGAGATCGAAGTTACATCTGACAAAATCAATCTCTGGTAATAACGGTTTTTCGAAATCTCTTAAAAGACGGGCTGATAAAGAAGCTCCTGATGCTTCCACTAATAAAATGTAAGCCCTCTCTGATGCTCTCAAATGCCAATCAAAGAAGTGATGCAACAAGGCCTGCAGCTCCCTGGAATTCAGTCGTCGACTCGCTAAAGCTGCTCTCTCGGACGGTCACTAATTTTATAGCGATTCCCTCTGATATGTCGAGCAGCTCTTCGATTAAGTATCAACATAATGATGGTCTCCTATGTTGTCTATTTTTGTCGCACTTCGGAGATCCTGGGAGAAAGAATCAACGCATTAAATGTTAGTGTCCTACATAGGGCTTTTAAGCATAAGATCCTAGAGATCAAAAATCATGGGCGGCGCACCGTTGCGGTGTCCTTTAATAATATAAAAGCTGCTAACGCCATTATCAGCCATCCTATCCTAAAAGAAAACAACTTGCTGCATACATTCCCATGTTTCGGGTTATGAGAACGAGCTTAATCAAGAATGTTCGCATATTTCCGATGAAGAGATTTTAGAAAACTTTGAATCTCCATATAAAATTGTCTCTCTAAGTGGCTTAATCGAAGAACTAAAGAAAGGGATGAAACCAGGCTCGTGTCTTCGCGCATCATCCTGATTAAATTCGCCGGTCAAAATTTACTTCACTCGGTTTCATTTTTGCATGTTCGTTTTCTCCTCCCCTAGATATCACGAGTTCTTTGCTTTGCCCTCTTAGATTTGGACACATTAGTGCGGATTGTAAGAGCGCTCTACACTCTCGTTGCAGGAACACAAGGCATGAATCCCCAAGGGACTGTCCCCGTGCTAATTTACCACCGGCTTGCTGTAATTGTCATCAGGAACATTTTCCCTCCTCTCCTCTTGTCCCCAATATATTAAGCAAAAACAAATCTATACTATAGTCGCAATCGAGAATATTTCTTATTCGGACGCTCGCATCAAGTTGGGCTATGCCGGGCCCTCGGACTGTACACATCTCTTCCCAAACGCATCATCTCCCAGTGTTTTTCCTTTCCTCCCTCATCGCTCTTCCCTCTGGGCGCATACAATTGATTCCAGAGCGGAAATCCATTTATATTTGTTCTTTTTTGATAACTCCTATATAGTACCCTTAATCGTGTACCGGATGATGATTCTTCTCCTCTTCCTTCTCATAATTCCTATGCGGCAGCCGCTCGGACTTCCGTGGCCAATTCCTTCAATAATAATTCTAAAGCAGGCAGCAATCTATCTCGCCAGCGATTCGTCATAGATCGGGCTTCGACCCCCTTCCACTCTTGGGATGAAATTCGAAACATACACAACTCTTTTCTCTTTGTCCCTAATGGTAGAACTATTTTCATCTCGGCTAATACACACCTCCTGATTCGTCTCCCAGATCTCTCTTACTTCTTCCTATTACTTCTCCTTATTCTATTCCTATCCTTCTCTTACTCCGCCGCCGTCCTAAATTCATTTCCTCCCTCTATCTCTTCCTTTCAACCCTGCCTAATTGATCCAGTCGGATGAGACCATTTTACTAGCGCGTTAACCACCTCTCTCCTTAACCACTTTTCGAGCATAATTTTCCCATCGTTAAGAGACATACAGATTCAAGCGAGCATACACACCCTCCGTGAGGCTCTTCGGGATCTTCCTATCAACTCTAATCATAATAACGAACACAGCCTTAATTAATAATACCGCCTTTAGAGGATTTCGTATCGATTGGAATTGTCCTAAGCGGTGCCCTAAGCAATAAAGGTGATATTGAGAAAATAGCATATGAAATCATATGAAAGCATATGAAAGCATATTCTTTGTGAAACGTGTCTCTCTCCTACCCGTGAAGCCCCGTATGGGACTTGATTGTATACGTGCTAACAGTACCTCTCCCGCGATTCGCGATATAGTCATATTAATTAAAAATTCTATTATATATTCTCGATTTTTCAAGTAAATTCAATCCTATCGAAGCTGTTGGCATATACTACGATTAAACTCTAGCATTCTTAACATTATAAGCACATATCGTCATGAATTCCCGAATTCCTTAACCTCTCAAGCAAGTCTCAACAATCTTATTGCTCTCATGACAGGCCAAGATTTAACTCTCTTAATGGGTGACCTTAACACACATTATCCCTTATGAGACGCCTCTCGACCAAACAGGGCGAGTCACATCATTAGCAAGGCGGTCGATCGATATAATTGCGTTTTATTTAATCCTAGCCTACTTTTTATTCTATCAGAGCTCCTTCCCTCATTGTCTTGGCGATCGCCTCGGCCTCCCTCGCGTCATTATGCGAATGTGTACTCGAGAATAGTAGCGATCACTGTTCCGGTACTGTTCTCGTACAAATTGTCAATTATCATATCAAATCGCATCTTATTTCTCTAATAAAGTTAGGTTTACCAAAGATCAATGGAATCAGGCATATAGTGAGATCTCAAAAGCTTCTTCTCACATTGTTTTCTTCCTGTCTCCCTGTCTTAGTCTCCCTGTCAACGATTCCATTTCTCAATATAACCAATTTTATTCGGATGTACTTAATATTTTCTTGCAACTCTTCATCCACCTCACACTTTCATGTCTCAGACACTAACAACACTCGTAACATCACAACCCTCTAAGCGTTCCCCGCCTTCTGCCCCTTGATAGATTTCCGAGTGCACTCGGACAGTCGTTCGAGTTTTGTAAGGAGTATCATTCGGTCCCGACCTTGGAAAATTATGAACTTTACAAGAACGAGGTGCATGAATGTCGCAAGATCTTCAGAAGAGCTAAACAATAGGTCTAGCGCGAGTTCTGCCAATCACTGGATGGCAGGACCTCGACAGTGGATGTCTGGCATATACTCAAACGATTCAACCGTAAGTTATCTAGTAGATACTAAAAATCACGATAATAGATTCTGTGATAACTCAGCCACCATTCTCGGAGTCATTGACAAAATCTGTCCTTCCTCTTGCTCGCCCTCGCCTTTCAACCTTTCGACTGATACTTTGAGACTAAATCCTTATTCTTGGCTGGATTCCCCTTTCGAACTTAGTGAACTTTGAGTTGTGCTCGCCTTATTAAATCCTCTTCCAGTCCTGGATTGGATCGTATAGATTACAAAATTCTGAAAGTGCTTCCGTCTGAGTTCCTTCAGTGTCTCTTGTATATTATTAACAACTTCTTCTGTTACTTTCTCCTTCCCCTTCAACACATTCGCTAATCCATCTTATTAATAAACCTCATGGAGGAGGTATGTGTCCCATCTTCCTCACTTCCTGCTTTCTTAAAATTCTTGAAAAATTAATCCTTAACCTGGATAACAGAATCTTTCCATCACCCCATTCTCAGTTCAGTTTCAAAAAGTTTCGGTCGTGTCAGGATAACCTCACTATCTTAACAGCAATTTATGAAGGCCTTGCCTTGGGTTCGCCAGCTGTTGCAGTTTTTGTTGATATCAAATCTGCATTTGATAATGTTTTGCTCCAGCCTAGTGAATGATTTACTGGAACTTCAATTTCCCCTTAAAACTGTTAAATTTAGAAAATCTCATTTCTTATAGACAATTTGTCATCCACGAGGCTCTCACAACGCTGAGAACTTCTCGCAAGGGTCGGCTTCACACTTTTTAGTATTTATCTTCGTGGAAGACCAGATTCTCAATCAATTCTCAAATCAATTTTCCAATTCGCTGATGATCTTGTAATCTATTCCGGATCACATCTCCGGATACACGCTCTGCTGTCCAATCGATCGAGAGCTTGCTGAATCGTATCACCGAATACTTACAAGACCGAGGGCTTGACCGTCTAAAACGCAATGGTATGATGGTATTCTCCAAACATCGTGTTCCTCCTCCCCCCCCCCTCCCCGCCCAAGTGGCATATAGTGTCGGATACTCATACGCTCTCCCTCGTCCCAATCCATTGCTTCCTCGGTATTACTTTGGTCTCATTGACCCTGACCTCGAGAATACGGCTATCAAAGCCAAAAAAATACTACAAGTTTTGTCTGCAATTAGAATACATGATGGTAGGCTTCTCCTTCTTCTCCAGCTTCTCCTTGGAGTCTATCGTTGTATGCTTAGAGCCTCCATTGAATATGATAATCTTGTATTTGGCTTGTTGCGCTCTCGAATTTTCCGGAAATTAGAAATTATTTAAAATTATGCAATTCGTACCTGTTTGAGTTGTCAGATTTCCATCCCAATTAACGCTTTTTTAACAAAAGTCAAAGAATCCCCTCTCCAGTTTCATTTCCAATCCCTTGCCGCTAAATTCTTTATCAAAACTCTTTCTGTCACTGATCATCTTACAGCCAAATCCTTATTTAGACTGATAGACGCTTCCAACGATGTCGGCTTCTTCTCTCATTTGTCAACACACTTCCCTGCTTCTATTCTCTTCAGAGAGATGACTAATTCTTGCACGCGGATCGATCAATCCTACTTTCTTCCTGCATGCCGTCATACCTTTTCCTTCACTCATTACATACCTACACTTCTCCAGACTTTTCCTGCCTTTTTACTGGCTCTCAAAATGAAATCTCTTGATCGGCATACGATCCATGTATGACGAATAACTCACTCGGATTACTGAAGGTTCTACTGTATTCTAGACCGATGATTTCAAAATCGATAATAACCATTACATCGGTTCAGCAGTTTACTCACCGCAACTCCCTCTCCTGCACAGACTCCCTGCCGATACTTCGGTTTTCTCCGCGGAGACCTGGGCAATTTATAATGCTATTCTATCTGCCATTGGTCTCAATAAAATCTGTATATATTGTCACAGATTCCCAAAGTGTTCTCAATATACTCTTCAATAGTAGCTTCAATAATAACGGTAACTATATTATTTCTCGCATCAAATTGGTTCTTGACGAAGCAGCCGCGCTCAATATAGATATTGAGTTCGTTTGAGTTTCCTCCCACACGGACGTCACAGGCAATGGAAAGGCGGACACATATGCGAGACAAATCATCTCGAGCGACTCGGGATGCTTCTTCAAAGTCTATTCTGACTATTTTTTCTCGCTGAAGGAAAAGTTTGACAATAAAATCGATCGAGTACTTATTGAATCCTCGAATACTAAGAGAGCTCATTATTTTCAGCATAAAAAAACTAAGACCATGGTATTATTGACTCCCGCTTCGCAGAGAGAACATAGTCACGATTACGCGTCTTAGAGTTAATCACTATAATTTAAAACATAGTTTTTTTAGGAAAAACTTTGATGATCTTACATGCGATTGTGCAAGATGCGGATCATGTATTACTGCCCGGTTTATGTTGGCCACGCTAAATATGTGTGCTCTGCTTTGTTGAAAATCATCAATCTCAACCTGAATGATCTCGTTATCCTTGCAAAACCCTTTGCCCAGATTCTGTCGCCTCTTATACAGTTTCAGCAAAGTATCCAACTTGCAATTCTAACTTTCGTCTATGGTCTATGCTTCCGCGCAGCTGACATGCAAGCGCAGGGATACCCTTATTATCCCTCCCTCCCTTCCTTCGATCCTCAACGGCCTCAAGCCGCTTTTCCAAACAACTGCGCTCACTCGTCATAGCTATCGCTATGACCCAAGTTTCTTTGGAGGCGCTTCATTTGCCTCCTTTGCTCACCAGTTTTCGCTCTTATTTATTTTTATGCTCCACGTTATATACTGTTCATATCATTGTCTCTTGCTCTGGCCATTTGACTTCCACATTAAATAGGAAGTAGAAGCCATAAACAAAGAAGAAGAAGACACATTTCGGATACGCACGCCATTTTTAGGGCATGGCCAGACTCTGATTTTCTAGGAACTCTAAGTCATATCAATTGAATGCTCCATTTTTCTTACAATTTTAATAATAATTTACGTCTTCCTGTTACTGTCAGAGCATGATGTCAAAAAATAACATCTCTATTCTTAGATTATGTGTGTATGTGAGAGGAATTTGCGATTCGTCGCCTATCGAATGCCACCAATTCAGAAAATGATCTTGAGAACATTTTTTAAAAGCCGATATTTATAATCAGATCTTATATTCAAGACCGTCTTAAGTACAGTCTCAAGAAATTACGAACTAATCAGAGAGCCGTATTAACGTCTTAAGACATTACTTAAGACAATCTTGAAATAAGATCGGACTATGAATATCGCCTAAAGTTCGGTCTCTATTCTTCATAGGCTTAGCATTAAAACTGTGGCGACGATTGAGAGCTGAGTGAATATTGTGTATAATTACATATTGAATATTGCGTATAATTATATATTAAACTGAATAAAATAGGTGGAATCTCTTGTATTTTTGGGTATCGAATTGATTCTTATCTACTCTATTCTCCGAATTTAGAATAGAACGAGAAATCATTGAAGCTTAATTCTGTAATTTTGCATGAAAATCGTTTTTTTTTTTCATTTATGTATGCGACAATTATTCATTCGCTTTAAATGATTACTATACGTGAATAATGCGTTAATTCTAACTGAAATTTGATCTGGAAGGATTTGAAGAGTGATACTTTCCAGGTGTCATATCATCAAGTGGATTGTGGCGTCTCATAAAGATTTATAAATTTATCGAACCACCTTCGTATTACAATAATTAAGTAAATACAATTTTTCGTTTTTATCGTTTTCTCTAACTCTATATCCTAAGCAGCACAAATTTGGATACATGTCCAAAATTGGGCATAAAATGTCTTAAAGATTTATGTTATGGTTATCTTAAAGAGAACTTAAAGACATTTTATATCCCAATTTTAAACATGCTATCTGAAATTATCAATAAATTTTTGACTTACAAATATCATGTTTCACATACTGTTTTATGATTTCATTTGGTTCCAATATATTGAAATTAGAAACAAAAATAAACCTATATTAATATATACAATAGTATATCTATTGTAAAATCATAATATAGAATTTATCCGAATTTTAAGAATACTGTACATGCGAAATACTACAACTAGAGCACTATAATATAGATATTATATTCGCATCCACTATTGTTAGTCTCTTCTACTCTTTGTTCTCTTCAGTCTTCTAAGTTTAGCGGCGGAGTGGAGAAAAAGAGTAAGGGATTGAAGAAAGAAGCAAGAGAGTGAGAAAAGAACTAAAAATGACGGATATGAATACTTATATTATTATGCCTTATTACAACGTCTCTTGATGCCGTTCAAATTCAACGTAAAACCTTCAACATGACTGACAGTTACGTGATCGGTCTACTGACATTAAAGAAGCTATTGTCGCTACTATATGTAGTTATATGATGATAAAGTGAAGTATCCCGTGGATGCGCAGTAGGAGAGAGAATTTGGGTAACATTTGATTGGCTGTTTCAATATTATCAGCGCTATTATACGCAGGAAAGTGCATATTGGGGAACATTTAGTTATTTCCAGTATTGCTATTGTCATTATGCGCAATATTTGTTTCTTATATTTTTTTCCATTATGGTCGGCACCCTCCTATTCTGAAGATTTAGTACAGAGACGAACTATATACATTTATTTTTAACAACACGATTTTATCGATAGTGTCAGAAAACGTATGTAGTCACGCAGAGGCTCTATTCTTGAATCTGTACGCAACGTACGTCTTGCGTATACACACGTTGCGATCGACAAAAAAACGTATATGCTATTGATATTATATTCTTGAATTTGTAGCACTGTTTTGTGGCACTTCGCTATGGGAAACGTTTATGTTTCTCTAATGTGCGGAAATACGCTTGGCAACGTTGTAAAATATGTTAGCATTCTACAAACATTAGATCCAAAAGCATACAGCTGACAGCGGAATGGTAATTCATACCGGCAAAAGTTATTACGTTGAGAAGGTAATTAATTGAATCACATTTAACTAGTTTTCTTCTGTCTAGTAATACAACTAAAAAAAAATGTATGTTTCCATAATCTTAAAAATAATTTATATAATTTTCTTTTTTAATTACCATGTGGTATATATTTATATTTTATTTTTTATTTTTTTTTATATATATATATCTTTTTATAATTTTTTTTTATTAAATTTGCATTATTGATTGGCTCGAAAACCTTATATAAAAGTTTATAAAATAATTATATACATATCTATATACACATTTCATGTTTATTTTTATATATTTTATATATTACAGAAAATTTGTATTCTTAGGGGCCGCACAATAAAAGGAACAGGGAACAAAGAACGGCGAAAGAGAGAAAATTTCAATCTATCAGAAATCATGTATTGTGGAATACATAGTTTCTGATAGGTTGAAATTCTTATTCTCTGTTCCTTTTATTATGCGAAGCATAATACACAATTCATTCGTTCTGCAAGAATAGAAGGAAATTTAATCCAATGCTTCATGATTTTTTGTCTCGTTATTATATCTATTACTTCATGAATACAATGGGAAAATGTTGACTGACAGCCATATAAATATTTTTTCTGATAGCCATCTGATAAGAACCATTTGCAAAAAATCACAATGTCGTAATAACCTATATAGAAAAATAGTTGTTTATTATTTCTTTAATCTACAGAAAAATAGTTATTTATTGTTTAGCATGCTATGAATTTTGGAATAATTACTTTAGTCGTAGGATCGATTGAGGATATTCTTGTTTGAGGAGTTAAATGTGGTTTAACAAGATCAATAAGATATCTTGCTGAGGTTTTACTTAAACGAAACAATGTAATAAATTGTTCATTAGGTAATTCAAAGGGATCATCCCTGATATGAAAAATTCTCCTTTATTGTTCTGCTATTTCTACATTTTAATCTTTTATTCTTCGCCTTCTCTTCTATTTACGGTGTGAATACATATGAAACAGCGTGAAACATATCAATCATTACATATATATAAATTAATATTTTTTTTATATCTTATTTCAGTATATATATATATATATATATATATATATATATATATATATATGTATTTATTTATTTATTAAGATGTGCACATACATTAACATTACTCACTTCGTCTCTCCGACGCAATCTCTCTTTTTCTTCTTCTTCCAAAATATAGTCAGCTCAAAAGCTGAAACTGGGCCACGTTGAATATAAGGTAATTAATTATATAAGTAATTAATTATATAAGATAATTAACATATATGTTTCAAGAGAAAAATATGAGGTAACCCATTCGTTGCATTATGAATGATAATAAATTGCATATATGACAGTACTTACAAATGTCAAGAATACTGCTCTAGAGATTTTCTGTTACTTTTATTATTTGCAATTTGATATTTGCGTATACGCAATTATTTCAAGAATAGAGACCTAAGAATTTTTCATTGCAAGCATTCGCAACTTGTTACTTGGGTATACGCAATTGAATGACGTTCAAGAATAGGATCCCAGATTGAAAATTTTTCTAAATTGAAAATATATGTACTGATGAGTGATATGACTGACAGTTATGTACAGCCGATCACAGAAAAAGATTGTAACACTTTTCTTTTGATGAGTTTCGGAATGCAGCTTGCTCAACCGAGGGATTGGTTCTTATTTATGAATCCACAAATTCGATCGGTGATAATTGTTTTTACAATTTCATAAATTATTTCATTTTAATAAGCTGCAGGAAAAGTGCAGAATAATGCTGATTAATTGTTTCAATAACGCATTTTCTATTTCGCAATCCTATTCCGCCGTATAATTTTATCTTTAGGAAAATTACGCAGTGCGAAATAGGATTCTATTTTTCCCTTGATGTTGCGGAATAATTAGTGCATCATTGTTCTTGTAATAAATCATCATATTTTGAGTGATTAAAATAATTTGATGCTGATTGATATGAAATTGCATAATGTCGAAATGAATCGAGACAAATGAAGCAAAATGATAAAATCTGAGTACGTAAATATAAACACCAAGATAAAAAAAACAATGCATTATGTGCGATTTCAATGTGTCCTTTTCCGCACTTTTCCATCAGTTTTGTGTTCATATAATGCGGAAAAATGCGTTAAAGCAGTTCGAAAAATTGTTATAGATTGTGAATATTGTAAAATA
>Ga0157364_1006556_pt1 | contig 11979 bp, 4 predicted proteins | sample AttsexASBM2_FD_111476 | JGI IMG/M metagenome (GOLD analysis project Ga0157364, IMG submission 111476) | Fungus gardens microbial communities from leaf cutter ant in Ribeirão Preto, State of São Paulo, Brazil - Atta sexdens ASBM2 | ecosystem: Host-associated > Fungi > Mycelium > Unclassified ...
AAAGTTATAATTTATACAATATTTTATATAATAGATAATCGTTTTTTATATTTTATATTTTTATATTTTTATATTTTATAAAAAAAAATATAATGCAGCGTTCATTCTTGTTTAATTTATAATTATCATTGATATAAAAAAATTATGTTTATACCAAATGGATACAATTTTACTAAACGTTAATAAGAATGGAACACATATGATGTGTCATACATTTCAATTAAATTAATTACGATATTTGATACGAATTCGTCAAGACATCTGTCCACCGTAATCTCCGAATTCTTTCCTTTTGGGCGTTTTCCTTAAGGCAATTTTTTGGGATTCGCTTGAACGAACGGGGGAAGTAGGGCGTTGAAAAATCACCAGATAATAGATTAGTCGGCTGACAGATGGCTAGCTACACCATGGAAAGGGAGATACCACGGTGTCGGATTTAACAGAGGTTGGAAGAGCAGTCACGTAGTTGACAATATATCCTTCGCTTCTCTCTTTCTCATTCTTCTTCTTTGCTTTCTTCTCTGTCTCTCTTTTACAATCCCTCGTGTCCAACTCGAGTTTCTAGTTTGTATCTCTCTTACGGTCTTATATAACAAGAAAAACGTGCAATTATAAGCACAGTAACGCGCGACACTATTTACACGGTTTTATTGCACAATTCTTACGTTCGATCTCGAGAGTGTACATAATATTGGCTTTTCCAGCAATGAGAAATTATTAAAAGATACTACGCAAAAAATTATATTATTTTCTTTATAAAACTGCGCATATCCTTGTTTCTTTTGGAGAATCGACGTTAATCACAGCGAATGGTTTGATGAAAGTTATAAATAATTGACTCTGCAACTCTTTTGTTCTTGCCGAAGTTAAGCGGATTTCCTCGCGAGCAAGTCGTTGTAGCGAGTTCACAATAATTGACTATTGAAAACTATAACTGCCTCTTCGTTGTGATTCGATTAGACGACGTGGCAACGAGCGACTGACGCGAAGTGGTCGGAAACAAAAAGAAGAAAGATAGGGAAAATCTGTTGTGCTGCAACAAAATGCTTCCATGATGACGCCTTCCATTCTGTTTACGCCGCTATCGATACGTTTATTTGCACGGCCACCGGCTACTCGTAGTGTCAACGGAAATGACTTGATTAACGACGAGATTATGTTCGTTATGGAACCGAGAAGCCGCTCCGTTCCACAAACAAACGGAACAGAATGCCGCATCCGTCCGTGCGGAGTTATTAGAACTCATGTACCGTGAAACTGTGAAATATATTTATGAAAACAGTCACAAATGTCGTCAGAAAAATGTTACGAGCATCTCGTTAATCAAACGTGACATTTTAGCGGACAAGCTTTAAAAATAGCAATATATTTAACGCGAGAAAAAGATAAAAAAATTTCTATATAATAATACTGATAATACTGAATGATGAAAATAAATTAAAACATTTTATTAAATATTTTTTCAAATCGTAGTTCAATCAGAAAATTGTTTAAATATTTTATATTAATGCTTTGAAAATAGTAATATATTTAGTATGAAAAAGTTAAAAAAATTTCTGTACAAAACTGATAATAGTGATAATATTATATGATAAAAAGGAATTAAAATATTTTATTAAATATCTTCTTAAATAAGTCATTCTAATTAGAATATTTTTATACATTAGATATTTTGAAAGAGATTTATTATTATACTTAAGAAGTTTTATAGTTTTCTAAATTATAAGATAGAAATATTCGAGTAAATGTTTGCCTTTACGCGTCCATTTTTTACTATCATAAAAGGTATTGACGCAGATTTCCATTCGCGTCGTTCTGTGTAAACCGTGCCAATAGCATGTCGCGAAGGCCATCAACGGCGCGTATGGTCGAGGACCGCAATATCTCGCGATAATCAATTCCAGTTCTTTAAATCACGACCGAAAAACTCGATTATCCTGTTTACCTTGGAGCGAGTTGTTCTTTCTGCGGCCTGTAGCGTAACGAATCGTGCAAAATTGCCGCTCAGGTAGCCTCAGATATATAGGGTGGTCCATTCTAACCGCATAATTTTTTTTTTAAATTATCAACGATTCACCAAATATCATTTAAAAAATCTATAAATTTCGAAGATGTCTTATAAGTGGAATAAATATTAAGATTTGATGTAATTTATACACTCTTAATTTTGAACCATTATATATATATATATATATATGTATATCTTCAGCGACAATATAGACTGTTTTGAATACAATATATTTCATGGGCGTATTCATAGTCTGTTCTTATTACAAGATCATCTTAAGTAACATCTTCAGCTCTATTATTGGTTTATGACATCTTGAAAGAGAGATTGTACTTACGATGATTTTAAATGTAAGAGCTATGAATACCAGTCTAAGGGGGCAATGTAACGGAATAACCGATATGACACATTAGAAAAAGTTCTTTGAATTCACTTTATAAAATTGAAAACTCATTTACATATTTAAAGTACACATAATTCATACGTATAATCCTCGAGATATTCAACTTAATAGAATTCTGTTACGCCAGCATCACCTTGAGTCTATTTAGAAAAAATATAGCTGGCCTTAAAATATCTAAAAATATTATATTCATAATGCAGTCGAGATTTATTATTTTAGTCTGAAGAATTGTTTTCAGAGAAAAAAATCAAGCGAAAAAAACAGAACACCTTATACATGGTGCGTTTTGTACTGAATAAATTTCGTGCCTTGCGTTACAATGTTTCAAGCTTGGTGTATTTTCATGAAAGCCCCTCGGGTAACAACGACAAGAATTTTCACAATAAGGAGCCGCGTTTTTATTGCCGAAAAAAAAACGCAGTGCCTCCGCCATTCTTTACAATCCCCTCTTACGAAGGGGTTGAATAATTTTTACAACAACGACTCGGGAGACCGCCGTTTGGGGATTTAGGCGCGACTTGCACGTGGCACGTATCGAGTTAAATACACCTGTTACACTCTCTCAAAGCGGCCGAAATCGCACTAATTCAATTAGAACGTAACGCGATTTCTCCTGCCAATCACTTGGCCCACCGGTAAGTAGACTAATTGCCTTTTCTTCTCGCGGCGAGTCGAGGGCACGCGGCGCAACACTGCTCGCGTGCTAATTGAATTTCACGTCTCGTCACTTCGCGGAGTTACTGCGTAAAGACGTCGGCCCATTGATTTCCCGTGATTTTCTCATGCACTGCCCATCGCAATTTATTGCATTTAATTCAACGATTAAGCATGAATAATTCTCTAATGTACATGTCAAATATATCAAGTAAAGCAAATTTTCTAAAAATTAAAATTAACCCTAGATCATACATACACATACACACTATCGATACATTCTATACACGTACAAGTGAGCGAGATCATTGAACCCTAAGCTATGCCAATGTTCATTAGAAAGTCCAATCTGTTATGCTAAAAGCTACGACAAGCTGAGACAAGCTTTTAAAAATTCAATCCGTTACGCATCAGTTTGGATTCCCTGATGATCAGTATTACAACAGAGAGCGCGATAGGTGATTTCAATTTTTTAGCAGTTTTGTTTGTGTTATTATTTATATTTTATTGATAAATTTTATAAAGAGATATTAGATTATATTACACCATCATTCAAAATGTCATTTTAAAATTGAATTTGATAATGTACTTATTTTTCTTTTCTTTTGAATTAATAAAATTAAAATAGTCTAGGTTTCGTTATTAAAAGTGTGAAATGTATAAAAATCTTGTCGTTACATTTATCAAGAGTGACCTATTTCCTTGTAAAATTTACGATCGATAGCAATTTATTACTCAATATCGAATTTAAAAAATTATACAATTTTTTTAAATATAAAATGAACATTAAATATAAAATGAACAATTATGGATTATTGCAAAAATTATTAAGTTCTTTTATTAATAATGTATGCTGTTTCAAATACAAAGGAAGAATTATTTATATAAAAGTGTAACATGTAAAAGAGAACAGTTTTCACAAATTTTTTAGACGTCATTTAAAGTAGATATTGAGAATTTTTTGAAAGAGATGTTGATTTTCAAACAGACGTGTTTTCTAATCTTCTTCAAAAAATATGCATCTCGGATTTTGAAATGTCTTACAGTCCCACTTCCTACGTTAGGCAAAGCTATGACGCATCAACTTTTCCGCGAGATACTAGTGTATGTAAAATAATTTATGACGTTTCTGAGTCAACGAAGAGGTCTGCGTGAGTGGTCTGGAGAGAAAAGGTGGAGTAAATGAAGCAAATAGGACGGAGAGAAAGAAAAGCGTACAAGGAACAGAAGTGAAACAAAGTAGAAAAGAGACAGAAAGGGAGAGAGGGCGGGGAAAAGAAAGAAACGTAGTACGCGTAGGAATTGCGTTGGATAAAGAGAGGGCGGGATAAAAGACGACCGCACACACTTGCTCTTGCTAGTGGAGCAAGAAAAAATGGAGGCAAGAAAAAAAAAGAGAGAGGAGCCAGCACGTATACAAGCCCACGAGCAAAACACGGCAGTACTCGCCTCTGCTCCGCTCTCCATTGTGCATGAGCCCTTCGCGCCGCCCTGCTCTACCCGTTTTAAATAACTCGGTGTCATGCTCGTCATTTTACCTGTCTCTAACTACCTATTGAAATCTCGATGATAAAACGCGTGCATGGCGACTACCCCGTTCGCGATTCGGCGCCCGCAGCGATCCCAAATGAGGCCCATCAAGGGTTTCTCTATGAATATAAAGATAATAAATTACCAAATCGAATCGTAAAGAGATAAGGGTGTAAAAGGTTTAAGGTATAATGACAAAAAAGGGAATTATGTTATCGCCTTTTAATCGAAAAGATAATGTCCGGTTTTATTGAGCAAGTTTCTCGTTCGGTTTCACTAAACATGTCTGATCAAGATACGGCCGAAATATTTGTGAAGATTTGATCTATCTTTCGATTAATTAAACGTTTAATAATACATGAAAGCATAGCATTTAATTAGTAAGTGCCTAGCTCGCACTCGCATTAATTTAAGATATATCATATTTTCAGGACGTTGCACCTATGCTAATTATTGCAAACGGTATCTTTGAATTTGCTTCATTATCATCAGACTCGACGTTTATGAAGATACTGTCGCTAATGTAAAAAATGAAATATTCAAGTTAGATATAATGCAATCTACTGCTCGTATATTCGCGGTAATTCAGAGTATCGTGCCTCATCCTTAGGAGCTAGCTCGTTTACGCTAATTACTTGAAACGATATCTCGGTTTGATAGAATATCATTAGCGTTCCGGTACACGGGAATTAGCGCCTCACGATAACGGTGGGTTCAGGTTTACGTGATTATAGACTCACGTGGCGTTTAAGCGCATTGACGAGTAGACGAGGCCATCGATATTCGCTTAGAAATCCGTGTCATTCCATACGCGTAGGTGTCGGCGAATAATTACGTCGTGCGATTGAGTCGTGCGAATTATCGAATTCCTTTCTCACGTTCACATCGTGTCATCATCCGATAAAACACACTCGCGCGCACGCAGACAGGTATTATTTTAAACTCAGACTATGAAATAGTTGGAAAAACGATTTCCAATTTGCGATGATAAGGTCCGGTGTATTTTCAAATAAACGCAATTAATGTTGACATTTTAAAATTATTTTTACACGTTGAAAAAATAGATAAAAAGGTATTCTCTCATTTAGAAAGTTTTATTTAAAAATATATCAAAATGATATATTTTTATACGACGAAATATCTCGAGCAGCAATTAGCTCAAATTAAAATTTTTTAAATTCACAATTTTATAATTAAAAAAGGGAGAAAAAAAAAGAAAAATTGTAGAAGATTGTACATTTTGAGTATAACTCCACTATTCTTCTACCATTGTGTTGTCACCAAGCCGTTGAGAATTATTTTGCCGAAATAAAAAGAAAAATCATCCGTTTCAGAAAAGCTCGTCTAGAAAGAAGGGAAGAGGTCTTCACGGAAATATCTTGACCGGTATATACAGAAGAGTGTCGGAGAAAGGCGAGAGCCGAAATAAGAGGGTCTGTTGTTCATTATCCGGTCCGGTTTATTATCCGTACAGAGAAAAAAGGAGACAAGGATGAAAGAAGAAAGAGAGAGAGAGAGAGATAAAGAAGAGCAGGGAAGAAAAAGACTCTCCCTTAATTTTCACGACCGTCTTCATGGTCGGTGACAAATTTTCCACTCCGCACAAGCTCCGCTTGGTCTTCGTTCGAGCGATTCCAATGTAAATCACTTCATCGTCAACGCTTTGCACACACAGTCGATTGGGCGAGCCATCGCGGCTATATCCGACAGATCAGCATCGTCCGTAGTCCCAAAGCTTAGACTTAATTACTACGATTAGCGTGAGAGGCAGCCCACTATATCTGCGCGTATTACACGGCCCGGGGCAGCTGCTCTTGACTGTCTCTTTCTCTCACCCTGTCTCTATCTACCTTTGAGAATTCAGGGAGGCTCAAAGGCGTAGGAGTGAGGCAAGCCAGCAGTCAGTAAACCCTTCTAGTATGTACCCGCCACTCTCGCTGTGTATACTCCATCGACCCTTAACCAGTGACGGTATTACCAAACGCTCGCCCTGCGCTGCAATTCCCGCGGGTTATTAACCCTATCACATTACATTTTTTTATTTGACCCACATTTAAATTATAATAATTCATAAAACATTGAGTAGTCATTAAACATTAAATCGATCATCGAGCGCGGTAATGATGTAAATCAATAAAAAAGAGATCATCCACCAAGTAATAATAAAGTTTTAAATTATTTTCTTTATCTTAAGAGCAAAAATACCGTAATAATGTCAGAGCTGGTACTTTGGTTTGAGGTACTTTCATCAAAGGCATATAAAAATATTTTGTAATTATTTAGCTAGTAAGGCTGAAGAAAATAATTAGTTTTAATTTTATTCATATATACGCATTTGTACAGATTAATAAAAAGTATATGAAATTAAAAGATTAAGAGATTGAATGTTACACGTATAAGAAAAAATTATATTGACGTGTGGTTAATGAAACAGTCAGTTTCAAGGACCTCAATAAACTGTCAACCATGTTCAACGTTGTAAATTAACGCATCATAAATTTTTTCGCATTTACCACATTGCCCTCAAAAATACGTACGTAATCTGTATACTTTGCATTGCACTTCTGAGGAAATCCACCATCAGTAAAACGGGAAACCGGTTTTTACGCCAAATCCTTCAATTGGAATCACACAAATAACAGCTTACGATCCATTAGCGACGGCGTTGCACGTTTCAGCATAATTATTTAAAGCGATTACATTTTACCGTAATATGTAGTATTCAGTAACCGCAAATGCATCGTCGACCACAAAGTTGATCCGCCCGCTCTCTGTTCCAGAGATACCCGGGCAAAGGCGTAGCCTACACGTACATACCTATGTACAATTCAGCTCGGCATCTGCCGGTGACGATGTAGAACGCATCTACCTTTCTACCGCCCTCCCGTCTTCTACCTCACGTAGATTCCGTTTTCGTTTCCCTCAGCTTCCATCTGCGTCGTGCGCGCTACACTATTTCGCACCTCTCTCTCCATCTGCATCCCTCGTCTTTCCTCTCTCGCTCTCTCTTTTCCCACTCCCTCCATCTTACTCTTTCCTTCCCATCTTCCTGTCTTTATTTATCTATTTGTCCGTGCAATGGCGTAAGTAACACTTACAGAACGCAACGTAAAAATAAAGGATTATTCATAATCTCTAATTTTAAAAATGTCAATGTTTTTTCCATTCTTTCTTTTATTTTTTTATTTTTTTCTTTCTTTTGTGTTCCTTCTTGTCTCTTCTCTCTTTCTTTTTCCTTTCTTCTTGTTTCATTCTTATTTTTTTTGTTCGCATGTTTCATTTTATTTATTTCTATTTTCTCTCTTCTTCTTTGTTATCGTTATCTCTCTTTTTTTTCAGATCCTCTTTTTTTTTTTATTTAGTCTCAAGAATTATGATCCGGGGTTTGCGTTAGTTACGCCACTGTACCCGTCCCTTTCGCTCTCTCATACATCTGGTATCTCCGTTGCGATTCTCGTGTCTCTCCTGGTTTCTCTCATCCTCGTTCTCTCCCTCTCCTTCTTTCTTTCCTTCTAACTCTGTCTTCCTCCGATCCCGCCCTCTACATCTCTCGGTATTACTGTATACCCACTGCGAGGATCTCGGAAATGAAGTCGACCCTCCTCCTCACCCTGCCATCCACGGTGTCCTCCATCCTTCTCCTCTTTCTCCTTTCCCACCACCCGCCGCTGCTAAAAGCCTGGCGGGGTTGTTACGCAGACAGAAATTCAATATAGCCGTTACTCTTAGGTGGTTGTATGTACTTACTGTCTCTTCTCTGCACTCGGATAACGTATTATTATCGAAGAGCGACAGCGCAAAGCGACGACTGAGCGGAAGAGTGGATTTCTCGTCATGGAGAATTCACGAATCCGGGGAATAATCTCTTTCTCTCCCCCCCCCCTTCCCCTTCACAGTGGTTCCTCTATGTCCCTCGCATAGTACTTTCTTTTCCTCTTCACGGAAATTTGCTGTACGAGCGATCGGGTTTTATACGCGTCAAGGGGATGCCATGAGTCGAATACGCGCGTAATTGGTTAACGTGACCGAGAAGGGTCTGATTATCGAGTTATTAAACGTTAGATTAGATCTTGACGTAATGAAGATCGAGAGGAATGATATGTGAGTTGCCATATGCGTCATATAACTTTCTCTAATATTCAGTTATTATGTATACAGAAATTATGTTAGAGAGAGAGAGAGAGAGAGAGAGAGAAAGAAGGTATCTTATAAATATTTCACACTACAACATACAACAGCAATAGCTCACACATCATCCTGTCGCACGTATTAATTATTCGCATTAATTTTCAGAAATTAATGGCTACAGAAGCTTTTTTCTCTCGGTTATCTCGACATCGATACTGCATACCACGGGAGGAAATATCGAGTAGTATCGACATATAATTAAATTTCATCATCCGTAATCGAATTGCGTGCGCACCGTGGCGTGTTCATCGCTGATTCATTACGATCGCGATGGTCATTAACATAACCACGTAGCAGAGGCTTTGTTGCTAATTATTGCGATAATTGGTACTCCGCGGTACTGAATTCCGTGCAGTAACATTGTTGGGCTGCCGCGTGTTCCTTTCACGTCGGAATTAATTTGTTTCTCTCTGGAAAATCGGACGAGCTTTGTGTTTACATCCGTAAGCGCGAATACTCATTGCTAGAAATTATTTTCAACAGCGTCGACTTTTATACGAGATTATACTATACATTCAATTATTGTTTAACGTATTTCCTGAGGTAATTAAAAATAATTAAGCAGTTAAATAAGTAAAGTTATTATCGAAATAGAGTCAGCTGCGGTAATTATATAGTATTTAGCCGTGTAAATTTTACAACGTTTAATAGTTCCTTTGTGCGAAAATTATTGACCGCATATGAATAACTAAATCATTAATTACGTGTTTACAGTCGCTAAACTCTCTAGACTCGAATTTAATCACGGTAAAAGCGCTGGAGCACTACTTAACAGGATTAACTTCCTAGCCTTCCGAATAAAAAGAAATCCAAGAGTTTATGTTGGAAGGAAGTAATCACCAAGTAACAAAGATTTTATATCCATTAAAATTACTCGTCTAATCAAACTATCTTAGTTTCTTTTTCTAGATGTTGACTAATCCTAAAGCCTTATTTCTTAACAATGCAATTTTAATCCATTTTACAATATTTAAAATTATTATAGACTGTTCGACAAATTGTGACAAAATATTTTACGAATGAAACCTGACCTCAATGACGATTGCTTGAAATACATTTTTAGTTTCCCATGCCCGTGAAATCGGGTATAGGGTGACAAAGTCTGCGATTACATCACTGAGTAACTACCCCCCAGCGGTTTGGTAGGTTGCTAGGAAACACCCCAGTGTCGAATCGCGCGCTTCCTCTTTCCGCAGCGGTACCGTGAAGACGAAGAAAGACGGAACGACACCCTTCGGTTTCCTTCTGTGCGCTTCAATCTTACGGAGCATCTCGTACGAAATTCTGTTGGGGTTTCTAGCGGCTCAAGAGGGTGAGGACGATAGCCTCGAAAACTGTAAGGAAGGATCTAAGGTGGTACAAAGAGTAATGGAATGGGGGCGGAAGAAAGAGAAAAAAGAGAAAAAGAGAGAACAAAAGGACGAAGAGTTCGATGTGCACGAGTTGTTCAGTGGATATACGACGATGTACGATCCTCGAATAGATATTTGTCATCCTAATATGACGGGATACGAGAGCCCGCGTATCAAGTGACGCGGTTGAGTGCCGACAACTACTGATGCCCTTTTCCGCAACCCTATTGCTTAACCTTTATCGAGATAAAGCCTTGATATAAATTAAGATTAAACGATTGATTATATTGATATTATCTACGATGATTGTAACTTTCTTGAAAATTGTTGTATCGTCTTTTTAACATAGCTATCAGGAAAAAATATCTAATATTTATAGCCAACAACATAATCAAAAATTCAGAGATATTCAATATTTTATTAAGGAAAATAATTTCTCCAATAACAAATACTTTTTTTTATTAAATTCGCAAAATTATTTTACGAAAATAATACGTATGTTTGCAGTCGCAATTATGTAATTACAGATATATGTAAAATTGAAAGATAATCTTAAAATTAAAAAAATTTTTTTTTTCTATGATAAAAACATCGTAAAATACATTATAGAAATTTAAAAATCTTATTGATTAAGAAGCTATGCAGAGATTGAACATTGAATCTTTATTTAGATGCTTTCCCAAATTCGTTTTGAATAAACAAATGTCTCCGAGAGTTCACTTTGGCGCCAGTCGAGTTTGTTTTTTCTTGAAGAGCTTTATTTTTTCTCACCACAAGAAGGCATGACTAACACGTTTTCTAATTCCGGAAACAGGAAACAACGGCAACAGTACTTGGTGTTTTCAGAAAATATTGCTAGTTGTGTATGCATAAAATAAGTACTTAAATTTACATTCAAAATCTCACAAATATATTTTATTTAACTAGAAAATTATGAAAAATATGCAAGATTACATTTTATAAATGTTAATGCGTTCATTTATTTCAAGCTATATTTATTTTACAATTAAATATCTATTTGAAATTTGCGATTATTTCTTTTGTATAATAGCATTAACAAACGCAACAGATATAATGTGATTAGTAAAAGAAAAATAAATAAAACTAAAGATAATAAATATAATAAGATTCTATGTTGCGCAATAATTAATTAGTATTCAAAATTAAATTTATTTTAATTGTTAAGAGTAACTACTAATTAATTAATTATTGCATAACATAGAATTTGACGCCGATTCCTAATGCCCAGTTTAATGTCTTATTATATTTATTATTGTATTAATTGAAGGAGTCTTTAATTTTATTTATTTTTCTTTTACTAATTATATTATACTTATTGCGCAACATAGAATCTGGTGCCGACTCTTAACGCCCAGTTTAATGTCTTATTATATTTATAATATGATTACATTGTACTTATTTATATTCTCTAAAATATTATTATATTGTATTTTATAAATAATTTAATTTTTAACTTGCTTGTTTTTAATTTTCGTTATTCATGTCAGTTTGTACTTGTGCTTATCATTCATGTTTTTATATAACGTATTCTTAAATATATATTCTTAGAAATCTCGAATTCTAATTCATTCGTGATCGTGATTAGTCTTGGCACGCAGACTAACTACGCGAATTTTAGAAGGCGTTTTGTAACGGTAGTTTGAACTTCGACGCAATGAGAATCAGAACAAATCATGAGGAAAGATATCGTGAAACGGAGCGTTGAATCGCGCTATAAGCTCTAGAACTCGTTTTGGAGTCTCAAACTCCGATCACGTCGATTCAAATAATTGGAAATACGATTTAGTGGATCACACTCGAATCGCGACTTCGTCGTCGCGCGA
>Ga0157364_1006557_pt1 | contig 11979 bp, 10 predicted proteins | sample AttsexASBM2_FD_111476 | JGI IMG/M metagenome (GOLD analysis project Ga0157364, IMG submission 111476) | Fungus gardens microbial communities from leaf cutter ant in Ribeirão Preto, State of São Paulo, Brazil - Atta sexdens ASBM2 | ecosystem: Host-associated > Fungi > Mycelium > Unclassified ...
CACACACACACACACACACACACACACACACACACACACACACACACACACACACACACACACACACACACATATATATATACTGCTTGATCGATACTGATTAGGTTAATAAAACATTCTATCTATTATTCACTATTACATATAGGCAACTAAGTAATTATCTGTACCTGATGGCATTTTCACGCATATATCGCATTTATTCGTTCCGATAAAAAAACAAAAATAATATGACAAACATTCAATAGTACGTACAAGTCTAATTGTAAGTACGATAAAAAATTCCATCAGGTATGTATGCCACTAATTTGTGCTTTATCGATTAAGTGTGTAACAAAGAAGTACCTTTTTTTTAAGACTTCAAAAGTAGCAGCCCTATCACAGTGTGGCTCGGAGTGAAGGCGATTTTTATAATTCATTTAAAAAAGATTAGAAGTATTTATAAAACAGATTCTATTTGCTTGATCTCTTTCTCGGGTGGCTCTAAGGGTGACGGCGCAGTTTCTACTATCTCCGGTATATCTTCCTCATTCTCTTCTTCAATATCTTCGTCGATTGGAGTCAATGTATCTAATATCACAGGTTGAGTCTGCAACAAGTAAAATAATTTGATAATTTTCGTAGTAAGTTCGATATTATTATAAGCTAGTGCAAAAAAAAACCATTTATTAAAAATGTGGCCATGGAACTAATATTAAATATAAAAGTCACGATATAATTAAATATTTACAGCAAAAGAAAATTACTATAGTGATGCTAAAACAATATTTTAAGGCAAGGAAATGATGAATTATAATAAATTTTATTTAAGAAAAGCTCTAAGATTTTAAAAATAGACTCTCGACCTCTGAAGGTTAAGTAACATCGAAAAATTGGCAAGGATTGAAAAGTTCGTTTTACAACATCGAAATATCTTTAACATCGAAAAATTGGCAAGTATTGAAAAGTAGCTTTTAAAAATTGTCATAAACTAATTATAGAGTCTTATTAGAGCATCTTAAGTCATTAAAACGATCTTGAAGCAAGAACGAATTATAAATACTGACTAAAGATTGAAAATTATATGATTACTTACCTGCGGTGTAGTACACCGTTTCATAGCAGGGGCCATGAAACTAGTAATAGTGCTCATAAGGAAGAAGAACCCTGCCATGAAGAACGGGATACTGTAACTCTGCGTTGCATCATAAACAGCGCCCGCTAAGGGTGAGCCAATTATAGCGGCAGCCCCTCTGAATAGAATTAAAAGGCCGAAAGCGTTCGTTAATTTGTCTAAACCCAAGAGATCCACCAAGATGATCGATGTTAATGAGATATATCCAGCTAAAATCCAAATCATAAGATAATAAAAATATTCAAAATGAGATAAATTTTCATACTTGACAATTTCAACTGAAATAATGGATGTTTAATAGTTGCGTAGTTGAGATACTTACATATTGCTATCCCAAAAAATATGCTCATGATGATGTAAGCGGCATAACTATGACAAAATGGTGTAGCGGCTACTGCGATTGTAGATATAATTAAGCAAATATTGTTTAGCAATAAGGAATCGACTTGCGGAAAATCGGCAACATATCCACAAGCCACACGACCTATGGTGTTCGTTATTCCAATAATAGATAATAAAAATGATGCAGAATTGCTTTCAATTCCCTTAAAAAAGGAATAATATTCATTGAATCATGATATTGCATAATTCAGTGATATACTAAAGATTGATAAATAACATACATCTAAGACCGCAGCATCTACCAGATATACAAAAGGAACATACAGTCCAGCCATACCAAACACATTGCTAATACCAATTAGAAGGAAAACAGGATCTTTCAATAAAGACATATCCATCATTGTTGCTAAAGCTTCCTTAAACGAGTCAGGCAATACCAAACAAGGACATAAAGGTTCTAAAAAAATTAAAATTTATGTTATTTTTCTGGCCTTTAATAATATTGTTTAAGTTTTATATATATATGAAGAAAAACGTATACATACGTTGTTGTGCTTTTTCGATATCGATGTCTTTCAAATCACCACGTACAGATTTGGGAATAGATACAACACTCTGACGGTAATTGGCAAGGGATTTCTGGCTTTGGTATTCTGGTAAATTGACTACACTACCACTGTAGAAAATATCCTTTCTCGATAAGGGACGGACAATCATTGGTTTCTCTTTTTGGATACTAGCTTTACTGGTAGTAAAAGTAATACTCTCACCATCCTAATACAGAAAGAAGATATGCATATGTTTGTTATTATTTAAAAAATATTTATGCAAATGACTTGTTTAGAAAGAATAATAAAGACATTTTCTATTGAAAAAAAAAAATTGAATCTGTTAAATATCTGACTTACATCAACCTCAGCATTATTATTTCGCGATCCCAACATACTGCTAGTAGAAAGTCTCAGATGCAAGCTCTTTCTGATATCTCCGTTAGAATTAAGCGTTGTCCTAGAATTCTTTATTGCACTAAGGCTAGGCTTGTAGCGTTCGCTGGTACTCGTTTTACGGATTCTGTCAAAGAATGGCACGGAGCCGTTTTTAGGCAAACCTTGAACGTGAGTCGTGAAAGCCGGCTGTGATGCATTTCTGGGGATTATCGTCTTATTAAACTCGTTCTCGGGCTTCTCTGCGTCCTTCGTGTCTTTGGTTTCATCGATACTTTTCTTACTCTTGGACTTGTTGGAAATATTTTTTAAATCCATACTGCCGCTATCACTGGTATGTCCACTAGATGAGTGCTCTTGCACCTTCACTTCAGATATGGTGGGAAGGGTTGGCACCGTCGGAACTGGTGTTAAAGGAGTTCCTTTAATATTACGGGTATTCAATGAAGTATCGTATTATTATTTTGATTACTTGGAAAGCTCACGCGCCTGTACTTATTGAAACAACATAAATATTGATTTTGAAACAATTAAATTCCTGCTTTTAGAAAAAGAATTTTTCAATAATTCAAAAATTTTGAAATCAATTAAAATATTTTTACTTTATTTTAAGAAAGTATCTGATGTAACTAGTAAGATGTATGATTGATTCAGTTTTCCAATATTTTGTGTGTATTTCACTTACTCCACTGTCCCACCAAAACATATAAAATTTGATGGTCAGAGTTCCTTACCAGGCACTAATTGGTCTAAATTGAAGCTGGAATGAACACCGGGATCAATATTAATGGGCATTTTCATCCTCTTTTCCATGGATCCGTCTGGTAACTGCACCATAAAGTAGGAGCCACCGATACTACCACGTTCCATTTGAAATCTCTTTTCTTCGGCCATTCTTTGTAGCAACGGCTTAACAGAGGAAGCTTTCGGATATTCCAGAGGTCTCATCATGGCACCGAATACCTAAAAATCATCTATTTTTTTTATCAGATATACGAGATGTCATCTCGATTAATCTAAAGCTTTGTGTTCCCTGCACAATCAGAGCAGCGAGGAGCAGCGAGTGATTTCACTGTTTACTTACTGCGCAATTTAAGATGAGGCCAGCCAGGATTAGGTTTGCTCCTTTCCAACTGTACGCCTCCAGCAACATAGTTGCAAGAGGCGCGAACGCGAACGTACCGAATCCCGATCCGCACACAGCGATGCCAGTAGCTAGAGATCTCTTGGTTTCAAAGTAATAGCCTACACAAACTACTGCGGGTAGATATATCAAACCGAATCCAATTCCTAAAAGAATAATTGTAGATACGTGAAGAATAAAAAGAAATTCATAGAATTGTCAAAAAAATTCAAAGAATACTGATCAAAGTGGATCATTACGTACCTCCCATAATACCATAAGTCATCATAAGCATATTTACACTGCTTGAAAACGTCGAAAGTACAAATGCGGCGGCGCCTAAGAAACTTCCTGCCATACATACTGCTCTACAGCCATATTTATTCGTTAAAGCACTGACAATGGGGCCTACGACGAAGAAAAATTAACATATAATGTATATGTACAGCGATAAAACAATACGTCACGATAGAAGTTATTTTAAGAATTATATTTAATTAGTAATTATATTTTTAATGACTATATTTAGTGTGAACTTTATCGAAAGCATTACAACAAGATCACAATCTAATCTTCTTTCATGAAGATAAAGCTTATATTTGAGGATTTTGTCCAAAAAATATGGTTGTTCGTTTCGTACTTCGCTATTAAATTTTTAGTATAATAAAATGTTTGCTAAGAAAAAATTAATTTTTTTTCCTACGAAGGAGATGTCATTGCAATATTTTTCGATGGCGTATCCTAGACTTTAAAGGTAGCGAAATTAGAAAGGCATTTCGCGTATCTTACCAGCGCTGAGGTACATTCCAGACAACAACGAGCCAACCCAGGCAGTCTTGCCCTTTCCTTCTCCAAAATACTTGACGAATTCTCCTAAAAAGACGCCAAATGTGTAGGCAATGCCGTCCACTATCATGTTACACATGAACGATGCGAATACCACCACCCAACCATATCCGCCATCCGGCGGTGGTGGTATGTCGTGGTACTCGCAGAGCGAACCTCCCTCATCCTCAGGCGAAGCTTCATCACCACCTGGTCCATCAGTGCCTGTTAATCTCGCTTGTTCTTCTACTGAGTATTCGCTCTCCGTCTGGAAGAAAAATATAATGCAATGATAACTGGTGTTAGTTTCAACAAATGACATGTCTTAAAAAATGATATAATACAATGTAAAGTAAAAGTATCCTGCTAAAAAAATTTTATCTAAGGATATTCGTTAGAAAATAATTGTATTACATCGTGTGTAGAAGAATGTCTGAGAGAAAAAACATTTCAAATGTAAAATGCTTGTTTCTTATTCATGTCATAATTTTAGCAATATAGCTTAGCTTGCATATACAAGGTGTCCGGAAAATCGGCGTCAATACGGAAGTGATTCGGGACCCAAAAAGAAGGAAAAAAAGCTATATATATAAACATAAGTCCGGAAATCGTTTCCGAGTTATAAGCACTTTTATGTTAAAAAATTGAAATTATGACTAGAGATAGGACATGGAAATCCATTTGCTTGGCTCCCAAGATCAGATATGAATCCACTTGATTTTTACCTAGGATCAAAAATCAATAGTTTACAGAAATACACCCAATAATATTGACTTAAGAAAACAATCCTTGGATTCGAAGAAATAAAGAGAGATCCAAATGTTTTTCAAAGAGGTCGGAATTCTTTTGATAGAAAAATAAGGGCCTGCCTTCGTGCTAAAGGTGGTCATTGTGAACATTTTATTTAATTTCTATTTAAATATCTGTTTATGTTTATCTAAAAATAATACAGTAATCGTATTTATAAATATCGAAAAATTAAAAAATAAAAAATAAAAAAAATTTTTAAATAAAATGTGTATTATTTATATTGAAACACTATGAAAAAAATTATGATTGTAATTAAGAAAAATAAATTTCAATTTTTTTAACATAAAAGTGATTATAATTCGAAAACGACTTATTTCTGGATTTATGTTTATATAGCTTTTTTCCTTCTTTTTAGGTTCTGATTCACTTCCCGAAGTATTAACGCTGATTTTCCAGATACTCTGTATATTGCTAAAATATGACAATTATTACAATGTCCATTTATGCATTGCGATTCAATTTTTTTACTTTGTGATAATTTAGCGTGAATAATTACATGATAGTATACTTTGGATCATATATTCTTTTAACAATTTCACAGACAAACACGTAATTGAGAGATATGTTGTACCTCGCGTGATACAAACGCATTGCATTCGCCTTGAATGAGACTTGTTGTTCACCTTGAATGTTCGAAGAAAAAGCTTTCGTGTTGGTGCATAAATACTCATTCTCTAAAGTTTAATTCGTTGATTTACGAAATCGATTAGATTTCTTATCATTTAATAAATCACGACAAATACAATATGTTCTTTATATATTTTAAAAGATATTAACATTAATAATAAATATCTTAAAATCAGCAAAAGCAGAATATATAAGATTCAAACAAAATTGTTTTTTTTTTTTAATAAAAATTATTCGTATCAAAATTATTGGTATAAAATAATTATTCGTATAAAAATTAATTTTTTATACATCAAAAATTAACTTAATATAATTTAACTTGAAATAACAACTAAATTAATCCATACTTTCAATTGTCTTTATGATTGCTTTTAAAAAATTATTTTTATCTTTTAATTTATTATAAATAAATAAATTGAAAAACCTATTTATAATATTTTCGGATTTTGCGCAAAAAATGTTTCTATACGCGAGAGACAAAATAATAATTTGTATTATTTTCTGCCTCTCGCATATAGAAACATTTTTTTTGCGCGAAAGAAATAATGTTGAAAACAGGAACAAATGAGATTATCACACATGCACAATAGGAGAGAAAGAAATTAAAGAATTCGCGTATATGCAAAACAGTACGCCACAGCTCGGCGATTTCGTTAATCGCAGAGTGTAACGCGAGAACAGAATGCGTACTGCGCGCATTGGGATGATCTCATAACGCAAACGCCAGCATAGATATTAAATAGCTAACTGTGACTTAATCAGTTTCTAAGGATGCATCTGGCCAAGGTGATACACGTCGCTCTTGTAGAATGCAACACCAAGATCGAATCGATAAAGGAACTGTTGTTTGCGATCCAAGCCGCATTTTGCAGAGATGTAATTATCTTTATTGGTATATCATTAACGTACAATTCGTTATATGAAAAACAATACTTTAAATTATAGAGAGAGGATGAATTTTTTTAAATTTTTCTATGTATAACGGAAAACGTAATCTAAAAACGTAAAACGATTCTCTGCATTTGAAATTCTAGTTGAGTTTTTTTTACGAATAGAGATTGTCGATTTGAAGCTGTTGATATTCACAAAAAATATTAATTTAATCAGTTAATGTTATTTTCATTAATATTATATATTAATATAATATATATTTAATTATTATTTATTGCAAATTAGTTAATACTGCCGAATAATTCATTGGATTGTTTAATCTGTAATTACATGCGATCATGTTGGGCTTTAATGGAAAAAACAAAGCTTATTAATATCGATGTATTAATATCGTACTAATCGACAAAGAGAAATATCAAGCTGCACCCACGCAATGCGGCTAATCAACGACGTTTTAATGCCCGCAAATGTTTCTATAATAATTATACAAGCTTATTGAGCCACGAGAATCAATGAGAAAGCAAAGTGTCCGAATGTTAATTACTTCAATAAACAAAGAAGACAAAGGGGAGTTTCAGTCATTAATAAACAATATTATTTATTCGAATTATTTATAATTTGTTTTACGCTCGTAATTCTACAACTCACGACAAAATAAGAACAACTTATAATAGACTATCATTTTATATAATATTGTTTTATATAATTATATAGAATATATTTTTATAAAATATAATTTGTGTAATTTTTCAATTGCAGTTTTATTCTACGGATTCTATATAATTTTAATTGCTTTGTGTGAGTTTCATATACTGTTAGATCTCAAAAGAGCAATGATAATAACTTAACGTTTTGTTATTTTTAACTATCATGTATGTCAAAATGTAAATCAATTCATTCATTTTTGTGATTAATTTCAAAATAAACAATGTCCATATTAACATATGTTCAGTAAATAATAAACTAATTGTAAGTTTAAGTCAAATTTGATATATTTTCTTAAGTTAAAGTTAATTTGTTTTCATTGCTATTAAATTAACGACACATTGAGTAGAAGCAGCGACTTATAGAAGAGATTAAAAATAACTGACATTGGGTAGTTTCGCTGAAATATCTAAAAATTTAGCTAGATATAGATTTGAAAGTAAAGGAGGATGGATAAAATTATCGGATTTTGGTCTAAACGAGGGCACCTTTTGTTATGCATGTTTTCTTGTATTTTTTAATGTGTTGAATCATTTGCAAACGATAATTTCAAACTGATTTGATGGAAACATGTTGTAAATCATATTATAAGTAGCACAACATTTTGTCGAAATCTGATCTTTGATTGCAATTTTCAATATTTTTCTATCAGTTTAGCTTAAAATTAACAAATTTGCAAATGATTTAGCACATCAAAAAGTACGAAAAAATATATTTAAAAAAGGTTTTGTCGCTTAAACTAAAATTGGCTATTTCATTCAATGTCTTGGACAATAAATAAAATAGGTTAATTTTGATTAAAGCAGTGATATTTTCCTTATATATGCTTTTATTTTCTTTAATATGATGAATAATTTGCAAATTTCATTTCGTTAATTTCAAGTTAAATGAATGGGAATATTAAAAATTGTAATTAAAGATCAGATTTAACGAAATTATGCTATTTTTAATTATGTTGCGATTCCAACATATTCCCATTAGATCAACTTGAAATAATCATTTAATTTGCAAATGATTCAATATATAAAAAAATATTTTACATAAAAAATGTTTTATATAAAAAAACATGCATAAAGAAAGATGCCCTCGTTTAAGCTAAAATCTGATAATTTTACTCATCCTCTTTTTTAGACTGTCAAAATAATTACGTAAGACGCTTAAACTGATTGCTAGAATAACGCATGAAAAATTTTTCAGCATTCTCATCGTGCTGTTTTCTACACAAATATCTAGATGGACCAAAAATACTTTCAGATCTAATAAACTTTTAGCTATTTCAACAAAATCGTTCTTTTGATCATTCGATATATGAACATGTGTATAATTTCAATTTGCAGTCTCGCATAGATTTCGTATAATTTCAGTCATGTTTTATCGTCACATTGAGAAGAAAATCGTTCATTTATTGACTGAATTAATTTGTCTTTATTTCTTTCATTGGAAAATGCATTTAAATTAAATGTAATGCCTTTCTAATTAATTCTCCTTCTTTTCTTTCTACTATGTTCTCCTTCCACTACATATTCTTCAACACAATATCTTTGTCTCTTGTCCGTAACCATTATTTATTAAATTGTTTGAAAATAACGTACTTAATATAATTATTCTGTTTTGATATCTCGGTGATTGTGAACTATTGCAATTTGGAAATACTAGTCAATTAAAAGTACAAATAATTTATATTTAGATTGATTGAAGTTATACAATATGATCAAATTATATAATATTAATTAATAGTTATTTTAATTTAGATACTGAGAATGCTTTTAATCTTGAAATTGCAATGGATGAATTTGAATTGCGTTACTGCCTGCAACAATTGAAAGATATGGAGAAGTAAGAACATCATAGACATAATTCGAGAAGGAATAATAAAATCGCCTTAACATCGCAAAAATTTCGAATAAGAATATGTGATAGATGTGATGTGTTATATCGATATCGACGATTAAATCGCAAGTTTAGTTTCATTAAATTGTACACTGAAAATGACTCGATAGGGGTTGAAACGTATGGTTATATTTTTATATATATCTTTACTTCTAATTTAATCATTAAATATTATATATATATATGATTTAAATACATTAATTCTTTGAAAATAAAGACAAACTAAATTAATTTAGATGAACTATTTTATTCTCAGTGTAATAAAATTATTCGCGGGATACTTTGCGCTTGGAAAATTGTGCAAAATGTTGATTTTCTTTCTCGATCAGATCATCATCACGGTCTCATCTACATACGCGCTTCTTCACATCTCACCGCGAGCCACGGAGCCTCCCAACGCTAATGAATTTGGATCAACGACCTCGCCGTGTCACGCGGCCGCGAAGACGAATTTAAACGCAGCGCGCGCGCGTGCTTGACACGAGAGTTGGACTCGGCCGAAAGGAAGGCCACAGCTGATCAGCTGATCGCGCGCGCTGTCATTCCAATCGCGCCATCCGACGACGGAAGGCGCGAAGCTTCGCTCTTTCTCTCTCGACGAAAAATCTGCGCTACGCCTCGCGATTCGTTCGACCTTGTTAACACACCGTCGTTAACATACTCGCGCGCGTGAACACGTACGTGCAATTTACGCACTGTCGTAATGCAAAGTACGCGAGACGTGCGTGCGTATTAGAAGTGCAACTATTGGCGCTTATTCTCCCGCCGATCAACCGGCCCCGATTGTCAAGGCTGAGTCACGTGTCATCTTTCTATCGCTCGACAGAGGAGCCATGCAAAATGCACTTCGCTAGCACGATGATTATATACACGACACGTAAATAGCGATCGTTGTTCCGGCGCGGCCGACACGCAAATTACGCTGCGAATTACTGGCACGTCCGGTTACGCAAAAATCAATAACGTTCAGCAACGAGTTGGAATACGAAACGTGTACCGTGGGAATTTTCTGTAGGTACTCTAGTGTACAATAAACCTAACATTTCATGACAAAAATCCATCTGTTTGGAGCGGCGTGAAAGAATTAACGGGATGTTTGTTTAAAGAAATGCAACAGATGTTTCGCTAGTCCTTCAGATCTTTTAAATCATACTTTGTTCAATGTTGACACTTGATTGTGTTAGGCGAGGGTCACTCAGGTAGACAGAACGTTTTGTAACAAAAGAAATGTCAAAGTACAATACAATGAATCATTATATCCTGTCAAATAAAGACGAAATGATTCACTGTGCCTCTCACTGGAAAGCATCCATGATTATTTTGTCAGGCAAACAGATCAGATGAAGAGCGGAGGATAAACAGCAAGTGTGAAGAAAGGAAAGAAGGAAGATGGTACGCGAATTCGCACTTAACTGAACGACACGGTGGCCATGCTTTCACTCTCCATAATTAACATGTATCCATACAAACCGTACCGAGCTGATTTTGCGGACGCGACGTGAGCCATACTGCGACTTGTTGAGCGACACTCGCGACATTCCTACGACCGGCTTAAACCGTCAGTCACTCTCTTTCTCTCTCAGCTCTTCCCCTTGTGGCCCGCTTCTCTCTTCTCTTTTGCGCTCGTTCGCACGTTCGCTCGCAGTCGCAACACTCGCAACCGCGTTCTATTTTCGAGCGCGCTCGACGCGACGCGACGCGACGCGACGCGACGCGATGCGACGCGGCGCGAGGCGCGACGGCCGCTCTCCTCGCTCGTGAGAGAGCGACTTTATCTCGTTGAGCACTCTTCGTTCTCCAAATCGCAAACTCACGTTTCTTCTGCGACTCTTTCCTAGTCTATCGTCGCGTTCTCTCGCACCTTCTCCGCCCGCCACAATCCACCCGTCGTGGCCGATCACTCGTCGTAATCCGCTGCCATGTCGACCTGTACTGTACTATCGCGCTCGCGTCGTTGTCCGCACTCGCTCACTTAGCGCACTGCCATCATGCGCAGCGCACACCGCGCCGATACCCGGCAACCCGTTGGCGATGTCGACAGTGGAAGTGGGAGAGGGATCTTGCTTCAATCTCCTCTTTGATTCAACGAGAGCGCCCTGCGAGCGAAGATGGATGATATTTGCGATGCCCTCGATGCGCCGATTACAGCAATTTTCGCGAAATGCCTCCTGGGATTCTCAGAACTCCTCACGCAAGTCGTTTCCTTGATTAATTTCGTCGAATTTGAGTAAATTTGTATTCTGATTTTCCGTTGGGCAACTTTCTCGATACACTTGTCCTCCTATTTTATTCCTTTTTATTTCTTGTTTTTTGTTTGAATGATTATTATTCTTCATTTGATTTGAAAACTATTTGAGAATCTTATCTCTCACTATTAAAATTAAAAAATGTATTCCAGGAATTTTGATGTTACGATTTAACAATCTTCTTAATGAATTACGCTTCAATTCTTTGCCTTGAAATGATATTTTCTATTAGATTTTTCTTTCTTGACATTTATAAATAATTTAATTAATTTAATTAATTTATTAAAATTAAATAATTAAATTTAAATTATTTAAATTATTTAAGGGGTTAGCTCACCTGTGAGGTCGAAAAAAAATATATATTTCTGGAAATTTTTTTTTAATCTTAAAAAAACTGTTTTAAACAAACGTTTATATGTATATGTTAAATGTATATATTTATAAATTATATAGTAATTTTTTGCA
>Ga0157364_1006558_pt1 | contig 11978 bp, 8 predicted proteins | sample AttsexASBM2_FD_111476 | JGI IMG/M metagenome (GOLD analysis project Ga0157364, IMG submission 111476) | Fungus gardens microbial communities from leaf cutter ant in Ribeirão Preto, State of São Paulo, Brazil - Atta sexdens ASBM2 | ecosystem: Host-associated > Fungi > Mycelium > Unclassified ...
ATATGGGATAAAAGTTATTATTAGAAAATAAATATTTGCAAAACTGAGCATCATGTTAATGGCTTTACGAATCTACGTATCATGCTAATGCGTACTGTGATGTAGAAATCAGAAAAGAAATTTGCGACGAACTCGGCCCTGAGCCAGTCCGTCGTCTTACGCATTGGCTATGTGTAGTTTTAAATAGTCCGCCGAGGGGTGGGCGCCCGGCCGGAGCACGGGGTGCTCTCTCACGCTCTCACTCTCTCAGCGAATGGGGTTGATGTGGGTGAGGTGGATGAGGTAGTCGAGGACGAAGGGGGTAGAGACAGCGGAGAGAGAGAGAGAGAGAGAGAGAGAGAGAGAACGCGCGCGTGAGAGAAAGAGAAAGAAAGGACAGGGTCGTGCAAGGAGGCCGACCAGGAGAGAAACGAAGAGAAAAACCGGCGGGAAGAAGGACGGGGGAAGGGACGGGGGATAAAGAGCGGAGAGTAGACGACGAGGGCCGTCGGAGATAAGACGCAAACGAACCCCCTTTCGCGTGTCTCGATCGATAGCTCTACGCGGAAAATTCGAAAGTAAGATGCAATTAAACAGCGAGCGAGGGTAAGCAAGAAAAGGGGTGAGTTTTCCAGCCCCGTAGGCTCTCATCCCTGCCCCCCTCGCGTCTTACCATTCTCCCTCTACCCCCCTGGTTGCCCCCGGTACCGCCACCCCGGCAGCCCTTCGACGCCGCTACCCATCCACCCTCGACCCTCCTCGATCCACCACCTTTCCACCGTGTAACCTTCCCCCCCCCGTCCTCCCCATCTTTCTTCCGCCACGCTTTTCCTTCCACCTCCCACCGATGGACTTTCGTCTTCTCGTTTTCTCGCGCGCCCGCTTTTCTCCCTCATCGCTGAACCTCTCTTACCTCCTCACCATTCCGAAGACCGTACACGCTCCGGCCGGCGTCGTCGGCCCGAAGGGAAGCAACCCTTTTTCTCAACCCCCTCTAGTATTTATATTGAGCGTCTTAAAGCATCCCCCTACCGTTCCTTGCGCAACTCTCTCTCTTTCTCTCCTTTCTTCTCTTTTTCCAGCTCTTCGTCGCACGTTACAAACTCTCGAACCGCGTCCACCTTTTCCTCTTTCTTCTCCCTTTTCTTCTCATCCATGTCTTCTCTGCTTTGTCCCGTGTACCTAACCCATACCGTCGTGACGTCAGCACTTTGACGTTTAAATACTCTTTTCTTGGGTGATGAGTACGAGGGAATTGGTAGATACTGTCTTTGCGAAGAAAACTCGGAACCATCTCCATCTCATGCTCTCTATCTCTCCATTAACTCTTTTCTTCTTCTTAGACTTCCTCTGTGTTCCCGCTCGACTTGCGTTCTGCCTCTCTTTATCTTTTCTTTACGTTCTTTATTTCCACGTTATTTTCATTCATCTCTCTTTCTCTCTCTCTCTCTCTCTCTCTCTCTCACACACATTATTTCGTTCTCTTTCTTTTCCTTCCTCTTTCTGAGAAAATGTCGTCTAACCGTATCTTTATTTTCTACGAAACGAGAATTAGTAAATATTCTTGCGGTTGTATGACTGAACGCATACATAGTATACAATACATCTTTCTCATAGCCGAAAATTCGTGACTTTTCATGACGTATCATTAAAGACGCAACTTCATTTTGAAATCCGCATATTACTTTCTTCGTGTTGGCTTTTCCTTATTCTACATACCAAGAGAGAAGCGGAAGGAAAATAATGGTAGATCTTTTCGAAGTACCTGTAGAGATAGATATGCAGGTGCCTGAAGATCTATAGATATCATCTTGAAATGCCCTACTTTTGTAACTTTCGTGTGATTTTTTAAATTTTGCTTTGTCGAGAAAGACCATAATCAATTAAATATTTTAAATTACATTAATGTAATTATTCATAATTTTATTCAAGGTTGAATAAAAAGATTGAATCTAATCGATTACCGACAAACTTTAGCAAAACTCGAGTTTTTGCTTTTTTTTTAATTAAAAAAATATTTTTACATATAATTAATTAACTTCATAAATGAGCATATTAATTATAATAAATATTTTTTAATAATTATTTTTTATATATAGTGATTATCCAATCAGTGAGCAAATGTATTCAAAATCTCACCTTATTTATTAGAATCCAAAAATTTAGGCACAATATTATTAGTTTCTGAATCTTATTATATCGAGAAAATAGGAAAAGCACGCGATAAAATTTAAAAAATATATCTAACCTTAGATAATGACGGTGGTACTGCAAACATGTGGTTTTATTTCGGTGGCTGCTTTTTTCCGGCGTATTTACGGAAATCCTGCTATTCCTAGCTCTATTCTGTTTCATCGTTGTAACGAAGAGCTTTCCCCGAAGTTAAAAAGCAACGTGCACGGTCTGGAACATATTCACCATGAGTTTTTATTACCGCCCAGTATAATAGCGACTGTAAGACAGCACATTTTAATTCTATGTATTTTCGACCGTCAGTAGAAACAGAGCTTTTATTATACAAATAGAGAATCCAGTCTTGAAATTTAAAAAAGAAATAAATTCAATGCTAGATTTGGTGTACAAATTCTAGTTACGTATATTAATTTAAATATGGTTTATATTATATTTAAATAGATAGACTGATGTATATGTGTCTAGAGATTTGTTTGTTATTACTTTTTTAAGCTAAAATTTCATGTTAAAATTTCTACATTATGGTTGTATTTTTTTATCTGTTCTTTATGTTAATACTATCCGATTAGACATGCATCAGACATATACATTTAATTTCGACACTTGATTTCGAGAATCTAATTTATAATACCTTGCTAGAAATGCGCGAAAGTCTGAGTACATAGTTTATTAAATATTGCTTATCATATCTGTGCTTCTTGTCGGCGCTCTATCTGTTGATGCAGGGAAGCATCGTCAGTAGTTCACGAAGCATGATGGAGTTGCGACGCGCGTAGCGTCAGGACTCCGAAGAATCGTAATTTATGAAAGTAATTAAAAAGCGACGGCACAGAGAGTTTTAAAAACAGGAATACTCTTCGAGCGAGTGTATAATACGGGACAGCACATGGCGCAATGCGCTCCTTATACAGATGGAAATTCGCGACCTTCTTTCTGGAAAAGCGCATATCGTTAAAGACACACGGTTTCATTTAGCCACGCGGTTCTTCCGCGTCTTAATTTCTCCGTCGTGGTACGCTGGCTGGTAACAACTCGCGAAGTTAAAAAGTCAGTAACAGCGATGTCTAAAAGTAGTCATATTACGCGCGCACTTTTTATTTCCCTCTTTTCTTTTGTCGTATTCAGCGCGTGGCCGAACTTCTCTTTTTATCTAATAACAGTCGTAATGATTATGAAACAGATGCTGTCAAAAAAAGATGTTTATATAAAAAAGCGTAAAAGACATAACATTATTTAATATGTTGAAATGTGTGAAAAGGCAATCGAAGCAATCTTTTTTTAATATCTCATTATATATATATATATATATATATATATATATATATATACACATATAATAATATCTTCCCAGAATTGATTTAAATAGTTTAAAATATAAATATTGCTAATGATTATTGCACATCGTTGTTTAATCCTATGAAGATAAAAGCTTTCTAGTAAAATAACTTATGGAAGATCTTTCTAAGAATTTTCGAGATCGCTGAATTCGATTCTAGTCTCAGAATTCTAAAATTCAAATTTTAAAAAGATAATCTGATTATCGTGAAATTCTATTTTACAAGATTCTTGGTATCTCTGAGTTTAAATATAGCCTGAAAATATCGAATTTCAAAAGTGTAATAACCTCCATAAAGGAGGATTTAGTGTCAGAGCTTATAATCAGAGTTTGAAAGTCAGTTTAGAAAGCAGTACTAACTGTTTATGTAGCATTGATGAACTTCAAATAAGTGAAATTGAAAACTTGATAGTCCTTTGCAATTAAAAACTCTCAAAAATCAATTTTTATGAAAATCAAATTTTTTTTTAATTCTATCCTTATTAAATTCTATTCTTATTAAATCATCCATTTTGAATTTTTTGTTTTTGATCAAATAAACAATTACCAAATTACTCTGTAGATCCTATAGGTCAAGTTCTATAAATCGAGCGAGCAGTTTATAAAATAAAAGAAAGTTTTTATTTTACGCATCGCGTCAGTATATTCATAATAAAGGTTTAAAAATATAAATATAATATACAAAGTGTTTCATAGCATACGGACATAATTTAAAAAATGAATTCACAAAAAATACAAAAATAATACATAAGATCATGTAAATATTCAATCTGTATTTTATTTCCAAGTTATAAATATTTTAGTGTTTAATAAATTCTCGTTACAAACGGAGTCAGCGTAGAATCTTCATTCGTCATTCTTTGCATTTTATTGATCTCTTTAGAGATGGAAACGTGTAAGAAAACTATGCTAGTTCATAATGGAAATTAATAAAACACAAAATCATCTGTAATTCAGACAAGATAAGGTAGAACAAATATTTATATGAATCTTCTGTGATATTTTATGTCTTAAAATCATTTTTAAAATTATTTCCACATATTATGGATCATCCTATGTATATCCGCACAAATTACGTGCAGCGCTTTTCGAAATAATAGTTAGATACAACATATAAAAATTCAAAGGAAATTCTTACATTAAAAGTCCTAATATTAATAACAGAATAAAAGAAATTTTGGAATTGTTATCCTATTTTCTTCACTACGTGAAGAATTATTTTCAGCCATTCCATATTCCACTGTAATATATTTTAAATAAATGTGTGAGAGAGACGTTCGTTTTTCCTACTGTGTTTGTAAAAATCAATTACTTTCCGCTAGATTACCATTTCTAATACAATTATACCTTTTTTTTTATATTCTTAAGCACTGTATTTCATAAATTTCATTGATAATCTCTTAATATTTTCTAACATCGATTATAAATTACTTATTTTACGTACAATTCTTTATACTTTTTATATATTCATATATTAGTATTTATATTAATATCTATGATTTTTTTATTATTTATGCAGATATTATTTTTGCACATATTCTGTAACATTATCATTAATGTTATTATTACTTTTTGGGATTCGATTCTCGGTTGAAATATTTTTCGCAATGAAATTATATTTACAGATTTTATATTTACAGATCTTAGAATGCTTAGCAGAATATTAAAATCAATTTAAGATATGAGCATCAATATAATTAAATTGTTTATTAATATTTGTAATATTACTACTCTAGTTCTGTTAGAATTGCGTTTTAAAACTAAAAATAAAGTCGGGGCGCAGTTTGAGGGATTGGATGGGTATATAAATTCACCCAGAATTATTTCAGTACTAAAAATCCAGCTGGATCATTTAGGGCCTTTTCCGATTCATTGTGTAATCACATTACGATCTTATTAAGTTACTTTGTATTATTTTTAGTTATATTAATTATCAAGAATCGAAGCAGTATCATTACTGATGCTTTTTGAAAAATACTGCTCTTTAATACATTTGTCTTCATCATACAACATCTCATACCTCTTAACGTATATATTAATAACGTTATTATTATTATTAATATAACACGAATATATAATTTTTTTGGATTTATGGAGAGAATATGCGTAAATAAAAAATTCAATCGTTTCCTTTCTCAGCTGTCAAAATCACAATTTTAAATATTTTTTTCAACAAAATAACAAATTACTTTTAATACAGATAGTTCTATTGCAAGTCATTAAAATCTAGAGATTCATTTTTCGATCGTTTTAAAAGTCTCGTTTTCCTTTAAAATAATAAATATAAGAATAAATTTAAATTGAGTTTCGTAATGACAGGTTTGTTCCATCATTGCAGCAAAATTTTATCGTATTTCTCGCTTTTATTGCAATGCACGATATGCTATCGTTACACGCGAAATGTTCGCGATCGTTAAAGCTGGTCCATTGGGCAACACGACTGGTGCAATGAAATCGTAATTATGAGGCGAGTGCAGAATAAATATTCGTGAGACCCGGTCACTTCTTTAATAGACAATAGCGCAGCTATTTTACAAGGACCAAGTCTTCCATGGCGAAGTGCATATCATTAAAGACACACGACTTCATTGCGCTGGCTTGCTTCGCTTGAGACTTAATTTCTTCGTCGAGTAGAACCGACCGGATAATAGCAGACCCTTCGTAAAGTTCACAAACGTGAGTATACATCGTGACGGCGACATTCGCGCACAAAGATACTGAATGATGTTCTTTTACGTTTTTTACCGCGGCTTGGAAAACTGCCAAAGTTAGTAGACATCGCGCAGTTGTAATTATAAAATATGCACGAGATGAATGCTCGCCAGGCCGCGGAAACCGTAGTAAAGCAATATGTCTTGTTACAACCTTTTTGCGCAAGCAAACGCTCGACTCTTTCTCTCAAGGTATTGTATTTTTCTTACGGGTACGCGTTTGTCATTTCGCTAATCATATTTGATAAATTTCGTTTTTATAACGATGAGAAATGTTGAAACATATTAAAAGTGTAAAATAATTACGTAGTGTTAATTAATAAAAGTACGAAAAATTCTACAAGCGAGAGAAAAGAAATAAAGAAGATCGCATGCGGAAAGAATATAAATTAATGTATAAATTAAAAGTAGTATGCAAAGAATATATCCGTATACTGATGATCTGCTAGATGATAAAAACATGAATAATAATTACAAGAGAATGTTTAAAAAAAATGTAATAAAAATATTTATCATCTAATATAATAAAACTATTCGATAATATTCTTTAATCGGACATTTACCAGGGCGTTCATCTCAATAATTCCTAAAAAGCGTGATTATATTCTTATGTTTCATTTTCTTGTGAAATTTCGATTCCATCGGCGGAGAGCGGACTGGATAATGAGAAATTTCGCTCGGTTCGTAAGCGGAAGCACGCGAGTTCACGTAGAGTTCGTGCACGAAGATACTAATACTTTTTTCTATTTTTCACGACCGTTCTGGGCGAACTTCGCCCAGGGACTCCGCAGTGCTCGCCGATATACCGCGGCTGGAATAGTAATTACAAGAGATATATGTACGAGAGGGGGTCAAATACATATATATACATATTCGCAATCCAAACCGCAGCGAAGGTGTGCGTGATAGAGTCGGATAATCCAGGACAAGTATGATCGATGCAGGAAATAAGGAGCCATCGGATTTTACGACATCCTGCGACGGCGCGCAGTTTCCCGCGAAGGAGAAGACGGGCAAGCAGGGCGAAAGGGAGGGTAAATTCTTCATAGCACGTTCCGGAACCAAAAGGATTCCTGAAACATTTTTTTCAGACCGGGATCATCTACCGTCTTTCTCCCCTGTGTGTATGCCAGGGCGCGAAATGACGAGAGAAGCAGCTCTCACCGTTTCTTCCTTCTCCTCGTATGCGAGAGGTGCGCGGTATGCGTAAATGTAGTAGCTACGTTACCCGGTACTCGTGATTTATTCATTCTACATACATAATCGTTCACCCATAAAGCGAATACCTTCTGCTCGGTTCCGTGCGTACGAGCGACCGGCAGGTATCTATAGCAAATCCGTGAGCTCCTCTCGTGATTTATATTTATAGCGTCGTAACCGCGCGTATATTCTTTCGTTTTTCCTCCACGCATAATTAGTTCGAGCCCGCGATTGCCGCTTCCGATGTATTTCGAGAGGGAGAAAAATCATGATCGTGCACCGCCGATCGCGCGAATGAGAGAGACGCGATCGACCTTTCTCCTCGCGCACGATAACGGATCGAAATTACCGGTATAATTTGGGTGAGTCCCGTTCGCGAGAACAGTTAAAGAAAAACATACTTCGCGTCATCGTGTTTGTCACGAATAAGCACGGGGATAATTTTATAGAATTGAAATCCCGCGCTCATTGAAATTATCCCGCTTTAGGCTTGGGAGTCGATAGAGAAGACCACGAAAGAATCATCTCTGTATTGTTTAATTATCGATCGTTCAGGTTCGCGCGGCATTTTATTGCGATCCGAGATTAGTGTACAACAATCTGCTTGATACGGACCGGTCCCACATTCGCCGAGCACGAATAGTTCGCTCGCTCGCTCGCGAATCGATACAAGAAACGAAATAGATCGCGAGAGACCGCTCCCACATCAATCATCTTTCACAGTTTCGTGGTAGAAAGGATTGCGGAGCAAATCGTTCCATTGGGGGTCAGTCCCAGTTGCGCAACGAGTCAACGTCGGGCCGCCGCGCGCGCTGAGACAGCGGGATACTCGTGGTACTGAACTGGAGAGCTGAGGAATACACCGCGCGCGCGCGCGCGTATAACTGGTCTTGTTGACTTAACGGATCAATTTGATGCAAATCACTCGTTTGCGATATACACTCTCCCGTCGGCGGCGCGGGGTAGTGGGTATCCTCCAGTGGTAATGCCAGTCGCGCGCGTTCTCGTGCTCCTCCGTCCTCCGTCTAGTAACGTCGTGTCCGTAACGGCGCAGCATTTGGAAATTAGCGAGCGGGTCAATTACGGGCCAACGGGAACGTCGAAGGTGCAGACAGGAGAGAACGGGGGAGGGTAAAGGTAGCGATTGCGCGAACTAGAAGACTCGCGGGTCACGCGGGGTGACTGTGGGAATCCTCGTTGACGCGTTCTGATCATTTACCGCGGTTACGTGCTCCCGCGAGATCCCACCTTTTCGTTTCCCTTCTTCGTCTTGCGAAAAAACGCACTTATGCGTCGGCTTTTATTCGCACCCCAGAGCCGTTCATGAGGTCCTTGACGCGTGCCACTCGTGATATCATCGTTAACTTAATTTTTGAAAGATTTATTTCTCAAATCTTACAAATTTTTCTTGAGTAAGATTTCTTGTAATTCATTATTTTATTGTGTTCTTTGCCTCAAAATATGACACTGTTTCACCGTCATAATTTTTCTGTTTCCTATTAAACATACTATAATTATATGCAATTGAATTATTATAATTAAATATAATTAAGTATAACATTGATAAAACTTCTCTTCTCTTCTTTTGTGCTTTTCTGTTAACTCTGATTTTCATATCTAACAGAAGTTGTAACATTTTGTGAAAAAAACTTTGCTTTTTAAAAATCCAAATACAATTTCTCATCGTAAATCTTGTATAAATAAATTTTATTATGTATGTGGCTGTTTCATTGTAAAATTGTAAAGTAAATTGCTTACAAAAACTTTGAAGAAAACTTGAAGTTTATAATATTTCAATAATTTGTCACAATTTGGAAATCAAAATAAATGTTTCTAATGTGTTCTTTCTATATATTGTTATAATAGTAATATGAAAAATAAAGTACAAATATTCTATCAAAAACGACGTCCTAATAAATATAATTTCAATAACAAAACCATTTTACTATAAAATTTCCGTTAATACTTTAGGATTCAATGAATAAAAACTATTCAGAACTACTTTATTTGATTTGCTAAAAAAAAAATTTGTTCATTACTGTATTTAATAGTCGGTTTTTCCTGTGCTTTAGGTGTGTGCATTCACGATAAAGTAAACCAATTATTACAAAGAAACTGAAAAGTATTGTCGCCAGACCTATTGATTATATTATTTATTTTAATTTATTTTATTAAAATATATAAATAATTTATTTATATTTCACACGTATGTATATTTCAGTATATTTCTATAGGAACAATAAATATTATTTATATGTCTTGATTGAAGACTCGTTTGTAAGAGAACGAGACAAATCCACATCGAGTTAATAACATCTCGTTACATTTTGCAATTCCGACATATTTGTAGCGTGTTAAAATTAAGAATCTATTTATATCTATTGCATTTCATTTTTCAACGACATTCTTGTTTACTGAAGCCGTATAGTCGCACGAGTGTGTAGGCATGGCTTTTTTATGCTTTACATTCGTTACCAGTCTCGCTGCTACTTGCGCTTCATTCTCGGTGCGCCTCGAATTTCCTTCCCCTTGATATTGTACGCTAGAATAAGGAGCGATTGTGAGTGGAATTTCAATTATTTGGCCCCAATTTAACTTTGCTGAAATTTAAAAATTATGTACGACCCTAGCTCTAGCGTTTCTCTCGATTGCAGAATACGTTGCTTCCATTAAAAGGTAATTAAATTACAATCCACTATATCGATTGCGAGAAAGACCTGGAGAGCCCGGTGGGTCATGAGATGACTATAGAAATCTTCTCGGCGCGCTTCGACTGGTTATCGCTCGCTCGAGTTAACAATGCTATAGTGTCTTATACTTTATCTTAATCTATGAACAAAGTGCTTAAAGCAACATATTTAAGCATGTTATACGATATAATATATATAACATAAAGTACAATATTAATTAATCCTCCGTTTGCAATCATATTTTTATCCTTCAGTTTTTGACCCCTTCTTATCCAGTCCAAGTATTTTTTATTCTTCTAGGCTTTCAAAAAATATGGAAAATTTGAGAATTATTTTTCAACATCTCCATTACATTACTAAATAGTTCTCTTGATTATTTTAGGAGAGAGAAATCGGACTCTGTCTCCTTTCAGAAAAATTTGAGAGTGAAATTTTGTACTAAAAAAACTCAGATTGTAGACAAAGAGTTAATGATATTGTAAACAATAATGATTACTCTTTAATAATTTTATGATGCCATGAGAGATTATTAACGTAACGGTATCAATCGAGTATTTTTATAAATTAAACGACTGACATAACTAAGTATTTGCCCTACCGTATTCCGGGAGGATGATATCGCACATTGAGACTAGAATATTCGCGATTAAAAGCAGCCATGTTAGCCATCGAGAGTTCAGATACGATGCGAATCCGAACGGAATCGCTAGCGGAGTCCACTGAGCCGATCTTGAGTGGTCATGGCGCGGAACAGCGCTCGATGGAGCGGAACTACCAGTCACCTGCTCGCTTCCGGCACGCCGCTGCGGTCGTCCTCCCGCCGCGCAGCATCTCACCTGACCCCTCTGATCTATCTTCTGAATATCTCCACCATTTACGTCCATCTCTCTTCAACCCTCACTCCCATTTGTCAGTTTCTGTTCCGCTCCGGTCTACTCGAGTGCACGTCCGCGCGTCGATGCGCTGCCGATATGTTTTACACACTGCGCTTTCATATGTAAGGTAAAAACGGATAACATGGAATATTCGTTTTTAAATTAATTTTACTTTAATATAAATATAATTAAGACTTTTAATTTAGAACTCTTGAGAAATGTGTTAGTTCGATTAATAAAAAAATTGGACTTAAATTTTTCCGAAATTTAAGTCCAATTTTAGTGTTAACAAAAAATGTTTAAAATGAATATCTAAAAAATGAAAGTATAATGAGACTTGCGAAATTGACAAAGAAATAGCATACATAGTTTAAAATCAATAAATATGAATCGCGGTAATATTAGAGTATTACAATAAATAATAAATAGATAAGAACTTAGTCCAAAAATAAAAATGAACGTTTTGGTTCTCTTTTTGAGTCATGCATTCTCAGTATGTGTTCATAAAGACAAATATGTAAGTTCACTTTACTGTGATTCTAAGGAGCAAACTTAGAATTCCATCTTTTATTCATTTATCTTAAAAATAAAATCTAATAAATATGAGTCAAATTTCAAGAATAATAATAAATAATACAATAAATAAAATACAAATTTATGTTTGATTACATTTATTAAACTGATCAAAATACATTTAAAATATTTTTCATACCTTTACTGTACAATAGTAAATAGAAAATAAAATAATATTATTGCACGTAGACAAAGAATATAAAATTAAAAAATATAAATAATGAATTATAATTAAAACTTATTTAAAAAAATTATTAAAACATAAATTTATATTTAAAATAAAGGTAATAATCATTCTTGATAAATTAAAGAAAAAAAATTTATTATTGGGAATACAAATTAGTTCGGTCCGTTTCCCTAAAGATAGCTCCAGCTGTTGTGAATGGTTCATAGTGACAGCTGATTTTGGCGGTTTCAGAGA
>Ga0157364_1006559_pt1 | contig 11977 bp, 5 predicted proteins | sample AttsexASBM2_FD_111476 | JGI IMG/M metagenome (GOLD analysis project Ga0157364, IMG submission 111476) | Fungus gardens microbial communities from leaf cutter ant in Ribeirão Preto, State of São Paulo, Brazil - Atta sexdens ASBM2 | ecosystem: Host-associated > Fungi > Mycelium > Unclassified ...
ATAAGGTAGTATACTTTGTACTAGGAACTCTATTGAGTTCTCTTGTGTTACTCAATACAAGAGTTGTCTTATCGCTTGAACACTTTGAGCCTTAAGTCATAACACTATACACAAGAAAATACCATTTTCCACTCCACATATGCCATCTTTGATAAGAGACTTTTCTCTAAATATACTAACTCTCATACAAAAGAGCACAAATTATATAATAAGTTATTAGACAAAACAAGTCTAGAAACAGAATTGTTAACATCTCACTTCTCTGGAAAAGATGGACCTGCTCCAGTACCTATTCTACACACACCAATTCCTTCTATCCAAAACAATTCTCTCACTTGTTCTTCTTTATCTTCTCTCTCTTATAAGTCCATTTTCCCCCTATCTACTCCAGGGCCTAAAAAACCCACAGTAGAGATTGAAAAAACAAATAATGTTAGCTCTGATGTTAAGATGTAACTACCTAGCCCTCAACAACCTTTGTAACCTGGTCTGCAAACACTATAAAAAGATCTTGAATTGAGGAGATTCAAGTATAAAACTCAAATATCTCTCAGAGAAGAAAATATTTATAGATAACAAGAATATCCTACTAATATCCTGCAGAACTATTCATGATAGCCAAGGAGAAGATTCTCCAATCCTAATATGGCTTGTAATAAACATGAAAATGCTTTTCAGGAATTATAAAGGATTTATTAGAATATATAATGTTTTTTTGATAATTTACTGCCTAGAATAAATAGAATTGATTATCCATACAACTCATCTAACAATATTGAAATAAATTGAATCCCATATAATATTCAATAGGGAGTCAAATACCCAATCATTATTAATAATGATGGAAGTAAAATGGACACTCTATCTTCTATAGATAAATTAGCTGAACCAGTCATCACTAGCTACTTGGCATGCCTTGCAAGAGAAGAGGAAGTAGAGCAAATTTGCTTTCTCTTAGCACAATATGTAATAGAATCTTGCCCAATTCCCAAAAGCCTTAGAAATGTCACTAGATTACCAGCTGATATTTAAAAGAAATAGCTTAAATCTTGTCTTGAAGAACTAAAGTCACTTAAGAACAGAAATGTTTATAAAGTTATGAACCTTCCTAAGAGAAGAAAAGTGATCAAGAATTACTAGGTATTCAAGATTAAGTCTGATTGTTATTATAAATCTTAACTTGTTGCAAAAGAATTTTCTCAGATTGAAGGAATTGACTTTAATAAATTATTCTCTCTAGTTGTCTGCTATGAGACAGTATGCTTATTCTTAGCTATTGCTGTCCTTGAATATTACGATATTCATAATGCTGATGTATAAACTGTCTATCTTTATGGTGATCTGGATGAGAAAATCTATATAAAGCATATTAGAAGTATGAAGATTAGACTTTATTTTATTTTAGTTTCTTTCTTATTTTATCTTCTTTTTTTTTCTTTTCAATTTATTTTCCATTTTTTATTTTTAGAACTAGAGTTAGAATTTGGTGTGACATTAAATTTTATTGTCACTATTACAATATCATATAATTGTTATAACCTTAGAACCTTAGAGCGAATTCAGAGGTCAAACTCTTGTATTAAAGAAGACACAAGAGAACTCGATAGAGAGCTCTTTACAAAATAGTCTACCTTATATACTTCTACAGATAGTCCATGCTAGCTACTGTGCACCCTACCCTAAATGACCATGTATAAAGCATGAGGCCAACATGTGGTGTCCATATTGTATGACATCATTTTATTCCAGAACCTTCCACTCCCTTTTCTCTGATCCCATGATCAATATTGTGACCACACCATCTAATGTGACTGATCACTTCTAACCCTAACCCCAGAGCTCTAAAAATAGAAATATAAAAATAAATCAAAATGAAAATGAAAATAAGAAAAGAAAGTAATAAAGAATTAAGTTCACTTCTTATGATCTTGACAATAATCATATGTTATAATAGAAAATAATAGAAGATTCTAAAAGGAATAACATCATACAATATATTATATATATGTTGACCTTAAGGCAGATGCATAGTCATTAGAGTAAGCTAAAGTAGTAGTGCATAAACCAGTAGTCTGAGGTATATAAGGTAAACAATTCTGTATAGAGTTCTCTATCAAGTTCTCTTATATTAACCTAATATAAGGTTCTTCTTATTGACTAACTCTAAGGTCTTTGAGTTATAATAGAACAACCTAAAAGTTTTGAACTACCTAGCAAAAAAAGAAAGTCTGGTAACTCTACAAAGTATTGTACAGCCTTAAGCAAGCTGGCTTATCTTGGTAGTGAACTATGACCAAGTCAATGTTAGCCTTAAAATTTAAACAATACTAATTCAATACTAATATGTATTATTTCATTGACAAAAAGACTAGAGAGCTTGTTATAGCAATTGTCTATATTTATAATGTTTGCTTCATGGGTTCAAAAGATTCTCCACTCTTCTTAGAGTTAAAGCAAAAATTTATGACAAAATGGAAATGCTATGATTTTGGAGAAACTAAAGAGTTTTCTAGAATATGTATAAATTGTAACCACAAGGATCAAAAGATCTTTGTAGACCAGTCTGAGTACTTAAACAAAGTTCTAGCATAATTCAATATAACAACCAACCTAACAAGTACTCCATTTTTATCAGACTAAATGTTTAAATCCAATAATAAACAGTATGATTCTAATTTTCATCAAAAGTACCAGCAAATAGTTGGATCTCTAATGTATCTGATGATTGGCTCATGTTCTGACATAGGATTTGCTGTAGTCAAACTTGCTTAACAGATGGCAAATCCCTTAAATAAGCATTATTAAGCAAAATTGTATCTCTATAGGTATTTGCTTAATACTTGCAAGTATTAGATAGTTTATGATAGACTCAGCAATGAGTTTATTGTAGCACACTCTGACTCTGACTGGACACAAGATCCAGAATCATATAAATCCATGACTGGCTATTTTACTCTAATGACTTATGAAGTAACATTCTAGATAAGCTATCAACAAAAGATAGTGGCTCTATCTTTAACCGAAGCTGAATATATAACCTTCTCTGATTGTGGCCATCAGCTTGCCTAGATGAGAAGCCTTCTCAATGAGGTCAGTTTTAATGTTCCAACTCCTTATATTTATAGTGATAATCTTAGCTCACTTTTCTAGAGATCTAACCTTATACAAGAAAAGCACTCCAAACATATTGATATTCACTATCACTACATAAGAGATTTAATTAAGGATGAACAAGTTAAACCATATCATATTGATGGGAAGGAGAACCCTGCTGATATTCTGACTAAAAATCTTGACCAAGTTCTATTTAGTCATTTCTACCTATTTCTTAGCTTGAAGATATTCTAAGCTCACCTGCTTATGCTTCTATCACTTAATAGCTGAAGTCTTAAGTAAGGAAGAGTGTTGTAAAGCACTCTGCTTAGTAAGCACATAAACCTAATTAGGTCATCAATAGAAAAATTTCAGTAGTTAGGTTCATCTCTAACAAATACAACTTATCTTCTTTTATTTCTCTCTTTTAGCTCTCTATAGAGGTATACATCATAGATAAGTGGTTGCCAGTTGTCCACACTACACTATGCTACTGTGCACTCTGTTCCTTTCAACAACATGAATATAAACATAAATATCAACTCCTAGAGGAGGTAGTCTAATAATTCTAGCACTAACAGCTTCAAAGAGTCATTAGTGTATTTTGGCATATCATCTGTTCCTTACACAAAAAGAGTGGAAATCCTTAAAAATAGCCTTTCCTAGGCTGATCAAGTAGAAGTTAACAAGTCTCAAAGATTTACCCTGTTTTATACATTCCTAGAGAATGAGAGGATGACCATAGACAATGAGGCCTTAGCTCTAATCTATATGCTGGAACCTCAGGATGAGTATGTTAAAAAAATGAAAGCCAACAGGTGTCAACCTCAAGGTGTGAGTATTAAAAATGTAGATACTTGCTTCAAAACCTAGAATTATCAAAGCTTCTTCCAAGTCAAACACAACTATCATTTGGATCAATATATGCTTCAATATAAGAAGGCACATTACTATAGTTTGTAGTACTAACATGAACTCAGAAGTCCCACAATATAAGAACTGTTGGAAATGTGATCATGTGACCTTCTTTTGTTGTTTTCATAGATTGAAATGCATCAAGTGAAATAGTTCTTACAAATTAGAGCATCATTAACACTTGGCATAGTACTGCAAAGTGAATTTCAAGACAAACCCACCTATTATAAACTTAAAACCTTAGAGTTTGTTAAAAGAAAAAACCTTGTATTAAGATTAACATAAGAGAACTTAATAGAGAGCTCTGTACATGATTGTCTACCTTATATATTTGAAACTGATGGTTCATGTTCTACCATTTTAGCCTATCCTAAATAACTATGTATTTGCCTTAAGGTTAACATGTGTATAATATACTGTATAATATTATCTTTTTCAAAACCTTCTACTATCTTCCATTATGACACATGATTGTGTGACAGTGTGACTGTTACCATGTCATGTGATTGTAACTGATGTATAACACTAAGTTATACCAATCTCTAATTCTAGCTCCCAAAAATAAATGTAAAATAAAAGTGAGAAAGGAATTGAAAATAAATAAAGTCTACTATCTTTAACTTTAACACCAACAAAACTGGAAATCAAGCAAGGTAAACTATATCTGCACAGTTCCAAATATATTAACTATAAGGATGATTATCGAGCTAACAGCAATATATGCTCTTTCTAGAAATATAAATTTAACAAGAAGTGGTATACTAAAAAGTATCAAGAGCTTTGTGAAAATAAAAATAAATCAATTTGCTCAGTTGTGGGTGAGATAAGTTTATAATTCTAAAAAACCTTTAATTATTTTTGCAGAATCTTTAATAGAACAGAATACTCACCAAAGCAATTTTAAAAAACAAAAAAGAGTTTAACATTATTTTTATTCAGAAACTATTATGGTCTTGTATCCAAACTACCCCAAGTTTGAACAATAAGATAACAAAGTTGTTGGTACCTCTAATCACCTGTCTTAGATTACTTTTTCTAGACAATTGTCTAATAATAACAAATATCTAAGAATATTAACTTATATCAATGTCCAAATCATTCATTTATGCTTCTCTTTCTGTAGAAATATTTTTGATCATAAAAATATTAATTGTTTTTCTTTCTTTAATAACAGTTTTATTTACTTTATAATCAATGTATATTCAGACAAACAACAATTGGTCTTAAAGTATCTTAAGAATACTGAGATCAATATTGTTATAGTACGAGAGTATGGACAGACTTTGGCTAGGGTTAGGGTTAGCCAGACATAAATAGATAGTATTATTGATAGTCTACAATGGAGGAAGAGCACATGACTTGGAAGTCATGTGACAGAGTCTAGAGTGGTCTGGAAGGATGTAGGATCTAGAAGAATTGAGAGAAGTTTAGATCAGAGTTAGGGTTAGAAGTGATGTCAAGAGACAACGGTTCCTCATGGTATACACATAGTGTGCACATGTACAGTGGAGATTAAAGGTATGACATCAGGGCACATGTAGGAAGCATGGTGGCCTTAAGGTAGACATATGGTGGATGAGTAATGGACATAAGGTAGACGCATAGACTTAAGGGCCAGATAAATATTGTTGTAGCATGGACCAGGAGCCATGTATATATATAGTGGATAATATAGTAAGGGCTCCTTGTCGAGTTCTCTTGTAATCCCCACTACTAGATAGCCTACTGAGAGCTTTGCTAAAGTCAGCATACTATGAGTGCCATTCCAGCGAGTGGTTGCTACAACAAATATCAGTAATATCTTTCTTATGGCTAGCACTTTTAACATCAGAAACAAAGATTGAGATTCTTCTTACTCATACTATTTGGCTCACAATGACATTCTTACAGATGTTACTGATTCTTTTGAACTTATATTATCTTTTTCTATTCAGTAGGTCTCAATGAGATATGCAAGCAATTCCAACAATTCCAACCCTATCATTAATCTTATGTTTCTTTGACCAGACTTAGTTAAAGTTGACAACTATCTCATATTACCTGAACTCTAGTATCTCTTGAGTGTTATAAGATACTTGAACTTAAAATGGCTAAAGAAATACAAGAACAACATTTGTCCAAGTTTAAAGGTTGGATTAAGAGAGAGATTCAAGTAACAGAACTTGGAGAATTTTTCTGGGATTCTATCTATTTTTTCTAAGCTTGATTTCTTTTTCTTTTCTAATTATTTTACTTTTTATTTTCTCTGACAATGAAGAAGGTATATGAACAGATTACAAAATGTATAATATGACAATTACATCATAAGCTTAGAACATTAGAGAAGAATCTGAAAGTAACATTAAAGCATATGTTTATAACATGTCATTCTCATAGAAAACTCATAACTAACATATGAACTTTAGAGTAGAATTATTTATTGTTAGCATGGACCATATATCTATTGTATAAATAGGGTAGCAATACATTAGAGACTCCTTGTTAAGTTCTCTTGTGATTCCCATGAAATATTCATCTTAAGAAAGATTTACTTGTAGTACTGCTATTGATCTTTGTGATTAGTAGTTGCCACAATACTGGGATCTGATAAACTGGGTCAAGAAGTATAAACTCCCAGCTACTGAAGCCCTCCAATACAATGGGCAACCTTACATTAAGCTCAAAAATCTATAGCAAGCTCTTTACCAAACTTTTAATTCAGTACAAAATTGACATGTAAATATATGATTATTAGATGAAATTCCTCCAGAACCTTCAAAGGAATAGCCAAGTTTCTCCAAAGAGAAATTTAGAAATATAATCAGTAAATACAACAATTCATTTACTCCAAGTATTATGACTTAGACTGATATGTTAAAGTGAAAGACACACTTTTGTATTAAGTAACACAAGAGAACTCAATAGAGTTTCTAAGTACAAGACATCTACCTTATATACAAACTACTAATGGTCTGTGCTATACTTTTTTAGCCCTGTTCTAATGATCATGTGTTTGCCTTGTATCACAAATAAGCTACTTACTGGTTGTGATACTTGAACTTAGTGGTGTTTCAGAGGTTCAGTATAAGGAGATAATGATAATAGATAATGAGTAGTATCAACAGGAATAATTGATATTGTTAAGTCTAAGGTCTAGTCCTCAGACACAGAGATATATATACAAAAGAGTGATGGTCTGTGCGCAAGCTGTTACCATCACATAATCAAAACTCATACCTGATAGGAGCTATCATCTGTCATAGCAGCTGTTAGGCTAATGTTAGAAGGTAACTAATTATGTCACTACATTAATATGCTTGTATCTCTACCAATACATTTGGGGCTTTCCGGCACAACTTAGTTTGTGAAAATTGGTCTACTGGTTGTGGAAATACAAGCTGAATAAAGTTTGTGACACCTTGAGGTCAACATATGTTAACTATGCTGTATGATATCATTGTTTCTAGAACCTTCTATGTCATTCCATCATGTGATATGAGCATGTGACTGATGTGACCATAACTGTGGCCTGTGACATCATATCTTGTCTTCTTTGCTTATGTTCAAAATAAAAAAGAAGAAAAGAAAAATAGAATAAAACCAAGTCTATTATTTACAACTCTGACACCAGGCCTAGACTATATTTCTTAGAGACATCTTAAAGTTGTTCTAAACAATAATAAGTGTCTATCCAATATTATCATTGCTAATATATGCATTGATCTCAGTTGCTAGTCTTTGCATTTTAAGATGTTTATATTGATTGTTATTCCTAAATCTAATAAAGTATTGTATAATTCCCCTAAGATATCCCAACTGAAAAAACTTATTGAAAAAGTCATTGGTATAAGACTTCAATACCAGTCTATTGCATCAAAATTTATTTATCCAAATCAACTAAGCAAACCCAAACAACAATCAATAACCAATGTAAGTATCATTTTTACTCATCTTATTTGCTTAGACTAGGTTAAAGGCTTTCATACCAATACTCTGGCTTTTGATATTATACAGTTCTTCCCTTTATTAAACCACCAAATTCTTTCTTTAATTCTGAACAAAGTTGGTTTTGACTCTAGAATTTTGTCTTTCTTTTCTAAGTATTTAATAGACATGAAAACACAATATATGTAAAATGATTTCATCTCTCCTTTCTTTAGAACTGATATAGGTGTAGAATAAGGGTCTACTCTCTCTCCCATTTTATCTGCTTTATGTATTACTCCTATCTTTTATATCTTCAAAACAAGATTAAAAAATCTTTTTAAAAATTCAACTGTTTCATTTTTATCTTTTGTGGATGATAGTCTTTTTATTTCACAGAAAAAATCTTTTGAAAAATCAAATACTATTCTTTTTTGTAGTTACAACATTATTACTTCTCTCTTTGATTAAGTTGGACTTACAGTCAAGCATGGAAAGTCAGAAATCTTTCACTTCTCTAGATTAACTAGAAACTTCAACTCTCTCTCTTTGGATTTTACCTCTCTAGGAGGCCTCATTCTTTGACCAAAGAATACTTGGAAATATCTCAGTTTTATTTTCAATAGAAAATTCTCCTTCTGTCAACATATCCACTCTTATTCCTCTAAAGCTCTCTTTATAATTAAAGGCATAAAAATACTGGGCAATTCTATAAATGGTTTGGTACTATTCTATAAATGATTCTTATGTCACAGTTATATTCTCCCTATTACTCTTTATAGCTTTTCTCTATGGTACTTCAAAAGTGCTTCCTTATTCTATCTACTCAAGGAACTTGGAAGAAAAGCTGCCTTATAGATTACTAGTACTTTTCATACTTCTTCCACTTAGGGAATTAAGACTATTGCTGGCCTGATACCCATTCATCTACATCTGGATAAGCTTAGTTGCTATCATTAGATGGGAACAGCCTCTTTATCTTCTAATTATGCTATTAAGTTATTACTCAAACACTATCATACTTCAGATTTGAATCCACATTATCTTTTGTTGAATAAGATTACCCTCAAGCAAAGACTCAAGATCAAGAGCTCCATTGTAGATGCTAATGACCATCTTAATGGTATTCTTCTTTCTTTCAACTTGCTACATAAATAATTGTCTCCTGGTTTCTATTTAGTGGATATTTTTCAGAATTGTTTTTCTTTTAACTCTGTAGATTAAAAAGTTGATAAAGCCAAGTATGCCCATATTACAATCAATACCTTATGTTCTCAATGTAGCTGTATCATAGATTACATGTTCTAGAATAGTTTCTTTATAATGCAATAATCAGCTATACCATAGTTGTCTCAGTCAGTATCTTATATAATAAGTGTTATTTCATTTATGTTCTCCTCATGTTCTATGACTTATTTGCCTCATGAATAATAGACATATTCCTCATGGTCATTAGGTATATATTATCAAGATTGCAGAAAGTAGACTCAGTTTTTTCTTATTTTCTTATTCTTATTTTCTTTTTCTTTTGTTTTATTTTTACTTTTCTATTTTTTGAACTTAGAGTTAGGGTTAGTAACAACATCACTCAGTCACATGATATGGTGACAGTGATAATCACAAGTCACATGATGCATGGAAGGATGTAGAAGGTTCTAGAAGAAGTGATGTCATACAACATGTATACTATATGTTGACCTTATGTCTTACACATGATACTTTAGGGTAGGATGTACAGTAGCTAGCACAGACCATGTGGATAAGTATATAAGGTAGACTACTTTGTAAAGAGCTCTCTATCAAGTTCTCTTATATCTTCTCTAAATACAAGAGTTTAACCTTTAAACTCACTCTAAGGTTCTAAGATTATAGCATATATAGCTATAGGTATTACTTTATATTCTTATACTTTACCAATTGATCAAACTCTCTACTCCTTACTCAAGTCTTTGCCTAAGTTACAACCTGAGCCAAGCTAAAGATCATAATAGCCCACCTTTGAAAACTCAATAAAGTTTTTGAAGATTCTTTACAAGATTCCAAGACTATTGTCATTATATCAGATACCAGCATTATTATAAGATGAGAGTGTGGGCAGACTTTGGCTAGGGTTAGGGTTAGCCAGACATAGAACAGTAAATAATTATTAGTCTACAATGGAGGAAGAAACATGTGACCTGAAAGTCATGTGACAAAGTCTAGAATGGTCTAGAAGAACTAACAGTCTAGATTAGAGTTAGGGTTAGGAATGATGTCAAGGGACAAGGGTTCTTTATAGTGTATACATAGTATGCACATATACAGCAGAGATTAAGTGTATGACGTCAGAGCACATGTAGAAAGCATGGTGGCCTTAAGGAAAATACATGGTGGATGAGTAATAGGATATAAGGTAGACATATTATTGTAGCATGGACCACATTGTATTTATATAAATAGAGGAGCAATGCAACAAGGGCTTCTTGTCGAGTTCTCTTGTAATCCTCACTACTAGATAGCCAACTGAGAGCTTTGCTGAAGTAAGCAAACTACAAGTGCCATTCTGACAAGTGGTTGCTACAACAAGCATCACTATGTCAATCACTCATATTTGCTATGGTCACAATATTATAGCTAAGACTGTTTACTATGCTGTCAATATCACTATGATAGAGGCTAAACTATTTGCTATTAGATGTGGAATCAATCAAGAATGTTATAACTCAAAGATCTTAGAGTGGGTCAAAGAGAAAGAACCTTGTATTGGATGATATAAGAGAACTCAATAGAGAACCCTGTACAAGATAGTCTATTTTATATACTAATTACTCATAGTCTGTACTTTACTACTTTAGCCTACTCTAAATAACTATATGTAAGCCTTAAGGCCAATATATATTATATACATTGTTATAATGTCATCATTTTAGAATCTTCTACTTCCTTCTATTATATTATGTGAGCATGTAATGATATGATGGTGACTAGTGATGTTATGTTAAATCCTAACTCTATTAGAAAATAAATAATAAATAAAAATAAAAATAAGAAGAAAAATAAAATAAACAAAATCCACTCTTTGTAATTCTAACAAAGAAATCTATATCACAAACATATTATATATTATTGTAATAACTGGTAGTATCCATTTAGCAAAAAAAATATTCAACTCATTAATGCATTTTTATCAAGTGCAGTCTATTGCTATAATACAGGATCTTAGGAAGTTCTTCTATAAAAATCCTGAAAATTCAATTGACTTTGGAAATGTCTTAGTAAAGCCAAATGGAAACATTATGCAATTTTTGACAAAAAAACAAAACAGTTCATCTCAAACCTCTTTTCCCATGTAAATTGTCATAGGATTTCAGCATAAAAGAAGAAAGCAAAGCAATCATTCATAAGTGGCAGATAACCTTCCAAGCATTTAACCTCAAGGGAAATCACTTCCTCAATTTACTCAATAACAATTACCTTCTTATCAAACTCTTTTATATAAAAAGTGGTCCTTGGCTCAATGTCAAAGATAAAAGCAGTGAACTCTGTTTATTTGAATTTTCTTTTTGATTTTCATTTTCATTTCAATTTATTTTTTATTTTTCTATTTTTAGAACTTAGAGTTAGGATTAGAGTAACGAGATCATATTATCACACAGCAGGTCACATCAAATGACATGGTCACAGGTCACAAAATGTATAGAAGAAGGTAGAAGATTCTGGAAGAATAACATTATACAACATGTATAGCATGTGTTGACCTTATGGCATACACATAGTCATTTAGAATAGGCTAGAAGTAGCTTGCACAGACCATTAGGTATTAGTATATAAGGTAGACAATCTTGTACAGAGTTCTCTATCAAGTTCTCTTATGTAAACCCTATACAAGGTTCTTTCTCTTAATCAACTCTAAGATCTTGAGTTTGTAACACTCAAGTTAATAGGCCACTCAAACTCACTGTGTACAAGAGCAACAAGAGCTATCACAAATCATGCACCTATAGGTGAATATCAACTAAGGTTTTCAACTAAGGTTTCTCCCCAAAGAGAATTTCAATTGTCCATGCAGAAGCTATCCAATCAAATC
>Ga0157364_1006560_pt1 | contig 11977 bp, 6 predicted proteins | sample AttsexASBM2_FD_111476 | JGI IMG/M metagenome (GOLD analysis project Ga0157364, IMG submission 111476) | Fungus gardens microbial communities from leaf cutter ant in Ribeirão Preto, State of São Paulo, Brazil - Atta sexdens ASBM2 | ecosystem: Host-associated > Fungi > Mycelium > Unclassified ...
ACACACACACACACACACACACACACACACACACACACACACACACACACACACACACACACACACACACACACACACACACACACACATACATAAACAGATGGATAGTTAAAATCAGTCTAAAAAGTTCAATTAAAAGAATGCAAAAAAAGTCAATTGAAAAATGAAAAAAAATCGAAAAAAGGTAAAAAAAATTGCAAAAAATTAAAAGTGCAAAATAAATTTTATTAGAAATGTACGAAGAAAAGTGAATTTTACAGAATCCCGAGAATGATTTTCTGGGAACTTTTATGTGTCCTCAGGTCAAGATAATGCAACGATTGTATTTACACTTTAGTTCGCAGCAGATCGTTCAAACATTGTCTTGAGGGACTACAGAATTTATAGTCGGAAATCCCGCGGAGACACACATCCGTAAAAATTAAACGTATAGAATTGGACCGAGAGATAAAGGACGATGCGCCATGCTGACCATATGCCTCTTACACAGGGTTTTTTTTACCATTGACAAAACGTTAACGGGCCCCAATATAGTGGACCAGGCGCAAAAAGGCGCTGCTGGTGACGCCCATCGAGAAACAAAAGGGCCAGTGAAATAGCCGATCGTTTGTCTCGGGGATATTTAGGTATATGTTCTTCGCTCGACCACCCTTGCCGATTTTTCACCCCTTTTCTCGCAGCGCTCGCTCGTCTTTCTTCTTTTTCTGCACTCTTGCTTTTTTCTGCTCGCTAATGCAAATGAGAAAGGGTTACATGGTGCCGGCGTGTTACAGTTTAAATATCGCCTATTACGACGATCCATTATGCAACGATAATGATCGTCACGCCCGTGTGGAGAAAGAGAAAAACAAATGTTGCCGACTGTTCTTTCCTCGTGAGAACGAGGAAGGCGACGGTGATGACTAATGACGATGTTGTATATCGTCCACTCCTTTCCTCGCCAATAGTCGTCGTGACGACTTTTTGCGCGTCTCGTTGCCGCTCGGAATATACATATCTTGACGATTCGTTTCGCGATGCTAAAGATACAAGGCGAAGATATCATCGTGATTACCCAAGCAAAACAACATGATAATGTTAATATGATATTAAACTGAATCGTGACTAATTAATAAGTGACTTTTAATGATCGTTTTCTAACTATTTTGACGTTATTTTAATGTCATCATGATTTTTTATTTTACTTTGATTACGGAAACATGAACGCCGTCACTCCAATTTGAAATGGTAGCGCATGATTTTTAAGAAAACAATTATATGTCGATTTAATCTATTTGAAGAATATTCGTATGAGAATTTTACGTGACAACAATTTCTTTCGAATTTTATTATAAGTAACAATATTAGATTAAACAAGATATATATGAATAAATGAAATAAGTAAGAAAGTGCCAAAAAGACAAGACTATATATGTTGGTGTTTAATAATATTTCTATGTAAATTTTTAAATCATCTTTTAATTATATAAACTGTGCACCGATTATTGTTGAACTTGCAATTACAAATTGAAATAATAATCTTATAAATTAAATTGTTCGATTTGATAGTAAAAAATATTATTGAGCACCAATATCTAGCTTCGATTGTATTTTGGCGTTGTTTTATTTGATTTATTATAAGTTATGTTTGTTATAAATAAGTTTCGCTATTATATAAAATAAATATTATTATATAAAATAAAAAAGATATAAAGTTGCAGTCTTATTTAAAAATATAATACGAGTATATAACATGAATATAAAACTCGCGATATTCTTACGAGGAAACGGTAAAGGACATCACGTGTGTTATAAATATTCTTGCGTTGGAAGACTCGGCGTATTTTCCTGCTTATGTTTCATACTTATGTTAATATGCACATCACGTAAGATTTAACGCATAATAATATTGCCTTGCCTTATCTAGAAGCACATTAATATGCATAAGATTGTGCGGAAAAGAAACCTTTCTGTTGGGAACAGGAACTACTTTTATCGCCTCGCATTTGTTGCGAGATAAGAATGCCTTGAGATTCAATTTAGACATAAACGCATGCAGGAAAGTCAATTTCAATGTAAACTAAAATAATCAATTCCTTAAAAAAAAAAAGAGACATTAAAAACAATTTTAAAAACAATTTTAAAAACAATTGATTGTTGTAATTAAATTTTAATGGGTAAATATTTTTAAATAATCATTAATAAAACATATGAACAGTAATTATATGTATTGTTATATTTGTAACTAATAATACTTAATGTATAATATTATATAAAATTATAAAAGTTGTTACTTAAGTTACATCAAGTTACGGGATTACATTTTATTTTTTTTAATTGTACTTTTCTCCAATTTTACTTCTGAATATATTTTATGAATAATATATCTGGACTTTTAAATAAAAAATCAAATTCGTCACGCATTAATTGAAAATTATATTTCATATTTATTATTTTTACAGTTAAAAGATAATTTATGTCCTTAATTTGGGACAAAATTTGGGATACGTGAAATAACGAGAAATTAAAATTTAGAACTGTCCCTCTTAATTTTGGATGGTTGGTCACCTTAAATTGTAAATAATTATATTTTGTATTTTTAAAAATATAACACAACAATTGTTTTATTGATACGCAAGAAAACGAGAATTTTTCAAAAAGCGGAAATCCAGGACTCGTAGTTCTTTGAGAGCAAAGGCCGCGAGCGATTCGATTATGGAAAACATTTAAGATCCCGCCACCCCGCGTGGTTGCTCCCCACGGCTCGATTATTACTGCATAAAAATACGTCCCGTGGTGCATTGTTGGGGAGCAGCTGTAAGTGCTGTAAGCGAAAGAATGTAACGAGATGTAACGTCGATTTATACCCACCGTCGGGGTATTCGTTCGCGTGCGCGACTCACGTCAAATTAATTGTGTTTTAAATAGAATCTGTCTATATATTAAAAATCCAACACACATTTTAGCGACTTGAAAAAAAAAAACAAACGAACGGTAGTATGGCAAAATATGAAATTTTTTTTATTCGAAAATTTATTCTGTACATTTTAAAAATAAATGATATAACTTTATGATTTATTATTTGATATCGGTATTTAGATTTAATTATTTGTGAATTTTTAATTGCGAACAATATTGATGATTTGATGATAAAGTCAATTTTGTTATTAAATAACAAATTTGATGATATAAAGAATTGTTTTCGCTATAAGAATTAACCCTTAAATTATTTTTGTACTCCTTCCTTAATAATATTGATTTTAAAAATATATATATTTGAAAAAAATACAGTATTATAAATAATTATATTATAAATAAAATAATTATATCGTGTAATAATAATAGAAATATGATATCATATGATATGTTATCTATATATTATATTTATATATCTGTGTGATATAAATTTCTATATATATCTGTAAATCTATATATATCTATATATATCTCTAAAACATTTATCATCAATGTTATAAATATTGAATTACGTGTTAAAATTCTTGATTGTTAAATCGGAAATTAGACATTATATACACGTGTATCGTTTGGATCTTTGACTCATTTAATTCGTTGATTGCCGCCGTTTGTTATGTCGGGATTACAAAATACGGTCTCAACTGGTTTTTCCCGAGCGTTCTTGACCTCGTAATAATATCTGGGCTCCGCGGCGGGACCGGAAGTCGGGTCGTTTGCCAGAAAATAAAATAACACCGTGTTGCATCGTCGACGCAGAACCCGGTAATCGTCAGCTTTTCGAGAGCCTTCCATTAGACTTTACTCGGAAAACGCCGCCTAGTAATTCCCAGACTTCCCAGATTAATTAGTAGACATAAGTAAAGTCAGGAAAATAACACAGGTAAACAGATGCTTGAGATCGTGTAATTTTACAATAACATTTCTACAATTTTATATTTTTACAATATTTCTTGCTTTTTTCCTTTTCATTTCTAATAAATAGTTTAATATTTGTGTAATTTGCGTAATTACTTTGTAATTATAATTTGTTCTAAAATTATATATATCCTAACTTTTGGCAATTTATCATATTAAATCATTTTTCATATATCCGTCATATTACAATGAATCTTTTTTCCTGCGTTAAACTCTCTCTGCATTAGAACTGCAACTTTCTTTCTCACTTTAGCCAAATATTAATATGTATTTATTTAACTCTAAATTCCAAAAGTATACTCTAGCCATAAAAAACATATTTAAGATAAATAATATATAAAAACAAAGACTCTAAATAAAATAAATCATCACCATAAAAAAACTTATAAATCCCAACACTGAATGGAAAAGTATAATAAAAGAACATGTAATGATGATTAAGATTAAATACAGACGTTTGGATTTTTTGTTATATCAAACATAAATGTAATAAAGTCAAATTAAAAAAAAGGAATTAATACATCAATGTGTTAAGGTAGAATCTCTCCGACATTATACAAAAAAAAAAGATTATTCTTAAATCGACCATAATACGCTCATATAGAATTAAAAATATTATAGGCTTGTTTCAAAGATTTTAGTCTTGATGTAAATTTATATTGATGTAAAATTTTTTATTGAGCAAATCTTGAATTGAGTACAAAGTAATAATATATGAATCAACATAAATTCAATCAAATCAAAGACTATCTTTGAAACAAAATTACAATTAATATTTTTGCTTATACATAAGCATACTATGATGGATTTGATTTAAGAAGTCTTTTTTTTGTAGGTTTTTAAAAATGCATCGTATGATATTGACTGACAATTTACTAATCTTTCATAAAGATTGCAACGAATCGAAATAATAATATGCGAGATAATAATACTCGATGAGTTTTTACGGCGGCTCGTGCAAATGCCATCGAGAGTTACATTTGCTCGTAATTGACTTCTTATAAAGAACATAGCCTCGCCTCTCTCAATCTCATTTTTCCCTTCATCTCGAGACGAACCGCGAGGCCTCCTCGTACCTTCCAATCTGCGTAATCGTTCTCTGGAAATAAGAAACACTCACCGTTGTCGGACACGATGGAGAAGAGGTTCGAGGAGACGAAAGAACGGGGGGGAGGGGGAGAGAGGCGTGATTGAAACTTGCGGGTCGTAGAGCATGTAATGGAGCCTTCCTACAACCCACGCCGATATGAATTTTACAAAAAGAAAGATCGAGTTAAAACGAGCGGCCGATCCGATGATGGCTTTGAGAAGAGATCAATGCGTCTCGTCATTTTCTCCTGTAGACTTCGAAGAGCAATTTGAATATTGATTCCAATATCATTCACGACATTTTGACTTCAAAACTTCAATGTTAATTAATATATATTATATATTATAACAGTACTGAATTAACTCTGAAATGCCTTTTCGGTATGTCATTCAATTTTTTTCCAACGCTTCTTTCATTGCTCATCACTTTTTTTATTAATTGTGTTAGCCATGTATTATACATCAGTATTATTCTCGGTGTTTAAGTTATATTTAACTAGCTGTTAGATATATTAAAAAAAGTTTATTAAATTTTAATAAATATTTATCTGAATAGTACTAACTAAATATTTACACAATGTAAACATATATTTATTTAATACATGAATTATTAATTTAATTTATTAGGTTTTTTATTGAATAAATATTATTTACTGTAAATAAATACTTCCTTAGTACTATTTAAATTAACAAATATTTATTAAAATTATTAAAATAATTTCTTTTTCAGTGTATGACATTGCGCTACTAAAATAGCTGTTAATTATTTTAATTGATATAATGTATGTAATGATGGAAATAATAAGTTGCTAGCCTCATTTTGATAAAATTATTGAAATAAAACCGCTTTAAATTAAATAATAATTTCGATAACAAGTAGAAAAATCGAACTATTAACCCTTTAAATTTTCGAATCTTTTCGATCCTAATATCTGTCGTAATGGACATTAATTAGACGGCAATCAATAATAACACATTTTAAGAGAAGAGAAAATATATTAATGATTCATAATAGACGTAAAGTTTTATCAAGTTTGCGCAAAATATATATTATCAAATATATCATCGATTTTTTTCTATCTGCAATAAAAATTGGATACCAAAGAAATTATTAATCTATATTGTAATGAATTATTTATTATCATTATATTTATTATCATTATTTCAATATTGAAAAATCTGAATTTCTCTTCTATTCCCACGCAATTAATCCTGCACCCAAGAAAAGATGTTCAACGTAAAACAATTTTATCTCAAGACACATCCCGCTTCAGAAACTTCTTAAACATCAATATCTCAAGTTCTCCATTGATCCCGAGTCCATCCAAGAACATCCTAATCATTCATCAGGACCCACGTGACATCAACAACGAATTCATAATAATTATACATTCCGCATGGATGGCGATGTTCCAGGTACACCTGCGCTCACATTTGATCATGAACGGCGTGTGCGTGAGGTGGCGGGGTTGGATCGATCTGGAGCGACTGGACGGCGTCGGCTGCCTCGAGTACGACGAGGAACACGCCGCTGAAGAGGACGCGTTGCTACGTGATCAGCTCGAACGTTACAATCAACGACTGCGCGATTTCGAAGAGAAACAACGTACCTATCGGAGTGGACCAGCGTCGGCCGCACAACCGCCGCATCTTAATCATCACTATCACCACGACACACACCATGCGACCAGCCACCATCATCATCATCACGGCCACCATAGTCGGCACGTGGGCGGTGCAGGTGCCACCGGTGCCACCGCGACCGGTATCGAGCCTCACTTGCCTCACCGCCAGGATCCCGAGATGGAAGTGCGACTGCGAGCCTTCTGAGATCCGCGCAGACCCTCTGATTGCTCCCGATGATGGTAAACGACGAAAAACCTCTTGACGATAAGTCTCTTTTGATCTCGGTCTCTTGAAGTGACTCCTTTAACGCGAAATTGCGATTTTTTTTTTTTAAAACGATACCGATATTGATGCCCAACTTCCTCACCTATTCTGCGACGTGAACGAGCGTGTCGCGTCTGATCTGTAACGAAAAAATTATTAATCAAATTTAGGTGATAGAATTGTTGAAGGAAAATAATCTTTTCGTTACAGTTCTCGCTATTAATCTATATTACACAAACAAGCGTGCAGCAATCATAAACCTGGTACATATGGACTGGCAATACAAACAAGATTGTGTTCCTACTTCTTTCTTTACATTATGTTCAGAAACATCCGAGTGCTTCTGTATCAGTTTATCTTTGTTTAACAATTCGAACGCAAAGATAAAATTATACATAGAAGCATTCAGATAGTATTTTTGAAGTTCTAGAAGAATCCGGAAATATATTTCATGCATGCTTGACATATACTATATATTTAATATGTTTTATTAATACGATTGATTTATACATTTAGATTCAATGAGTAATTGAAGGCAATTCATGATTCTCTATAATATATCATCTTTTATTCTGATTTAATGTTAATACGCTTATGTTTAACTGACATGCTCTATTTCCGGATATTTTGAGAAAGAGAAGTATCTAAAAATATGTTTTTTTCACCTTCTCTAAAGTATTTTTTATGCAGAAACTAGCAATTGCCAGTCCATACCTACAAGGCAGCAACAAATTCGGAGGCTGCGATAATGCATTTTCACGTTTTCGGACTGCGTTTGTTTCATCGCGCAGCTTATTTCACAGAGAAAAATGATTTTGCTGTAAACGCAAAGGGATTGCAAAATTTAATTGCCAAATTTGTTTGCTGTTTATAACATTCAAATTTGCATATTTGACAAATATTTTGCATTTGTTGCGAATATAAAAAAGAATAAATATTTGTTGCAAATAATTTGCGATCTCTATATTTACAAATGAAATTTGCCGTTATAGAATTAACGTTATCGTAGCAAAATTTTTCTCTTCGTGTTCCAACAGCCGTTATTGCTGTCAAATTTTGTGATACGCGAGCTTTAATCTAAGGATGGTATCGGCAAGTTTTCGAAAAACTACGTGATGTATCCTTCTTTCTTGGTACTGTAAACTCGCTTTTTACAGCATGCTTTTAACGCAGCGATAATTGGCTTTTACTAAAGTACGGTCAGTTTTAAATATATTTATATATAATAATTGCACGAATATCGTCTTGAGGAGAACAAAGAGAATTTTGCTTTTTACCGTTGAACAAATCGATTGACGAAAAATCGATTTTTGCGACGTCATAAATTAGAAAGTAAGATCCTACTACGAAAGTAGGATCCTAAAATTTCCTCTTGTGCAACAAGAAAATTATTCGACGTCACATAAAACGTTATGGAATACCCCATAAATTTGGCTTGTGTGAGCCTGGTAGTTTCCGTCGGCCGATATTATTTATTTAATCGTTCGTCAAGGTAAACTGTCGTCTATCATGATCCTGCGTACGATTTTATGAACTTCACATAAAACGTTATCATACGTTTGATTGGACGGCTTGATATAATGATTATCTCAATGAATGTTGTTAGTGTCGGTTGATAGTTAATCATATTTTAGTAAAGTCATATAATTTTGCGAAATTATATATATAAATATATTATAAACTGGCCTATGGTAACACAAAAAACTATTGTTATATATAATTATAGACTTATATGATACATTTTTTTTTTTAATGAAGTTATAGTTATATGTATATTTAACCTGAATACTCGCATACTACGCAATTATGTTTTGTGTAGGTATATTTAACTCATAATTCAAGTCTTAATTTCGTTATTCAATGATTCGATTTTTAAATTTTCACCGTTAATATCGTATCTGAAAACGATTTGAAGTGAGTTATCGAATATTCCACACCTGTTAAATTCCAAAATGAAGGAGGCTTTTTCGAAGGACATTGACGCGCATCATTTTGTAATCAAAATAATTTTATTGGATCTATCAAATGATCACTCGAAGATTAAGATAAAGCACTCGTAACACGTGCCTCTTACATTTTGATTCTGCAAATTTTCAGCCATACGACGTCACTAATATTTTTGAAAACATGTTAAATTGGGCCTTAAAATAACGCTGTCGTTCTACAATCTAATTAAAATGATTAATATTAATCATTTGTTCAGTGATTCATGATTATTTCTGTCGCAGAATAGGCATTTTTGCGCCAGAAAGCGCGACAATTTGACATACTGTTTTAAATAATATTCACTATTTTAATGATTTAATATTTGAGTATTTTTTAAAAAAGAATACATACATCAATGAATTTATCTTTTCAAGTAAATATATCTTTTTTAAATTTGGTTTTACTGAACTATTAAAATTTGACATTGATTTACCATTTGATTTTATTGACATTACTGAGACTGTTAGATTTTAATGTAATGGCATGACTCTTTGAGGAAGTGTATTTCTGATCGTTGGGAAAATCAGAAATCCAAATTTTGGTAAAAGGTATCATCGTTTTCCGCTGCGAGAAGACGAGATCGCAGCATCCGTGCGAAAACGAACATCGTGAATTTCGCGTCTAATCGTGTAGGCCGTAATAACTATTCATCAAACGAATGACGATTCGCCAATGACGAAATACGTGTGAATCACGATGATTCCCGAGCGTTCGGCTAACGAATACGATGAATCATGTCGATCGTTGTGTCTGCTTACGTTTCACGTTTACGTTGGATACGCCATCGTCGTAAAGAGGAAATTTTTGTTATAATGTACATATTTGTAAAGAGTTTATAAATTAAAGATATCATTTGCGTCGCATTATCCGCCTGTTTCGACCTGTCCTTTCGCTTACCGAAATATCCTGCGTAATCACGAAGAGTAGATTAAGATTATTAAACGTATATAGTTTAATATGCATTTTCTTCAGGTCACGTCAATATTATTTTACTCATCGAATTTTTACCGTTTTAAGTGATATGAAATAACTGCCATAATTCGTTCCATTATTCTAGAAATTCATATTATGTATTACAATTAACACAAATAATATCAGAAATTCATATTATGTATTACAATTAACACAAGAAGACTTCTAAAGATCTGCATCGTTTAATCTATTCCCGTATTTTTCTTTTATCATTTAACATTTCTTATACATGAAATAATAAATTTTTAGGACTCGTTCGAAGAAATATAATACGTGTCTAATTCAATCAATTTCTGAGAAGTTCTATGATCAACTTCATCGAAATGACGCTACATTAAGGAATGACAAGCATTTTTCTGAGTCGATCTTCTAAACAACCAGTAGCCCTCCATTAAAAGTAATGAAATAGTTTCGCCGCATGTCCATTATTCCGTTGTTGTATTCTCAAAAGCGTCAAAAGAAAACTTACCTTGACGTGAAAATGCCTTTGTACTTTTTCCAAAAGTTGGACACACACGAAGAAAACTGAAGGAAAGTTTGATGTTCCAAGGACAGAAGTGAAATTCACAAGCTTCTATTAATCATTTCTCTGTGACCTTTCTTTTAGGCGTCCTTGAATGTCACTCGAAATATAACCGAGAAACTGGAAAGTCTTTGAAGAACTTTCAAAAAAAGTAAAATCATTGTTGTGTCATGCAATCGAAGCGTGAACTATTTACAATGAATACAGTGACCTCGAATAAAACGATCCTAACATTTCTCAATTTCTATAATATTTTTAGAAAGAATTTCGTCATTATTTAATAATAATCACATATGAAAAGATAGATTATTAAATTACTTACATTGAAATTATTACATTGAAAAAATATTATTTAAATGTGTAATTTATTAAAACATTTTATTTTTAATTGTATTAACACACAAAAATATAATAAAATTTATATTTTATATTATTTCTTTATATTATTTATATTATATCTAGGAGTTTCTTAAATTAAAAAATAATTTTGGAATATCAAAATTGTGATTAAACATTTCAGAATATATATATAAAATATTATATATATATATATATATATATATATATATATATAAAACATTAAAAATATATATTTTTGTTATAAATATTTTTAAAAAGGAGATTTCAAGGGGAAAGAAACATGGCTGTTATATCCCTCCGTGGATTCAATCTTTCAAATTAAATTAAAAATTTCTGAAATTCTGAAGAAAAGGAAAATTATACTTTCGGAAGTATTCCAAGCTCAAAACGATTGACATCTGTCAGATAGAAAGTATCCAAATAATAATTCTCGGAAATTGATTTCGAGAATTTAAAATATAGATACCGTTTGAAATGAGCAATTTGTGACTGTTGGTCCATGACGATTAAATCGCGATTGAAACATACGACGCAATCCTCGCCGTTAATGCACCTTAATCCTGCATGTATTTGTACAGTGCGAAGGGCGGGAAAGGGATCCCTTCTGCCGTTCTTGCCTTGCAGAAATAACGCCGTGGGCGTCAAAGCGTGGCACAATCTGGGATCATTATCCCAATCCCATCAAATCGGATCTGCGAATCTCCCCGTTCGAATCTGGGAGATTTTATTGTTTCAAACAACGCGGGATCGTTCGATAACCGGTGAAGACGAAGGGCGGAATACTCGCGATTTAAGGACGAATAAAAACCGGTTCGGAGAAACGATACGAGCTCTCTTTTGCAGTTACGCGAAACTTGGTGTAAATGTAATACGATGATGCCGTGCATTCCGGCATGAAGGAATTCTTATAAGAAGCCTTACGAAGGGTAACCTCTTCCTCCCGCTTTTCAAGACCTTCGACTCGTTTGTTGACAGTATCAAGTAACGCTGCGAAGGTGTAACCTTTCGCGATTATTTGATACGAAAGACGGCGATGACTACTTAAATACAATAGCGCGAAATTGATAATGAAATTTATTACGCTGAGTCGAGTTGATGGAACGATGAGAGAATTGAAGAAAATTTAGAAATGTAGCAATAGAAATTAGCAATCAGAATTAGAGATTAGAAATAATTGTAGCGTTCTTTTTCAGAGAAAAGGTTAAAACTAGAAATCAGGGAAATTGAAAACGGTTAGGGAAATCAGGGAAAAATCAGGGAATTTTGCAAAATTTTATGGAAAATTAG
>Ga0157364_1006561_pt1 | contig 11977 bp, 6 predicted proteins | sample AttsexASBM2_FD_111476 | JGI IMG/M metagenome (GOLD analysis project Ga0157364, IMG submission 111476) | Fungus gardens microbial communities from leaf cutter ant in Ribeirão Preto, State of São Paulo, Brazil - Atta sexdens ASBM2 | ecosystem: Host-associated > Fungi > Mycelium > Unclassified ...
GATAGAGTCTCGATCGTTTTTTCGTTTTTCGCGTGCTCGCAGTTCTAAAATTCAGTTCTAAAACTTGAAATTCTTTTAATTCTCTTGCAATCACCTTTGGCTCAATACCATAGCCTGAAGAAATAAAAAGGTGTAGACGATATGGTATAAGAGGGAAATAGAACGCACGTTTGCGGAACTAGGTAAACTCAGGGTGAGGATACGTGCAAATGGAAATTGGTTGCAAAGGAATATTTACTACCGGTAGCATGGTTGAATAAGAGGTCGTAACTTACGTCGCGGAATGAGAAGGAACGTAAAAAGGAATGTACTGGTGCACTGACTTCGAACGTAACGAGAGTTACACGGGGGTTGCGCGAAAGGATGGCGAAGACTTTGCGCACGAGAGAGAAAAAAAAAGAGAGAAAGGGAAGTGCTTCGGCGCGCGCCGGCGTACGTATTAACGGGGATGAAGTACCTGAAAGGCACATCATACACCGGACACATTGATCGATGAACCTGTAGGCTGCAAGGCTCACGATAGAAGCTAAAAGGACGAAGATAAATTAATACGATGAAATTTCAGGGAGTTTGGGAACGAACTCTCTCTCGCGCTTTCAGATCAATATGCATTTCCGATTTCTCCGTGTTTATATTCACTTTCTGCCATCTCTAATTTTAGTTTACCTCTAATTGGCCTTTTCTCGATACATTGAATTCCTACTAATTCCGTAAAACGTGACTACATTACGTATTCTTGTAAGAACCTATCGACAAAACTACCGGTCTTATTAGAAATCGATTCAACTTACGTAAAATTTTCATTGTATAAATATTGAAATGTTTTAATCAAAACAGTCATTGATTTCTTATTTTATAATTTTTCATTTATCGAAGAAAAGCGAGTATTAATTGTAACACTGAAGCAAACAAAAAATATATAACGAAAAATATATATTTGGATTGCAGCAGAAATATCAGTAAGTAAAAATACAATCATTTGACATACCGCCATTCCGTCAAATGCAATAATAGTGGGAGCCAAGTTATTTTACTGGAGTCAAGTTGCCTCCGCAGTAATTCGTGGAATATTTGGCATAATTAGAAGGCGGCGACTGAAGAAGCATCTCTTGAAGATTCTTACGCAAACAACCATCTAGTCCGTCCATAATGTCCTGGCTCTTTTCTTCCCTGTCTATCCTCAAGTTCGTTTATTGAGGGAACTTTTGCTTCCATTAGTCTATAATTAACTGAGTCAAGTAGCCGAAGTCGACAAAGTCTATGACGGTCTTCTCGTACTTTTCAGGAATCGACAAATCGTGTCTTCCATCCGGTGTCTATGCGGATGTCGAAAGAAGGAAAAAAAAAGAAAGCAAAAGCCGAAGCTTGGGGTTGGTGGAATCCAAAGGGAAGTCGAATTCGTTAATCCCGTTGCCCGATCGTCCTTTGTGGTGGACTTCGGAATTAAATTTCCGGTCTTACGAAATCCGAGGAATCCTTCGTCGATAGTCGGTCCGTCTGTAATTCGATCAGCAATCATCCTGAAGTCAACGGCGTCGTTTCTTCTTTATGTGACAGTCCGTGTCGCTATGTATACACTCTGACAGATAAATAAATGAAATCGATACGCACATCGATAACTACAGAAACGATTTCTGTGAGTAAAGAACTGCACACACGCGCGCGCGCGCGCGCGCGCACACACACACACACACACACACACACACATGTATAAATATATTCTGTGTGTGTGTGTGTGTGTGTGTGTGTGTGTGTGTGTGTGTGTGTGTGTGTGTGTGTGTGTGTGTGTGTGTGTGTGTGTGTGTGTATATGTCCATAAGTACGTTGATAGATGTAATTACATATTATCGATGTTAACAGACTAACCACGATCGCGTCGGCTTTCATTTGCACCGCAGGTGATATGAAAAGGACGCTGGATAATCATTAATTAATAGGCAGCCAGCTTTAATAAAATGCACCATAAATGCATTTCGGCACTAATCGCGCAGTAATTGAACTCGTTGATAGAAACAGTTTCTCTCGTTCGTAACGGCATCTGATATCGCAGTTATCAGTGTAATCGACGGAAATATCGTTTATTAACAAGAGGCACGTGTAATTTGTGTTTATTCGCACGGTAATATTAGAAATAGCTTAATACAATTTCGTACATGTTGCACTCAGCGAAGTTGTGCCTCAGGTCTATACTGCGAACCCAGCTTTGCCCAGTCATACGTGAGACGAGCTAGACGCACGCCTGCCGATCCCAATCCTCCGCCCGTGCATGAACATCGCGAGACAAGTGTGTGGCTGCTGAAACGAGCCATCCATTTGCATTTCAATGCTCTCGTCGGTCCAAGCAATGCTCCGTTTCCCTTTCTCGGCGGTTGTAAGCATCTGACTGAATCGCTCATTTAAGACAGTTCCTCTGACTTCATCCACGTAATATTTCCTTAAAACTTGGTATGCACGTGCATGCAGAAAGCGCGTGAAAATTAGTCAGTTAATTCCTCGGAATTTGAAAGGCGATTATCAAGTCCTTAGAATGTCAAGTGAATTACCTTGCCCTTCCCATCAGTCTAGATAAAAGTGATATTGATAAAATCTCTGAAAAGACTCGCGAGGATATATCATCGTCGAAAATTAGGAGAGTGTAACTTTGAATCGTATCCCATTAATGTATTCGAGTTGCTCTTTACGAAATTAGATTTGCTGCAGTTCAAACTGCAGGTGGACATAGTATTCCGGTATAATTCAGAGAGACGAAATATGCGAAATTACTGTCATTATCCAACGACAGATGCTGACGGTGCAACATACATGTGAAACTTCCAGCGAGCTAATCGATTTCAATCCGAAGTTCGGTCTGCAAATTCCGACCACCTGTTTATGGGAACGGTGATTACCGAATGAAATTACGTGCACCTGTACGCACGCAGTTGAAGTGCATGCATACATTAATGCATACCTATCCTACCTTCCAACCGTCCGAACTTCCTCGCGGACCTCCGGGCACACTCGGTGCCAGCCTCGGTACCGAGAGGGACATCGATTTTCTGCCGAACGATTCGATGTTCATACCCGACCTGCCGCATGAAGATCATTGGTGTAAACACGAGGCGGCCATGCGCGCGTGTGCGGAGGTTTCGGATAGACCGAGAGCGTTGTGCTCTCGTCGCCACCCTTGCTCTCCCTCTCAGAGTACACAGTCGCGCGGATCCCTTTGCATGGCGGATGAGTTTAGATTGATATTGGCTGGCGAATGGATTTATCTAAAATTAGAGTCTCCGTATCGTCACACAAGCTTACAGTACGTCTCGACTCTCGCGTACTGATACAATCCGACACACTGATACAACGTCGCGCACATCTCTCGTCGCGCTAAAGTTAGAACTGGCTGCCTTTGTCGATATCGTGATACTCGATGACGCCGGTGCATTCTAACTTCGGCGTAAGCTTCGAGGAAGCGATTTAAATCCATATCACTTGTCATGAATGCAATTCAATGCATCTCACATACATATATATAGTTTAAGAAAATCATTTACAAAATTAAACCGTGAGACATCCCATTAAATCACCTTTGTCTAGATCCAGACATACATACATACATACGCACAAAATTTAATTTTGTAAACGATTATATTGCATCCACATCGCTTTTCTCACTGATTTTAGAATATCCAGAAAAGTCTTGCGTTCAGAAAATTGAAATTGCGGGATTCGACAAGTAGGGTCAGAAGCATCACGGTCAATAAGGAAGGCCAGAAGTTCTCGAATCGAGTCTTGTAGCTCCTCCGAGACATTTCTCACGGGACGGGCGAGCGGACGATTAGATTTCGACCTGCAGTTTCCTAGATTTCTCATCGATTCCGAAAAAGGAGTAGGAGAAGGGCACTACGCCCTCGAGGCAAATCACTTTCATCCCTCGATTTCTTCCATCTAGAAGCTTAGGCCAATTTCGATGTGTTCTCGCATCGAGAAAACGTAGGTTGAGATAGGGGGTTTTTTTCTCTTCCTCTCCGCAACATAAAAAAAGGGATGAAAGCACCGAGGGGAAGAGCCTGTGTGTTAGAGGATCGTGTTGACAATGGGAGGGACAGATGCAAACAAGAATCCCTCGCTAGATGTTGTTGGATCGTGTTGAGGGTGAATTAATGATGGGGGAATAAAACTTTGACGGAAATTTGTTTATTTGTAACGAGCTTAAATCATTTAATTTAGAATGCTTTAAAAATAGCCACAATGAAAGAGGATTAATGGATACTATGGCAATGCTTGTTGGAATTACTGTGAACGTTTGCCTAGCAACAATTATAAAAACGGCAATCTTCATAAAGTTTAATAGCCAACGGCATTGTAATTCGCGTTCGATTAACTAGGTACCGCATGAATTTCAAAAGAAAGCATCACGTCTCGTTGCAGTTTCAGTGTACTCTCGGTGCAAATGAGAGTTGAATGGAGTTCGTAGAATTCTAAAGTCACGTCTCCGCGGGCTTCGTCGCCTCGACTCGCGAACGCATTTATAAAATACAGACGTGACGTTTATGATAAACTATCCGTGCCATTCCAAACATTTGCAATCACATTAGCACTTCGATGAAACTATTTTTAACAATGCCGCGCGCGACATAAAGTTCGTTTTTTCTCTCTATCGCTCTTCTCATTTTTAAAGTTTACGTTATAATAACTAACTTGAAGTGCTTCTTGACATTTATTGTTACTGTAAGATTTAATAATTTATTCATTATCTAAATTACTTATTAGATATCTTTTGTAAAATTCGATTCTGCCATTATCTTTTATGCAGAATAATTTAAATTTAGCCTAACTTTAAACTTATTGTTAGATTTACGTTTAATTTAAATTCCGCTATTTTCTTAGTAAAATTATGTTATTCGCTAATTATTTGCAGCTTTTCTAATTTCTATTGTTACAAAATTAATCTTGGTAATTATTAAATTTTATATTATAGTTTTATATTATTTGATGAAATATAAATATAGAATATAACTGTTGCTTCAGTATACTGAGTAAAAAGTACTTAAAAACTTATTTGTGAGAAATTATTTATTTTACTGAAATAAAAATAAATATTTATTTTGAATACGGCGAAATAAAATTTTATTTTTAGCAAACAAGCCATATTTTATCTATTTTATTTCTTTTACCATTAATGAAATATATTTCACAGAAATGTCAGTTTCGTCATCACAATTAAACTTTTTCATAACTAATAAATATCGAAGGAAATATAAGTAGGTTACATTTGCTCTGAAATACTTTGATATTTTCCTCTTGTAATCATAGACTTATATATTTTTATATATTATTATTCAGTATGGTTTGGAAAAGACATTTAACAGCAGGAAGTGATAGAAAAATGTTTATACTTTCAGTATAGCGGAATGTTGCGAATATATTGGAATACTCTTCGCAAAAGACGATGGATTTCACGGAAGGCACTTTCGTATCAACAAACTTTCGCGCGAATTTTACAGGACCGTAAAATATATTGGTTTTCTTTATGTTCGCCCGGCAGGTTTGTTAAGTGTAGCTATTTAATAATTTACGGTTAGCATTTCTCTGCCGGAAACGCTTCCCAGACGACGAAACCGCCGCACTCGGGCTGCCGTTGTACCGCGAACGTTTATTTATTTCTAGCGACCGAATATTCTGCGATTTCGAGCGAATAATCTACGGCAACGCGATTTACGAGCCTTCGTGACCGAGTTCTTCTCTCTAAACAGATCGATACCCGCGAATGGCAGCGACGTGAATTACTTTATTATCGGCTCTCTCTGAAAATATACCTTTGCCGAAAGGAAAAAACGCATTGACGCACGCAATATTCCAACACTTTGAAATATCATAAAATACGTACATTTTTATCGATACTGAAAGCGCAGCGAGAAGAAAAAAAAAAGCGAGAAGAGAGCGAATGAGAAAGGAAGAATTTCATCTTTTAAGTCCTCCATTTTCCGCTCTTATTGCGGATCTATCCCTTCTCGACATGGTTTTCGTCTGAATATCCCAGAGCTTTGCTCCCGCAGTCTCGCTCTCCGCTTTTTTCCTTTCTAATGACTGAACAGTCTGGCTGTGACAAGTATATCGACCGTTTTCTCGCCATCATTGTCTTCCTCCTTAACTAACGCACTCCACCCCGTCAAAAGAAATGCCACTAATGCGCGTGGTAACACTGGAATGCCGTTGAAACGGGTGCATCAATTCTCTCACAGTTGCTACTTCGGCAGTAGACAGACGTGAATTCTGTGTTTACCTTCCAGTTAGAAAAAGTTAATATTGAAACTTTGAAAACTTGCAGCATTGGATTAAATTCACGAATCAAAAAAATTTTACTTTTTTCTATGAAAACTTATTTACAAACAAATTTCGAATGTGCGTACACATTCGTTATAAATTCGTGTACACGCGAAATAAAACGAAAATTGTAGAAATTTTAAAGCAATTAAAGGACAATGAATAAAGTGGATCTATTTTGATTTAAAAAGTATAACGTACACATAAAAAAAATTTCTAATTAAAAAAATGAACAAATTAGAATTTTCTGGTTAAATTTATTAAAATTCTAATTGAGATAACTTGAATTCTAATTGATATAATATTTCTGATAAAATTTACTAGAATTCTTATTTTTACTAAAATAATTATATCAACCAGAATTCTAGCAGATTTAACCAGAAAAACAGAAAATTCTGATTCGTTCATTTTCCACTAGAATTACTATTTAATATAACCTTTTTCTTAGTGTAAATTACATGTTTTTTATAACATTAACATGTTTTTTATTTTAGATTGTTCGTAGTGATTATCCATTTGTCTATCTAAATCTAGGAAAATGATAAAAATTCGCGTTAAAGGATTTTAAATAATTTTAAATAATAATTCGGACTTTGTTTCAATTATTTATATTATTACATATTTTTTATAATTTTTTTTTTTTTATAATTTATATTATATATTTTTTATAATTTTTTAAAATTAAAAACTAAGGGAAAACATTTGAAAATAAAACACTTCAAAAATGTTAAACAAGCGGTGATGGTTCCATTAACATAGGGGAGTTTTTTTTTAAATGTTTTATTTTCAAGCTTGCTTGTGGTTTTCAGTAAAAAAGTTATAAAAATATACTATAATACAAGTAATTAAATAATTGGAACAAAAATTGTCATTATCCAAACTATTAAAAATGATTTCTTTAACTTTGACTTTCTTATGAATTTAGATGAATAAAAGTATTGCTATCAGCAACTCAAAACGTAAGATTACATGTAAAACTTACTTTTCAGACACTTTTTAGATAAAAATAGGCCCATTTTATCCGTCGTTCTTTGAATTCAAAAACTAAACAACTTATATATATATTCTGTCCTTGAAGATTTTGTATATACAGCACTCCTAACATCTTCCAAATAAGGCTACGTTTAAATTAGGATAACGATGCTTCATACAATCGATCTAAAGTTGATTACATCACCGATTGCTGATTATCCAGTCGGCTTCTACTCGTAATCTCCCCTCAATCACGCGAAGTGAGAGAGAAGAGCACGATCTTTTTCGATTAAGTTTCGATGTAACCAGATTGCCAAATCGAAAAGAATCCAAGGATTCTCAAGTCGCGCCGGAGGATTTCCTTTTTTCCTTTCGTCCTATCGCACGTTCCTTTCTCTTCTTTTAGCCTAAAATTCTCCTCGACATCGTCGTGCATCCTTGCCTTTGTGCTCGTCTATTTCCGCCAGCCTTGTACTTACCCTTCCTCTGGTCACGCGATCGCTCTTACGGGAATTTTCCAGACTGTAAATTGCAAAAGTTTTAACGCGACTTTTAGGATATCACATCTCTAAGCCCAGCCTTGTTTCTTCTTGTTTCAGATCCTGAGACGGCCCCTGGGATCCTAACGCTCTGAGGGTAAGTTTCAGTTAATAATACAGAGGTTCATCAAGATTGACCTCTAAAGATGATAATCGCTTTAACGTAGATTGAATTGGGAAATTGTTCGCCGTTCTCTTAATGGGGATCTGCAATTTTAAGCAAATGTATACGGACTTTGATAGAAACACGGAATGACTATTAAATTATATTCGTTATTCTAGATTCGATTTCATTTCGGATGCACCGTGTGTAGATACAAGTAAATCTTTAGCTGATCTAATTTGTGTAAAAAACAATTTTAAAACTCGCTGTAGTTCGCGGAATATAGCACATACTGAAAGAACAATTTTGTTGAAGTATCTAAAAATTTAGCTAGATACGGATTTGAAAATAATTTTGTTTGGACCATTTAAATAATTACGTTGGACGTTCAAATTCGCTAAAATGGTAACTCTGTTATAATATTATTTATACTTGAGGTTCCTACGTAATCATTTTAATGGTCCAATAAAATTATTAAGATTCAGAAATAATTTAGATCTATATTTAGCTAAATTTTTAGATTTAAACTGCACGAAAATTTTTACATTTTAAATCTCTTCGAAAATTTTTAATATTTATCAGCGCTCTATTAATTTCTACTCCTTCGACTCACTTCAACGAGATCGGTATAACATCGAACGTTCGGTTAATTTCAAAAAATCCGAGAATTTTATGGATTACGCGAGAAAAACTATTTTTCGCTCTGACGAACGTGCCTCTCACCCGTATATTCTGCGAACACTCGATCGTATCTAAAATTTATCGAGGTAACAACAAGCAGTGCAACGCCACGGAGCGTCTCCTTCTCTCAGAGCCCTCGAAAAGTTCGCTCGTTCTTGTAAAGTGCTCGAAACAATTCCGACGCGAGCCGGCATTCGACGGCGTCGCTTTTGTATCGAGAGAGCTGGAACAGCGAAAGTTTTTGCATTCCATTATCACGCGGCGGCGATTTATCCTGTGCTCAGAATATGCAACATTTATATTGTTTTTTGTGTTACTATCGTAATAAAAACGTTTCCGATTAAAAATATAAAGAATAAAATGAGATCTGACAGAAATGTTTTTCAAAGAAATCGTTAATAACTAAATTTATATTAGTTGTTTTAAATAAAAGGGTAATAATTTTCTTCGCTAAAAATAATGACTTTTCCGTAAATATATTTACGTTTTAAACATTTTATTTTTAATTTCAAAATTAAAATTATAAAATTATATCCTTGAGAAATACGTCTACGTATATAATATAGCTGTAAATTCAATTTCGTATTTTTATGTAAATCACCTTCGATCGAGAACGAATTTATTGCTTCGAGCTTTCAGCTCTCATCGAAAAGTGCTTATTAATATTTTTGCGAAGCTGGACCGTGAAATTGTGGCCTAATAGTTCCTTTGATCACACGGCGAATCACGCAGATGTGTTATTAATGTCTAGTTTCCGCACTGCATATACCATATTAATTCTAATACGCGCATTTCGCTATTGAGGATCACATCGGAGTGAATGAACGGTACATGATCAAATTTGTTATCAAAAAACGTATATTAAATTAAAAATGAAATTATTTTGTTGAAACAGTGTCAGTGGATCTGGCGTAAACACAAAATTAAAATGCGCACAGCTGTATAAAAATTTTATAACGCTCTATTTACGATACGTTGCACCCGCGGCGACGTTATCGCACTCACAGCTGCCTAAACAGGAACCTTCGGGGAAAGATTTCGCAAAATTACACCGCCGACGACGCTCCTCTTCTCAGCGAGGATGAATAAATTAAGAAAGAAACTATACTTGGCTTTCGACGGGTAAAGTCCCGTGCGTGCTTAATTAAATTTAGCGCCGCACTTGGCACGGACTCGCCTTTGGCTACCATTTTCTCCGTTGATGTACGACGGTAGAAAATAGTATACATCCAGTGAAGATATTATGCAAATGTTTGTTTATCCCTTTCTCACTTACCCTTCTGTCTCTCTCTCTCTCTCTCTCGCTCTCTCTCTCTCTCTATATATATATATATATATATATATATATATATATATATATCTTTCTTGAGAAAGAAAGAAAAAGATATATTATACCCGTAGTTCGAATACTATGATGAAAACCTAAAAAATATATCTCGCTATTTTCTGACAAGTGCGAATCATGTGCTGTAGTCTCCAACATTTCATCCTCGATACTTGATTCTTGTCATCTTGGTCGTCATGATCGGATTGAAAAACGAATGCAAGAAGATATTTGATGGTGATCTTACATTCTGACCACGCGTTGCTTCCTAAAGTTCGAGAATAATATAGCGATACACTCACTCGCCTTCAGTCTTTTTTATCAGAATATATACGTTGACGAAGGAAGAAGAATAATATATTTTTATGATCCAGAGTTTATCCGATGTCGGGAGCTGAAACGTGATTTAATTCTGTCTTTTAATCACGGTTGATGACAGGAAGCTCTCATAAAACTAAGCGCTATCCCGAGACAAAACGTAGTTTCTCCCCCTCTGGCGTGACTCGTTGGCTTTAAAAGACAAACCCTAAGTTCTTCTATCTGTGGTGGTCTATGTAAACTGAACTCTGTAACGAGTTTTCTCTATGCCCAAATTGGCGTAAATCGAAAAATGAAGTTATCAACGATAGTAAAGTCATTTTAAAATTAACCGTGACTTTGAGACTTGAAGTAGTGGTAAAATAATTAGTATAGAAATAATTAATTGGTAGGAAACATATGTATTTATTAAATTATTTTTATACAAATTTTCTAATCAAAATTAAATCAATGCCTCGACTTTATATTTTGTTCAGTAAGATTTCTTGATTTAAAAAAATATATATACATATGTAAATTTATTGGCAGATTATCTTTTAATGTTGAACGCAATTCGAGCAAATGTTTGGAAAAGTAAGTTTTAATCTCCCGAAAGCTGTAAATCAGAAACTCCAAAATTTCAGGTTTCATTCGCTCACATGCGACATCCCTACGATTTTCACCCTACCGTCTTCTCTCCGTAAAATAAGCGTCTTTGCGATAGGGAAAAAGTTAAAAAACATCACGACAAAAAAAAAAACAATTTTGTATAGGCGTAAGGTAAGAAGAAATCATGGGGAAAAAAAGTCAGGAAAATAAAAAAGAGGTTAAAGGTGGGGTTGGTCGACGAGAAATGGTTGCCCCGGGGTGTTCTTGGTGAATCCTTACGCTCCTGAATACCACCCTTCCGCCCTTCCCGATCAATATTGAGTTGGTGGGGTCGAGGCAGGATGGTCGGCCGCGAGGAGCGGGTAGAGGGTTGTGTAGCCGCGGAGGGTTAAAACTGGGCGAGGGGTAACGAGGGGTGCATCGCGGTAGAACCGGTGGTATCAGCGGGTGCAGGGGATAGATGTGAGGGGCATGTGTAGCAGGGGATATCTGACGGTACGAGGGTAGGAGGGTGCGGCGACGGTGGGGGATTGTTTAGGTGGGGACGGTGGTGGAGAAGCTAACGCTGTCATGGCGCCGCGCAGCATCGCCAGGCAAGCGGTACCTCGGTATACTCCCTCGCGGTACGTTACGTGTTCTTCAGGGTTTCGCGATCGGCGACGACGAACGACCTGATGAAATTCGCGTGCATGTCGTCGCGCTTTCACCCGGTGCGAGCCGCTCGTCGCGTTGTGTCCGAATCGAACCGGGCGTTCTAGCGTTTTCGCAAGCGCGGTGCTCCACTCCTCTTACTCTCTTTCGTGACGCCCGCCGTGGTACTCTGTCACTGACGGCCGCCGACCATCGTTGTGAAGATGCGGGTTCGAGAAAATGTGAAAAGCGGCTGGTGATACAGGAGAGACCGCGGCGGCAAATCACGTCGCGACAGAGTGACACATTTTCCATGTCACGTATAGATATCGATGTACATATCGTTCGAATGCACACGATCCAGCAGTGACGTGAGCGACGGCGGCGATCCACGGTGATCATCATCGACGGGAGGATCCATCGCGGCGATTAAGAGTGGCACGCGCTCGACTGACTCGCCCGCGCCGCCATCGATCGCGAAGGTCGAGACTGAAGGTCGTGGATTTATCATCTCCAGGA
>Ga0157364_1006562_pt1 | contig 11976 bp, 3 predicted proteins | sample AttsexASBM2_FD_111476 | JGI IMG/M metagenome (GOLD analysis project Ga0157364, IMG submission 111476) | Fungus gardens microbial communities from leaf cutter ant in Ribeirão Preto, State of São Paulo, Brazil - Atta sexdens ASBM2 | ecosystem: Host-associated > Fungi > Mycelium > Unclassified ...
ATATATAGCATAGATACATTCCTGTATCCTTATGCTTTACCAATTGACATATCTCTTTATCCTATCTCAAGTCTTTGCCTGAGTTGCAACCTGAGCTTAGTCTAAGGTTGTAACAAGTAGTTATACTGTAATTCACTAGTCTGATAATTAATAAAGATGACTCTTATTGAACTCAATTTCTAGTATTCAATAGTAACACACCAATCAGCACTCACTCCCATCTCAGACTTCTTCCTCTTATCTGAAGTTGCAACTATATGGTAGACAGACAGCATAGTATATAAGCTAAAGCCAAGATCATTCTCTAAGTCTACACATCTCTGAGTCTATCCTATAGACTTTTACTTCTAGTGTGAATGTTGTGGCAACCACTAAACACAAAGTCCAATAGCAGCACAAGGCAGCAAATCTCTTAAGTTGGATATAAAGTGGAAAGTTCATAAGAGAACTTGACAAGAAGTCTCTGCTAAATTAGAGTCTTATATATATGTTTTACATGTGGTCTGTACTAACAATAATTAAATCTGCCCTCATGTCCATGCTTTATCCTCATATCTGCCTTATGTCTTACTCAAGGCCACCAAGTTGTATATATGTGCCCTGACATTATCTTTCAGATCCTTCCATCATGTTCTATGCCTATGACATCACATCATGTGACATGTCATGTGACTACTGTGTCATGTACCTCTTCATTGTCCAAAAGAAAAGAAAAGAAAAACTGTTAGTGTTCAAAGTGTCCCATAACAGTGAACTGTGCCTGACACTTATTCTCTAAAGACTCAGGTAGAGAAATGAGCTTACAAATCTTATACCAGGATATTTATTACCTCTCAGTTGTAAGATATCTACTGTTTGCAACTCAGATCAAACCAGATATATAATTTGCAGTTAGTCTTATAGCTTAATTTGGTAGAAATCCAGGAATTGCTTATTTGAAAGTAGCAAAATATGTTTTATATTACATAAAGGATACTATGTATTTTAACTTGGTCTTGGAACATTGTAAAAAGAGTTTATTTGATCTCATTGGATAAACAGACTCCAACTTGGTCCAAAATACTGATAATCAGAGATCCATTGGTAGTTCTGTTACTTAGTCTTTGAAGAAGCAGCTAACAGTTGCTATCTTATCTGTTAAAGCAGAGTATATTATATCCATAAATATAATAAAAAAAGCCATATAACTCAGGACTTTACTTAAAGAACTTGATGTTAGGAACAGACTAGCTACTAAACCAGTTGTGCTAAAAGTGCATAATATCAAGCTTAGCTTTGATCTCTGGCTAGTGCTATATATACACTTCATACTATACTCCTAATACTATTTTTTAAGGTATGTAGTCTCCATATAAAATTTATATGTATAATTATACCCCAAAGGTTATGCTATATGTTATAGTCTCAGAGTCTTAACAATCTTATAGGGTTTTTAAAGAATCTAGTAAACTCTGCTTTACAAAGTATCTAGTTTAATAAAGATGTGTAGCTAAGTAACTGGTACCATCTCTAGTAATACTCCTAGTCACATCACACCTCTATACTAACAGCTATTTATTTAAAGGAAATGGTTTTACTAGAAGTTGAACTACTAACTATGTTATGGAATGCTTTGGACACTAACATTTTTCTTTTTCTTTTATCTATTTTTCTTGATTTTATATTTCTTTTCTTTTGAATTTCTTTTTATTCTTTTTAGTGACAATGAAGAGGCACGTGACATCGCAGTCACATGACATGTCACATGATGTGACGTCATAAGCCTAGAACATAGTGGAAAGATCTAGAAGATGTCGTCAGGGCACATGTATACAACATAATGGCCTTGAGTAAGAAATGAGGCAGATATGAGGTTGTAGTATGGACCAGATGTATTTAGTATATATAGGACTCTAATTTAGCAGAGACTCCTTGTCAAGTTCTCTTGTGAAATTCCCACTAGATATCCACCTAAGAGATTTACTCGCTTGTGACGCTATTGGTCTTTATGACTAGTAGTTGCCATAACACCAAGTCCATTGTTCATAACTTTAACATTAGACTTCTGAGTATAGACAACTATACTAGTTTATTTTCAAACTGAGAAACTATAAAATATTTAGATATCTTAAATATCAAAACTTAGTAACTAAGACTATATCTAAGAATTGGAGAAGATTGATAACTACTTTGGATATACTAAAGCTCTCAGAAATCAAGTTCAGATACCATGTAATTAGTTATAAAGTGATCAGACATGAATTAGAACCAGGTATATTTATACTGGAAGAGAATAAGTAGACTAGAAAAGGAGATATCCTTTTTCACAGATATTTTAGAGTGGATTTGGTGCTAAAAAAGTGTTATCCATGATAGAATCAGATGTATTGGATGTATCTGGATAGATATGTAATAAGAGAGTAACAAACTGAAGTTTGCAGTCTAAGATAACACAAGTAAGAAGGTTATAGAGCTTTCAAACATAATATAGAAAGAGTAAGACTGTACTCTCTATAGTAATAGTGGTGTAAATAGAGATGAAATACACAGTCTTAGACACTGAACTCACTATTGTTATTACTTTTTTGAAGCCTACTGTCAAGATTGTTGACGGTGGACTTCATTCATTTTTATTTTCTTTCTTTCATTTTATTTTTATTTTTCTTTTATTTTCTATTTTCTATTTTTAGAACAACTTGGGTTAGGGTTTATTGGTCACGCTGTCACATCAGTCACAAGTTGATGGCATAGTCACAAGATTGGTCACGGGACTTAGGAGAATGGAATAGAAAGTTCTGGAATAAAGTGATGTTATACAATATAGACAACACATGTTGGCCTCATGTTATATACATGGTCATTTAGAGTAGGGTACACAGTAGTGAGCATGGACCATGAGTAGTAGTATATAAGGTAGACTACTTTGTACTAGGAACTCTATCGAGTTCTCTTGTATTACTCAATACAAGAGTTGTTCTATTATCCAACTCTAAGGATCTTAGTTCATAACACCTACAGACTTAGAAAGCTTTACTAAAAAGTTTATACTAATATTTTTCCATTATACACCTGGTATTAGTAGTAAGTATAGCTCTTTCAGTGATAGACATTGTGAGGGAACTGGCTTTTCCAAGACTTTTCTCTTCTATGTTTTTTAGCTAATCTATGTTTTGTGATCCACTCCTATATCTACACTTATTTATTCATCTACTTTTCTGTACTCCAGACCCCTTCAAACTGCATACTAATATTTCTCAAGTCTATTAGTGTCATTCACATATCTGCTTTTTCATGCTCTAGAGGTATCTGCTAAACATTCTGCTCTCTTTCAATTTGGTTTCCCCATTCTAAACTGTTTCTGATTACTTAAGTATTATCATTCCTTACTTATATAACCAGAATTCTGACACATTAGAATAGACCTATTAATATATAGAGTGGTTATTATCTTTAAGAATTTCTATTCTTATTATAAACTTAATCTCAAGTGATAGAGTGAAAGAAAGAACCTTGTATAGGGTTTATATAAAAGAACTCATATAATTTTGGAAATTACTACTTAACATTCAGCTCTAGCCTTCTAGTATAATTTTATTGCTAGATAATATTTTCTTTCTATTCTTGTTTGGTAATATTATATTACATAATTACCTAAACAATTATAGTTTCTCCTGTAATGCTTTCTTACTCTTATATTAAGTATCACAGCCTTGAACACTTAGTGTTTGGTGTTTAAGTCAAGTAAAGTCTATTTAGACTTATAACTTGATAAAGTTCTAAGTATAAGAATGTCTACCTTATATATATTAGACTACTAGTCTGTGCTACACTAATCTTAGCTTATTCTAAAGGGCTATATATTCTTCTTAAGGTCAATATATATAAAATACTTATTTTAAAATCTTCTATGAAATTCTATATGACATGTGATTATGTGACTGTGATGTGTGACCAATGATGTGTGACACCATGTCATGTCATGCAACAATTTGTGACAGTCACATATAATGTTATGCTAAATCCTAATCCTAAGTCCAAAGAATAAAATAAAAATGAAAAATAAAATAAGATAGAAAAGAAAATTAAAAAAATAAAGTCCATTATCTTTGACCCTAACATTATTCTTCCATCAAGATTTCTCCTCCAGAGAAACTGTTTTCTATTTTTATCAGTTCCTTTCTAACTTTCTTAAATACTTAGTTTTAAACTTTCTATTATCTCATTTATACAATATCTTTGCTGTGTATTTGCCTGGTAATCCCCTCCTCCTAAAGTTTTTTCCCTTAGCCATATCTAACTTTATTTACCATCTTACTTCTGTATTTATTTTCTCTCAAATTCAGCTATTACCTTTTTTATATTTTCTAAGTTTTTCTTCTTTTTTCAAGTATCATGTTTTGCCATAAACCCTTTTCACTATACTAGATACTTCATTACTTCTTGTATTTTTCTTTTATCCAAATTTTTTTAACTTCCCACTCTTCAACTCTCTCTACTTTGACTAGTTTTATCTTCTTTTTTTTTTTGTTCCTCTACTTGTTTTCTATATTGTACTATTTGACTGATATTCACAACTAGGTGAATTTTCATTGGAGTGGGAAGTTGTAATTTGATCACATTAGTAGAAACTACTTTGTTGGTGAAATATGGGCCAACATATTAGTCTACTAGCTTCTTTGCTAGTTTCTCTTCAAACACCAAGTGTTAGGGCAACTGAAGATAGAAGTGTGGAGATAGTACTTTAAGCTTTAGAGAAATCTAAAAGAACAGAATGTTCTCCTAAGAGTTTGCTTCTAAGCTAAATCTCTTCTACTTGATCAAGTATTGGTATCTCTAGCAATGCCAATAGCTGTTCAAAATATTTTTAACCTCACATTGCTCTTCTCTGTTGATAATAATAAGATCTGGAAATGGGCTTGAGTGTCTACTAGATATTGGGTCTTCAGGGGTTGAAGTCAGCTTAACTATATAAAATACTAGATGTAGTTCTTAGAGTGCTAGAGATAGCAGTATGTCATAGGTCTTACTCACTTTTCTACTACATAAGGTTTGAGATAGCAATGTAAAAGCTTGGCAGAGGAGTGAGTTGTGTAAATGTCAGAGGAGTCTTATTACCAGGATTGAACACTAGAGTAGGGGTATCTTACTAATTATAGTATCTTGCTATGTCATCTTGTCATTTGCAGATAATGAACTTGGCTTCTTTGAGGGCAGAATGCATCTACTCTGTGAATTTCAAGACACTTTCTAGCTTAGACTCCTGTTGACAAGATTCAAATTTCATTTGCAGAAGGTATTCAGTATCAAGAAGAAAGAGAAGTTGCTGTATAGAGAAGTACACATATTTGTTGTGCTAAAATTCTGCTAATAGAAGAAGATTATACTAGTTATTCTACTTCTCATTAATAAAAATTTGGAGGTACTGGTTTAGTTTCTAATTTACTTACTCTGTCTGACTATCTGACTGAGAGTGCTATACCATAGAAGATGCTATCCCAACTTCAAGTAAGCAGTAAAGCTTCTTGGTGAAGAGAGTGACAAACTACAAACCTATATCTGAAACAACACAGAAAGGAAAACTATGGAGTTTCCATACATGATACAGGAATAACTTAGCTGTGCCCTCTACAGTGACAGTGGTATGATTTAGAATAAAATACACTCTCTTGGACATAGAATCTACTATAGTTATTGCTACATTAAACCCCAACAACTCTAAAAGTTCAACCACAAAGTCTGTACTGATGATATCCCACCTTGCATTTGGTACAGCCAGCAGGATTAGTTCTCTGAGTAATAATTGACAGATAGACTTGGTCTATAAGCAGAGGTCACAGATACTAACATATTGACTGACATACCTGGATATCTAAGGCCACTAGTAACTCTAAGATACTAATTCTAGTGTTTTCCAATATCCAGTATATCCAGCAACCTTAGTGTCATAGTACAGAGACTATACAATAGTGGAGATTACAGAAATCAGGGACATAAATCTTATTGCAGAATAAAAGTAAACCATTGACTTCTAACCATTCTAAAGAGTGCAAGAACTTTGCTAATGACTATTGAAGTTCCCTTGCTACTCTATCCATAGGTTTCTCTTGGCAACCAAATTGATTTCTGTAGTGGATATCTGTTAGAAGTCCTCATCATTTATCTTCAAATGTCATTTCTTCTATTGCTTGAGCTGCTAGAAACTCCAGCTTAAGCAAGATCATATTCTTATTATCATGTAACCTATTTTCATGATCTGGTCTATGAGAAAGTGTATCTGATTTGCCTATAGACTTACTCAGATGGTGATATAGTATGAAATCAAACCTTGCTAATTATAGGAACTAGCAAGCTTGTTTTCAATTGAGTTTCTTAGCTGTCATAAAGTACTCTAAATTCTGGTAGTCTATCTAGATTTCTATGGAGTTTTCTGCTTCTTAAGAAAATGCTACTATTCTTTAAGAGCATAAATAATTACCAATATCTTCTTGTTATGGATTTGATAATTACATTCAACAGGAGAAAGGAACTTACTAAAGAAGGCTATAAGATGCTACTTATCATCTGTCCTGGATTCTTGAGATAGCACAGCTCTAATAATAAAGTCTGAGCCATCCATCTCTATTCAAAACAAAGCAGAGATGTCTGGAAAAGTCAAGATAGGTGCAGAAGTAACTGTCATCTTTAGTGAATTGAAAGAATCTTGTTAGCTAGTAGTCCATACCTAGGTGCTGTTGCTTCTAGTAAGGTCAAAAAAGAGGCAAGCCATCTTTGAAAATCCATAGATAAACCTCCAGTGAAAGTTGGTAAAGTCTAGAAACACCTGCAAATCAGTACAGGTTTTGGAAGTAGACTAGTTGTCAACTCTGGCCATCTTTACAAGATCTATCTCTACTTGATCCTTTAATATAACCAGACCCAGGTATTTTATCTGCTATCTGTCAAACTCACATTTCTCTAGTTGGAAATACAGCTTATGCTAAGCTAATATTTCTAAGACTCTAGCAACTGCTCTGTGATATTCTTCTAAAGTCTGAATAAAGATCATGATATCACTCAGATAGACAATCATAATACTCTCTGCTATGAGGTTGTGGAAAATATCATTCATCATAGTTTGGAAAGTTGCTAGACTGTTAGTCATATCAAAGAATATCACTAAGAGCTTAAAAAGTCTATATTTAGTGTAAAAGGCAGCCTTCTACTCATCTCCAAGCTTGATCCAGATGTTGTTAAAACCCTAATAAACATCTAGTTTGGTAAAGTACTTAGTACCTTTAAGTTGCAAAAAAAGCTTAGAAATTAGTAGAAGTAGGTATTTATTCTTGATTGTCATAGTATTGAGTACTTTGTAGTCTTATACCAATCAGAAGGAACTATCCTTTTTCTTGATAAAGAACACTGGTACAGCTATAGGTAACTTGGAGGAATGTATCCTACTAATATAGAGATTTTCAACAAGAAAATTACTGAGATCCAACTGCTTTGTCAGTGACAGCAAATACACTTTAAATGATTTGGGCTCAGCTCTAGGTACCAATTTAATAGCATAGTCCTATCTCTAGTAGTCTAGAAGTATATCAAAGTTCTCTTTTACAAATACTAACTTAGAGTGCTAAATATGGGAGGAAGCACTAAGGTGATTTTCTTCATAGTCTAATTTTATTAAAATACTTCAAAGAGGTATTGGGAGAAAGTGACTGTAGTATGGAATTCTAAGTCTAATAGTTTTGGAAGCAAATATATTATGTAGATATAATCATCCAACTCCTCTATATACTTGTCAGATATGTTAGAGTGAGAGGGAATATTGTTGAAGTCATCAACCAGGGCAGGAAATAGACTAGAAAAACAGGTGTTCAATATTCTTATCTACTGTTTGTCCGACTTCAAATATCTTAACAACTAGAGTAGCAAGTAGGACAGTGGATTATAATAACCTCTTAACTTAAGACAGCAAACAAACTCTGCTCCAAATATATCTTGTAATGAAGTATAATATCTACCACTTCTGAGATCTGTTCAGTCTTATTTAGAGTGCTATTGATATTGTATATAGGTATGAACTTGGAAAGCTTTTAGATGTTCATACTATCTCTCTCTACAAAATTCTAGTTAATAAAGGTCCCTGTAGTTTGTTGTAGCAACCACTCGCTGGAATGGCACTTGTAGTATACTAACTTCAGCAAAGCTCTCAGTAGGCTATCTATTATGACTTAAAGCTCAAAGAGTTAAGCGATAAGACAACTCTTGTATTGAGTAACACAAGAGAACTCAACAGAGTTCCTAGTACAAAGTAGTCTACCTTATATACTACTACTCATGGTCCGTGCTCACTACTGTGCACCTTACTCTAAATGACCATGTGTATAACATGAGGCCAATATGTGTTGTCTATGTTGTATGACATCACTTTATTCCAGAACCTTCTATTCCATCCTCTCAAGTCCTGTGATCAGTCTTGTGACTATGCCATCAACTTGTGACTGATGTGACAGCATGACTGATAAACCCTAACCCGAGTTATCCTAAAAATAGAATATAAAGGAAAAATAAAATAAAATAAAATAAAAAATGAAGTCCACCGTCAACGATCTTAACACTATCTAGTAGTGGGGATTACAAGAGAACTTGACAAGGAGCCCTCGCTACATTGCTCCTCTATTTATATAAATACAATGTGGTCTGTGCTACAACAATATGTCTACCTCATGTCCTATTACTCATCCACCATGCTTCTACCTCAAGGCCACCATGCTATGTCCATGTGCCCTGACATCATACTCTTTAATCTCTGTCATACATGCATGCACCATGTGTACACCATGAGGAACTCATGTCTCTTGATGTCACTCCTAACTCTAACTCTGATCTAGACTCCTCTCGATCCTTCTAGACCCTAAGTCCTTCCAGACCGCTCTAGACTATTCCACATGACTTCCAGGTCATGTGCTCTTCTTCCATTGTAGACTAATAATTAATTATTTATCTATGTCTAGCTAACCCTAACCCTAGCCAAAGTCTGTCCACACTCTTGTCTTATAACATAGTTCTGAAGTCTACAAGTGTATGTACAGATAAAAAATTCGATATATCAGTAATTTCCACTAAAATAGGCAGATATAAAGAAGTTCTCCAGATATTGAGAGTACTAATGGTAGAGCACTAAGAAAGTCTCTTTTTCCACTTGGAATGCCAACAAGTCTGCAGAGTTTTAGCATAAAGTGAATAAATAGATATATCTATAGAATCACTGTAATCATCATATTTTTCTATGAAAAGTACAGTGAATCTATTATTTAGTGGCTGAAATGCACAATTTGCTAGTTGTTTTACACAAAATCCTGATTAGTGAGAGTGTTACTTGTGATATCTGGTTCCAAATGTTGTCTAATCTCAATATCCTTCAAGATATTTGAGTCTTCCATAAGTTTCTCCCATTGCTCAGTAGTTAGTTGCTGCACATCTAACCTTACAGGATAGTTCTAAATAATATGGTTTGAATCTCTGCAGTAGTAGCATCCTTTAGCAGGCAAAGAGCAGAGTTTGTGTGTAACATCTATGTCTATAGGGATATCTGGGAACAGCATCAGTAGTAGTTAATGTTGGAGTGTTGGAATGGAAGAGAGTGTAAGCTGTTACTAAGGGGAATAGAGAACAAATTCTGGTAGAGCAAAGATTGGATATTAACACTAGAAGTAGGAGATGCTTACTAATTTGACTAGAATGTCTTATTGGTCTGTCTTGCTTGGTTTATATATCTTGCAGCCCCAAAATATAGTTCTAGGTTAGTGTTCTCTAGGCATCCCACTGACAAGATGGCCATTTGACTTTGAATAGCAGCACAAAGGCATCATTTAAACTTGACAATAATAGTACAAAGATTTGTGTACTTTACCTTAGATATTAGAGCCTGGAATTTGTCTAAGTAGTTCTCTACTAAATGGCTATCTTAACAGTAAGTAGTTTCCTCCAGTTTGTTGATGGCCTTAGCTTCAGTATTGAGAGGAAAGAAGTAGGCTTGAAAGAGATTCTTAAACTTTAGCTAGGTTGTAATAGGGAAAATTCTGGTATTCAATTCTTCTCTGAACATGTTCTCAGACCACTTCTAAAGAAAAATAGCATTCACAGGATTTTATTCTGATCTCTGTTCAATTAGTTACCAGATAACTAGATGTATAGAGAGCAGGCATTTAGGAAGGCTTAACTTATTTGGCAATCTTTAGTGAAGTTTATGAGTGAAAGTAAATTAGATCATAGGCAGTGTAATGGGTTCTTTGGTAAAGAAGGATCATCTGGGGAGGGAGGTCTAGTAGGTACAAAAGCAGATTTGGATATTAAAGTCTATAAGTCATAGAGTTGAGTTACAAGACTTGTAAGTATATTTTATCTATACTAATAGGATTACATGGTTGTTCTGGAGATAACATTATGTAGGAAGCAAGAAAGAGCAAGAGAGGTCAAGATATAAGAGTGGGCAATCCTAGACTGCCAGACTTGGGAATGTTTTGAGGTCCTTGAAGAGAATATTTTATTCTACTATTAGAGTAACTGAGAACAGAAGTATAAAGATAGTGCTTCAAGCTCTAGGGAAATCTAAGAGAACAGAATGAGATTTCTTAGAGATACTAGCTATCCTAAATACTCTACTAGTTCATAGCAATTAGACAGAACAGTACTGGTATAAACTAGAATGATTGTACTAGATGGTTAGAGATGTAGTGGAATAAAAGCATGAACATGAGTTATGACTAGAAGTAGTAGGCAGAGACTGTTAGAATTGACAGTCCTTTTACACTAAGTCTTTTATACTCAACATTATTTTATCTCCTTTTTTACATTCTTCCACTTTCTTTATTTTCCTATCTACTTACTATTTCATTTTCTCCTGAGCTTTTCTTAACACTGCTCTAATACTGCTCCAGTCTCTTTTTGTACTTTATTTATTCTTTTAGCAAACTCTGTTGCCTTTCCTACTTTACCTTTCCTTCTAATATCCACTCCTATTCTCAACTCTTTACCATAATTTACTATAAACAGAGACACTTTAGTTGTTGAATGTGTCTTATTGTTTACTGCAAACTCAGTTGTTACAAGCCATTCTGGTCAATCTTTTTGTCTGTGATCAACAAAGAACTATAAATATTGATCAAGTTTCTGGTTCATTCTCTTCATCTAACTATCTGTTTGAGGGTGAAAAGACATCAATAACTTTGTTTTGATTCCCAACATTCTGTTTAGCTTCTTAGTCAACTCTACCATACTCTCTGGTAATCTGTGCAACTTCCACATATTATCTCTAAACAACTGCACCAATCTCTCTGCCAATGTTCCTTCTGTTGTTGCTGTTAAAGTTGAAAACAATGGACTTAGTTTATTTTATTTATTTATTTTCCTTATGTATTGTTGACCAAAGACAAAGAAGACAAAAACATGACACTGTCACATGTCACATGTAGTCACACAAGTCACACACTCATGTGACATAATGGAACAATGTAGAAGGTTCTAGAGAAGATGATGTTATATGGCATAGTTAATACATGACCTCAAGGCAAACACATGGTCATTAGGATAGAGCTAAAGGAGTGTAGCATGGACCATTGGTAGTTTGTATATAAGGTAGACATTTGTACTTAGGAACTCCAACAAGCTCTCTTGTGTTACTCAAATACAAGAGTGTGTCTTTTGCTTAAACTCAAAAGTCTAAGTCATAACAGTTGCCACAAAATAAGTCTTTTTTGACAATATATCATATACTACTAAGATTGTATTCTTTCCTACTACTAACAGCAACTTTGTGATAAAATCTACTATTAGATGTGTCCATAATTTCTCTAGTACTTCACTCAATTTTAACTTCTCTACTGGTGCCTCTTGTTATGATCGATGCCTCTAGGAAACAACGAGGACTTGGGTAGAGGGTATGATGACATGATCGGCTGCGCCACATGTAGTCTCAGTCAGCACCTCATGCAGTAGGTGCTGTTACCTTGCTTA
>Ga0157364_1006563_pt1 | contig 11976 bp, 5 predicted proteins | sample AttsexASBM2_FD_111476 | JGI IMG/M metagenome (GOLD analysis project Ga0157364, IMG submission 111476) | Fungus gardens microbial communities from leaf cutter ant in Ribeirão Preto, State of São Paulo, Brazil - Atta sexdens ASBM2 | ecosystem: Host-associated > Fungi > Mycelium > Unclassified ...
TCACATTCCTTTATCTTATAAGAAAATATATATATATAATGTGAATGTAATTATAATATACTAGTAAAAAAATTGATGATTTTTATAACAATAAAATTAAAATTTTTTGAGGAATGTTTTGAACACTCCATCTATTAACTTGTATTTTTTACTTTTAAAGCCCGTTTTCACAATATAAGGTTACCTAAAGTTACCAAGAGATTCATCAGTGAAATTCATTCATGAATTCGAGATAATCTTTAATCTTTAAGTAATCTTATATTGTGAAAACGAGCTTTAATAATAAAAAATAAGCAAGTTAATAGGTGAAGTGTTCACAACACTCTAAGAACAATTTTAATTTTATATTAGTTATATTTTTTACTACACTATTACGGTTAAATTTACATTAATTATACTGTTGAAGTAAAGAAATGTAAAAATAATGAACTTTAAAACTTCTGGGCATCTGGATGATACTTTTTCTTTTTCTTTTCTAGCTTTTAAAGAACACTATACCTTTAAATGCAGTGACCCCCACCTAAAGGTTAAGCGATCAAAACTTGAAAATGTAATAAGTTTTTAATATCGTTGACATAGTGCAGTACACACGCGTACAGTATGTGAAACAATATTTGCGCATCTTATCTTGTTTGGAAAAATTTTATACCAGCAAGAAAGTAATGTATTTTTATTAAATGATAATGTATTTTTATTAAATTATATTTTACTTATAGTATACTGTATGAATAAAATATGTAATATTATAGAAACACTTTTCCTTGTTATATAAAATTTTTTTCAAAAGAAGAAACGAGATGGTCAAATGCTTTTTTTATTCACTGTATACGCACGTATACTTGGAGAGAGAGAGAGAGAGAGAGAGAGAGAGAGAGAGAGAGAGAGAGAGAGAGAGATAATATATATAAGTTATATTATATATTTATATAGAAAATCATAGCATATATTCTATATAAGTGAACTATATAATGTTTCGCCGTATCAGTAGAAGCAGGAAATTGGAAAGTCAAGCTTTCGCTACTTGTTCGATCCTTCTTCATTGTCGCGCTATCCTATCCTGACAATATCTTAGATGCCTATTTCAAAAAGCTTTATGGGCCAAAGTCTCATTTATCATTTCTGTCATTAATACGTACGTATCAAATTTGTCAACTAAATCTAATTATTAGATAAATTCACCGAATACATCTCAGAATTCTCGTTTAAACATCGCTAAGAACATTTATATTCTTTAAATAAGCTTGATAATTAGAATCTTTAAATAATCTCTAGATGCGGAAAGTCTTTCAATTTCGTCAGTTTTGATCTTTCATATCATGTCTTTTCACATGAAACAAAAATCCGTGAATACAAAGTGCGCTTTCTATCTCGCATAGTCTTCTCCCTATTTTACTCGAAAGCATTCCACGCAAAGATAAAACTACTTCGTAAAAATAGACTTGTCGTCGACAGACATTTATTTCTACAGTTGCGACAGTTCCGTTTGTACAAGAGATTCTACTTCGTGCAGCGGACGGAAGCTGACACGAAAAGCCGAGGGCAGGAAATTCGATAGGGAGGCCTCTTCCTCTCACCCTTTTCACCCCTTTCCAACCCCGCATCTTGCGTATTGCGTCTCTTCGCTTGCTTCTTTTAATCCGGTTTCTGATTTAATTTGCAGGTACCTTGGCGGAGAGGCCAAACTACAAACAGTTCTCCGGCAGTGTGCACGTAATGAAGGCCGTTGCCTCGGACATGGTGTTGACTTTCTGCTCTCGGACTCCCGACCATCAGCTCTATTCCCTCCTATTGTCACGTGAGCACACTCTGCAGAAGAGCGACAAACGAGGCGTTCATAATCTCCTAGGACGCCGCGGTCTGAAGATCAACGATATCCGTGAGACTTGCGTGAACGGCGGCGCCAGATCAAGACGGAGCGCGCTCGATCTCGTCGTTTGGATGACCCTCGTCGGCTTGTTCTCGTCGAGCGTCCTCTTCAGATCCTGGCAGTAGTGAAATCAGACGGACGATCGATCGATCTCGAGACACTCAGATCACCAGATCGCGCCCGACTGTGTTTCGGACTAATTAACGCGATTATACTAACACTTTGGATGCTACCGCGCGAGTAATCTCAGAACATTACACCGAGTTACGGAAATCCATTGACTGCACTCGACGTACACGTGTTACGTTAGTTATGTATTTAAGATGCCTTCACGCCAAATTAAATAATAATTTCCCCGTCGTGATATTCTGCGTAATTTAAGTTCTTGCATGGAATAATTTTTAATTACGTATCTCTCTTTCAAAAAATTTATATTATATTTATTACACCATAAACAATTGTTTTTATTTAACTATTTTAAATTATTATTAAATAAAAAAAAACAAATATTCTCGACGTGGTTACAAACTGTTACACATATTAACTTTTAAACGCCACATTATGGAAACAACACACTGATCAGTATAGCAACTCAGATCGATTGCATATAACTTTTATAAAAATTGACATAAATGTAAATTTTTTTCAATTAAATTAAAATGCCAGACATTAGGGACATAACGGTACGAAATAAATGTTTGTTTATATCTTTATTAATGAAAAAAATCGAAAGCAATGAAAAAAGCATTGGAAAAGCATTGGAAAAATAAAGCTGATAATAACGTAAAAGCGTTTAAGGATTAATATTAATAAAACGTATTCAGCAGTGCAATTTTTAAATTTAAAATTAATCTCACACGAAGCAATTAAAAAGTTCTATTTATTGAGAATTATTTTTTTCATCAGTCTAACATACTCTCAGTGCGTGTCAATCGATACACGAACTAATTTTAATCGAAACGAGGAAGTCGCATCCAAAGGGTTAAAATTACTACACTACACGGCGACGGATCATTGACATCGAAAATTTCTGTCGTAATTAACTTAATGTCATTGTGGATACTCGATCAACATCAATAGAAGGCAGAATTGCAATTTAGATTCGCGGCGTTTCCGGTCTCAGGTAAATCGTATAGGAAGAACATATACCACGTCAATTTGTAAACCACGGGATTTATGATTCGACTTTTAAGGGAATCAGATCGTGAGAAGCGCAGCGAGGAGCAAGAGCAAGAGAAACATCGATATCATCTGTGATTCCTGCAGAAGCTTCTTCTGTTCTATTCCCTTATAAATTCCTCGGATCATCGGTCCCACGAATATTTTTCAGCGATGTCTGCTGTCGTTTATTCCTTCGTCGAGAATGAATTACCCATTAGGAGATTTCTCTCCCTCGTGGACCCTCGCTCGTGGACATCCCGTCCCGCAAGGTTTTTAATCAAAAGCCTTTGTAACGAGCGCAAAAAGTTTGCCGCGAACAAAATGCGTGTATTGCGACGAAGTTCATTTTTTCCCTGATATTTTCTTGAATCATATGCCCAACACGTATTCCCTCTCATAACAAATTCGCTAAACAAGGTAATTTTACATTCGTTTTCATTAAAAAGTCTATTTCAAATGTTCTATTTAAAATAGCTGTATTAGATATTTACAGTTATATTAGCAAATAATTATATTTTGTATGTTCAATAATTATTGTATTCGACAAAACTCACAATCAATCGTTTCTTTTTTTTTCGAAGCTCCATAGTACTCTGAAGATTTTTTCACACTGAATATGTTATAATTAGAATTTACATAGCATAATTTCAGAATTTTTGAGGAATTGAGGAAAAATAAGCAAAAAATCATCTCAATTTACTGTCCAATTTATTTAAAATCTTGATGTGTTATGCAAATTCTGACGACAGCATCGTATTCAGCATAAAAAAATCTTCGAAGTATGTATTATGATACTTCAAAAAGAGAAAAAAGTGATTTTTTATTGTAAACTGCGTAATTATACAGAAAGTCTAACATTCAAACAGCTATATCTTGATAAAAATAAGTATAATTATCTAACAATGAACTGAAAGTCAGTTTTGAAAACTGTTGAATTATAGTTTTAGATGCCACAGTAGTAAAGTTTCATTTTGTCGATAAAAAAACGTTGAAAATGGCCAAAAGTGTTATTTTTTTGTTTCACTCCAATTTTCAAAATTTTGACGTGCAATATAAATTCTGCCAACGGCATCGTGCTCAGCGCGAAAAAAATTTTCGGATAAAGTATATACTAGGATACTTCGAAGAGAATTTGAGTGTCGAACAGCGTTTTATTTACAATTATTACTTTCCAAACGTAATATTACTTTTTATGCTTTAAGTTTCTGAATAGATTTGGCGTAAAAGGAGGAAAAGGTAGGAGGAAAAGAGTACTTCCGCAGTTTTAGTTAAAGTTGTTAAGATCACTTTGCGTCCGTTGCAAAAATACGTGTCTTTCCTGTCCTTTCTTTAATAGCACACATCCCAACGAAATCTGTAACAGACAGAAAGAGAAAGAATGGCGGTACATCAGAATCTCTCGTGCGAGAACCAAGTCTAGGATTTTCCGTAAATACTTTTCCGATAGCTGAGGGACGCGCATCCGTTTGACGCACTCCTTGGCATCTCTTTGACCGCATTGAGAGATGTTCGAGTACGATACTAACGTTCTCTTTCTATCCTTCTATTCCCTTTCACATATACTTGTCCGTCAGAAAAGTTTCCTCAAATTGTCTTCGTGGAGAACATCTTGATGCGCCCCAAGTCGTGTCTCGTCGATAAAGGAGCACGGATTACAGGGGAGAAAAATGAGAATGCAGGGCCAGTGGGTGTCTGCATTCTTATGTCTTCGTCAAATAGACGAAGAGATAGAAGGAACGAAAGAAAGGGAGAGAGAGACGAGCAGAATGAGGTACGCTCTCGACGAGATTTCCACTGATGCAGCAACCTCATGCAGATTGCAGAACTGTCTGAACGGCGATAATGCCATGCTGTGGCAAGAAGTCCCCCGGGTTTCGCTCTTGCCTCTTCCGGAGCTTTCCGTATATGGGATGCTCTCAATACAAATGCTGATCATAGTGAGCAGGTACTAAGAAAAAAATATTGTTCATTGGATTAAATTAATTTAGTCCGTCTTTATATCTTTCGTTGCAGAATGTATGTATAATTTAAATCAAATATAATACGTTGAATATATTCTTAAATATATTCTTCATAAAAAAAAGACAGACGAACTAAATTAATTTAAACAAATAAACAATTTCTTTTTTAATGTACACTGCGGTCTCTGTGATCCAGTCCCATTTACGTCTTCAAAAATAACGATAGGTCTGTCGCGTTGCTTGAAATCTTCACAAATTTTTGCACTTAAAATGGAATAAATGTATATTCAAATGTTAAAAAAAGAGAAAACGAAGATGTTGAGTGCAAAAAGTTCAAGTAACGCGAACAAATCTAAAAGTTTGCGTCAGCAACCAAAACAGTGCAATGAGCGCTCAGTAATTATTAATTTAATATACTCTTTGTAGGCATGCTGAATTTTTTTTTATTCAGGCGAAATTTCACTCTCAAATTTGTTTGCATAAATTTGAATTTTTATTGAATAAAAGTTTTAACATTTGAGTTAAATAACTGTTTGGTAATGTAGTAGAAAAATGTAGCAAAAATAATCCTGAATTTTTTTAGATTTTTAAGTCTAGAACAGTAAAAGAATTAGAGCTGAACAAAAATGATTTAAAGTGCTTACGAAGTAAAAATACGTGTGTCTACAAAGAGTATAATTGGCTCTCACCTTTAATTCTACATTGAAACTAAATATAGAAGCCAATCGTAATAAATAATCACTCAGTGCTCACTGATCTAAACTCAACTAATCAGACGCTGCTTACGATAAAAGTTGCCTATGTGCCTATTTGAGTAACAATTTGAATAACAAGGATCTATCACGATTCTTTTTTTTATCTATCAATTCTTTTTTAATGTTTTCTTTCATAAAGAATAAATCCTTCTCATAGGAATTTTAATCTTTTTTTTTTATCATGTGATGCAAACAAGTTACAGATACATTTCGTTTTTCTATTATTGTAATCCTGATACGTAATAGACTTTTTCACAGAGTTGGATAAGTATTGTAAAAATCTAAAACTTATGAAGTCTTTTTCAATAAGAATTCATCCCTATATCATCCAGTTCGAATCACGTATAACTCGGGAATGTCGCAACTAGATGTTGGCGTCATCCTATTTCACTCTTCGCGTAACGAAATCAAAACCTCCGTACTCGCGCCTGGAATTTTCAAACAACTACGCAAATAGGTAATCACGTTTCTCAAGATACCGTCAAGTTATAGATTTATCAACCTGATTCGCGTCGAAAGGGAAATGAATCCGCACAAATCGAGTCTTTTAAATGATTATCGAATTAATATCTCGTTTTCGGGATATAAAAAAAACACATACATGAAGACCAGCAAGCTTTGATTGTCAAATTTTTATACATCTCAGTGTTTAAAGTAAAAGAAAAGATGCATCGCTTCTGAATTTTTACACACGCGTTATCGAAAAATCGATACCTACACTTGAGACCGGTTCAACGTTGCGCGTATTTACGGTAAGTAATTGTAATTTTGACTAAAGTTCCGAAAAGGTTTTCACTCCATCTACGAATTTGCCGACGACGTCTCCCACGGAAAAATGAAAAGAAAAATTTATCATTACCATATTTTTCTCTCCATGCTCTCCATGCTCCATTTAATTTGCGATCCAAAATATTAAATAAAATTTTAAATGATTTTATTATTTATTATGAGATTAAAATAATTCAAGATAAATACACTTTTCGGAACTTCGCTCGTAATTTTAAGCGAAAGATTTAAGTGTTCAATTTAGATGAATCAGTACGATTGGAAGCCGCGTAGATAACTTTTTTTTTTCCAAAAAATTTCGTCACAATCAGAATTTTATTCTAGAAACAGATTTATTCTAGAAACAGATGGTATATTTGATTAGTTAAATCAACATTCTTTCTCTGCACTCTTCAAATGTTTTACAAAATAAAATACTTCGCAGTTAACTCTCCAGAAAGATCTGATTTATGCGGTTTCCAATCGTATGGATGCAAATAATCACGTCATATGTACATGGATGATTCGTGTCTCTGAAAAAAGAAAAAAAACGAATGGATCTTCCGTATGAACTCGAGACACGATAGACAGAAATGCATGTCGTACATGTTTCCGGGTGTTAGCGAATAAAATGACAATAGTTGTCAGCGGTCAAGCTGATTCTACGAGAATGGATAGGTATAGCAAATTGTCGAATGTTTAAAGTCTAAACTATCGAACCAAATATCGCGTGAGGAGAATATCGATGTACCGATGTACGTTTCAATCTGCAATTCTCGAATGTTTTCTCTACAGTCGTTTAGGATTAAGAACGTCAGTTATCTGATAAGCTACGAACATTACTAAAATATGTAATTCTTAGCTTTTCTATTGCGTGTAACACAAATTTTATTGTTAACATTTAGGTTTCATTATTTTTTCAATTTGCTAAATTAATACGAAATTATAGAGAGAATTATATAAAGTATTTATATAGGGAAAATAATAGTTTAATCTGACTGCGAATAATAATTGAGAAGCAGTCTGAAATAATTATTTGAAATATATAAAGTGCTATTCGAAATATAATAATTATATTTATTATTTTGTTAATTGTTTTATATATAAAGCAAATTTATTACTGATTATCGGGATGCCGTTATTACTAGAAAGTCTATTATAAAATAACGTAGTTGTTAAAATAATCATATTTATATATATATATATATAAAATGCGATAAAAATATGATATAATAATATTATTGAACAATTAATGTCAAGTGTGAAGTGATTATGAAAATAACGACGTAATTAAATTGAAATATCATTATCATCGCAACGATTGTGCAAATACATTCCTTAAAAAAACCTGATAAGCCTGATAAGTTACATGCAAGATTATAAAAAATACATCCCAAACAGTAATTGCATAAATGATAAAATTAAGATAAAAAATACCAATTCTAATTATTTTTATTCTTTATTTAGAATAATATTGAGCAACTCCCCGGTGTATTAACAATGTTGTGACAAAATAAAAGTGCAAAATAATCATCTGTACCGACAGATTTAAGAAAAGCTACGGACGCGTGAGAAATTATCATTAATTAAAGTCGACGCTGTGTTGATTACGTAAATTAATATCGATTGCGCGATAGCGCAGCGTCGTACTATAAAGGAGCAAGTAAACAATTAAAGCTCACGATGGGACGCGATTAAGATCCAATGGGGCTCGATAGCTCCGGAAGGAAAGACCAACTTATCGATCCCCCGATGCCCGAGAGCTATCGTTGTTTCCGTAACGTAACGTCGTACCGTTATGCAGAATTTACGAGGCCACGGCGCTAACCACGCGAAAGCCGTGCCATCAATTTTTATCACACTCACTTCCGAATTAAGCTTAAACACGATATTTCTTTTTGAGCATACGGCGAATTTATCGGACGATTACACGAGAATCCCATAACTTACGCTACGACCCAGCTGCATATTTTTCACATCCACGAGCTGCTATTACTTTTTTCAATATCTCGTCATTTATTGAAGGATTATTATCGGCGCCTCGGCTCCAGATTCGTCTCCTATAACTCGAGAAATTCGAATCTCGAAACGGGACGGCGATTGAACGTATGTGCTTTTGCCGATTGTCCGATATTTATTGCTTAATCGCATTGCTCGGGCAATCGAATTTTAGCATTCCCGAATTTAGCTTAGCTTGGACGAATTTAATTAGGATTATTAAGCATTACTTTGTTTGAAAAAATTCATAATGTTATTATCAAATCGTTATTATAAGTCGTTACAAGATAATTATCTTTGATTTGATAATGACATTATGAATTTTTTATAACGGTAACATCAAAGTTAGAAAAATCAATCGTTACTTGTAAACGGATTGAAAAAGTCATTCGTTATTTTTATTATTTTTATTATTATTGAAAAAAATAATTCCTTTTTCCATTAATTTGTAACGCATTACTTTTTTACTCATTACTTATTATTTTTTTAAGTAAGTAACACGTAATAATGACAAATTACTTTTGAAAGTGACTTTTCTAACCTTAGCGTTTAGTTAGCGTTACCATCGTAAAAAATTGCAACATCAAATTGTTCATCAAATTGTTTACTATAGAAAATAATGACAAAGTAACTGAAAAGTAACGTTTGCCAACACTGATTATGTGTTATATTAACGTGTCATATTTAAAGATGGGCATTGAATTCTCATTGTTGCGTATGTTTTTAGATTTTCAAGATTTTCCGATCTTGAATAACGTTGAAAGTGATTTAAAACTTTTGTCAAATATTGGAAAAAAATAAAATAAAAGCACTTGTTAGCCCATCATCGCTCTACAATTATTAATTAATTGATGTATTAATATGAAAGAGACGTGATGAAACAAAAATTTATTGCGAGGATGTAATCTATATATATCTTGACTACTTCAAGTAAGACAAGATATTCGTGATATCGATCATGAAAACTGCCCACAATCATCGCCAATTCGCGTTTTCGCGATAATTTTAGTGTAACGAGGAATATATTAGAGAGCTGGTTATTGAATTATTGTATACTCGACGCAATGGTCGCGCGGGCACGTGCGATGTTATGTTTAAAATGCTCTAGAGTCTTTATTTATTGTACAAAATGCTGGATATTATAGATATATATACATATAAGTATACGTATAAGTTATACATATATGATCTATAGTACCTAATACGATGTAATCGTATGCTTATTATGTGTATAAATATGAACCAATAAAAAATTACTTCGACGTTTCACGAATTTTTATCCGTTATATTTCCCATCTCTTTCTTCTCTCTGGGGTGCGTTCCACTTAACGCTCACAACGCTCGTGGAATTATTTCATCCTTATTGTTTATCAAATGTTAAACAAGGACGAACAGTGCTCGCGAGCGTTGCGAGCGTTAAGTGGAACGCAGCCATGATAATAATATATAATTAAATATTTTATATAGAAAGCAGGAGTTTCTGAATGGAGGATATGCTTTCTTCTTACGATATTAATTTATGGAAGTCGCCTTATGCACTAACGTAGGCGTTCGAAAGCGACGAGAGTAACTTTAATGCTGCAGCCAGCAACATAATGCATTCTAACGTAACGTGTTACGTCACGAAACTCGATTCTACAAAATGCAACAGAAAGTTTCAAAACTTACTCTTCGCATGGGAAGTCTTGCGAACAAGTGGGAGCCGAGTCGAGAGGGCGAAAAAGCTTTCTGAGCCGCCCATATATTTGCATCGACGAGCGATAGTGCGAAACGGAAGTTCTACCACATTGACGGTAACCAGACGGCAAATATGAGATGGTAAATGTCAGATACCGTTGGAGATACTGGGCGATTTATCAAAATAACGGCGTATATGCTATTTCAAATTTATTTGTTGCATACACAAGTTTCTTTACTCTTAAGAATAATTTTTCATTTCCAAAAAAAATAACTAAACTGTATTATATCAACTTCTACTAATGTATGTTTTAATTTTGATTTTAGTTTAATGATGTTGATTTTAATTTAACTTTGATTTTAATTTAAAAAGATTTCAGAACATTCAAAGGATATAAATAAAAGAACTGGTTTCCCATCAGTGATAACCGAACATAGAATATTGTGCGATCATGATTTTGATTGGGAAGATTTTGTAAAAATTTTGAATAATGAACCATCTTATAATAAGAAACAAATTTCGGAGATGATATATATCAAGACATAGAGACATGGGTTAAACAAGCAAAGCAATGAATACCTTCCAGAATCATATTTGCCTATATTACAGCTAATGTTTCCCATCTAACGTTCCCTCTTCCTTTCCATTTCCTTATAGATCCCTTTCTTTCTCAATTCTTTATTTTCAGTTCTGCTGTCATTAGTCTCAATGTTTGAAAATAATTCTTTCAATTTTTGAAGAATCAATCGTGACACCTTTACATTACATATACCTTTCAAATGCGAATTATAATGGACACATATTTAGAAGTAAGAATTTCAATTTCAGGTACAAAAAAGCTTAAATATATATTATTTACTTATATCATTCTTCATTTTTTACTTATAATGTACATTTATTTATAATGTACGGAAAAAAATGACTTGGCAATAGCAGTTAAATTTCAATAGCTGAATCAAATTTAGCTATCAGAGCTACTGCTTTAGTGTCATTGCTAAGCTCTGACTAATACAGATAAAAAACATTCACTATGGCGTGAAACTTTATTAGCTGAAATTAAAAGCATATATTAGTACAAACAGCTAAAAAGATGTCAGACCTAAACGTTTTGCAGCAAAAGATAAAGTAATAATCAGCTAAACATCATGTCTCTAGCAAAATTTGTTGCTACAGTATATAAGTGCAAATAGCAAATAAATTTATCTTGAACAGCATTAGATGTCTTTATTTTAAAGATCATTAGAGGTTGTATCTTTTATTTCCATTTTTACATAAAAATGAATTTTTTAATGCAAAAAATGAAAATAAAAGGAATAATATCTAATGGTCTTGATCTTGACAAATGTTATCCAGGACATGATTCTGAACAACATTCAAGAGGTTTTTAGCCATCGGACACCTTGCATAATAATGCCGGCGGTACTGTAACTTTCAAGATCTGCGGTACTGAATCTTTCAAGCCTTATAACTCGAAATGTACTTCATAAAAAATATTTTATTATAGTGTTTTATAAAGATTAGCTACAGATTAGCTCTCGAGATTAGCTTACAAAAAATTTAATGAAAAATGGGGGTTTCCATTTAAAAAATTCAACGTGATCTTGATGCCATCCAAGATCAACCCAATGATACCATTTTATCCCCCTTGAAGTCAAAATTTTATCTGAAATATTTTTCAAGAAAATGCATATTTTTCAAGAAATTAGTCTGGTATGGTCGCTCTATTATATAGACACACACACACACACACACACACACACACACACACACACACACACACACACACACACA
>Ga0157364_1006564_pt1 | contig 11974 bp, 7 predicted proteins | sample AttsexASBM2_FD_111476 | JGI IMG/M metagenome (GOLD analysis project Ga0157364, IMG submission 111476) | Fungus gardens microbial communities from leaf cutter ant in Ribeirão Preto, State of São Paulo, Brazil - Atta sexdens ASBM2 | ecosystem: Host-associated > Fungi > Mycelium > Unclassified ...
ATGACTTTCGTTGTAACAACTTACTTTGCAAATAGCTGAAAGAGATAAGTTATTTCTTCCTAAGAATTTTATCTTTCGTTAATAATAACCTTTCTTAAAGAATTAAAAAGTTAATTCTTAATTTTTTTTTCAGGAACGCAACGATGTTTTTAAATCCGTTTCTATCAATATAGATTTAATCTCGATTCGATTTGTTTTTTGGAACTAGAAAAAGATAAATGAGATTAAAGCTGAACTGAAAGTTAACTTAAAGTTAACATTGTATATAAATGAGCATTAGAGTTTTTCTCGATGCAAAAAATATTTGCGAAATTAAAATATTTTGTTTACACATTGATTGTTTACATTCTGTCTGGGAGTTTGTCTGTCTTTCGTTTATATATATTTGTCTGTGTCTATATATATTTCAGATTGTATATATCATTGTCGGTAATTGTGATACAGATTCCTACCGCAGAGACAATACAGGTTCCTGTAACACGGATGGTATGGCAGAAATTCTGCAATTGCATCAGCGAATGATAGCCATTCGATCGATGCTAACCCAGCAGTAGTTGGTAACTTAGGATCTGTCGGACTTGCATTACTATCTACGGATATATACGATATCCGTATGATTACAACCTCAATTTAACATCAATGTTACGCAACTATTGATGAAATATTAAAAGCATTTTATTATTTCGAGTAGAATTACAAAATAATATTCTCAAGAGCATCCATCTTAATTAACAACATATTGAGGGTAATAACACTCGTTTATTAATTTCACTTTATTTTTCTAATGAATCATTTTGTCTTCCATACATCATGATTCGTCATTTCAGTTTCAATCTATTTCATCGTAATTAATTAATAGTATTATACGAGAATGACACTACAGCGTTAATGATGTTAAAAAAGAGAACGAGGTACTATCGCAGACATCTCTCAACTCTCTTATGTAATGCCTCCCTCTTGCTATTTCATCCCCGCTCTTAATTATGCATAATCTGCAGCTTCGAGCTAATTAACTGCAATTTAGGGCCGTCTGATGCGAGCACGTTATGAATTCGGTGGAAAATCTCGCGTCTTTTTAGTGAGTTGAGTTAGTCACGACGACAGTCTACGTTCAGTCCCTCGCTCTTTCGCTCATTTTAACATCGCTCTCAATGCGATTTCCGTCGACTGTATTTTAAGAAAATTAAATCTTGACCGTTTTTCAATCTCGATTTAATTTTGTTAACCCGGTCGTTTAAATCCTACGTCGACGATGTTAAAATTATATACGTACTTTCTCCATACAGACATTTTCGCAGAGAGAAAGGTAGGCGTTCTCTTAATGAGATGCTTTTTTAATTATTTCTCTCTGTAATTAATGTGGACCTATTTCTTTGTAATCGTCATTCAGCGTGTACAGAAATGACATACATGCAGATTATGCTTTATTGAAAAATTTGATTTCGACGATCTGCAAAATAATTAACGTAACAGCTCACGTTGTTACATAAATGAACAGCGATGCGGAAAACATTGTTGGATATTCGGATAATGAAAAAGAAAATAACCAATGTTCTATAACGTACGCGGCGTTATACATTTTTCAAAAAGCAGCGAGGAAACGCGACGGAGCGCGAAACAAAAGGTTGCCGGGCGATCGCGACCGAGATTTTTCCGATTCGAGCCGCACGCACGGACGAGAACCTCTGACCCACATTTCAATCGAGGTATTGCTCGAGCCCCATCACCTGACTCCCGCATCACTTCTTATTCCAGCAACTGCATCGTGCTCGTTGCAAGAGGATTTGTTTCCCTCGCAAGAAAAAACAGAAAGCTGGAGAATATTATGATATTACGAACGGAAAGAAAGAAAAAGAGAGGTGGAATTAATTATGTTGTCACAGACGTAATGCTCAGCTGCACGAAAAGGACGTACTATTTTGCTGAAATGAATTTAAAAATTTAGCTAGATACAGATCTGAAAATAATTTTGTTGAACCATTAAAATAATTATATAGGATGCTCACATTATAGATTTAATAGTAAATGTCAAAATTGTTTATCATATTACTTATTATGCTTAAGATTCCTGCAACTATTTCGATGATTTAATAAAATTATTCTCAAATCTAATATCTAATATATACAGCTAAATTTTTAGCTACTTTAGCAAAATTATTCTTTCCATTATCGCGCGCGAAATGCTTGCAAGGCTAGTCGTTCTCGCTTAATTCTTATGTAGCCAGTCAACTAACTTACGTCAAATTATCATATTCTATCCCCGGATTCAATCTGTAACTTAACAAAGCTCGCAAATCAAGCGCCGATCTGATTTGCGATATGACGTACGATTTGTGCGTATCGTCTATGCGAAACTAAATAGTTAATCGATTTGCCCCAGATATCTTTTTTGTCGTTGGAATGTCACGATACAGGATCATTTCTCTTCCATCCTGTCGTTCAAAAATAGCAACGCTGTTCCCTTCGCGCTCTGGATGAATTTTCTATTAAAATATAAATTCTATTCTGATTTTCCGGGTTCACCCCCGTTTTTTCTCCATTTTGCTCGTTATTCCGATTGCTGGAATGTAAAGAAACATTGATCGATTATGCATACGAACACAAAAGAAGATATTGTGTCAGATGCTTTTGAGATCTTTTTCCTCCACCTCGCATATTATATTATCGCTTGAAGCGATTATTTCGCGCGACGTTATCAACGAACGGCGATTCTTAAAACATTATTCTTTTGAGTTACGTAGTCGTACTCTAAAACGATTCGTCAACGTTTGCGTATTCTCGGACAAATTTGGAGCTCAGAATTTTTCAGTTATTCAAATTAATACTAAAGAAAAAATAATTAAATTCTTTGCAGATTTTTAAGATGCTTATTAGCATCATTATTAAATTGGCGATCAATCTAATTTTATATTGATGAGATATTGATATTTCAGCTTTAATTTGCAATTTTAAGTCCAACAAATTGAATCGCACACAGTTTATAAAAAATTGTAGAATATATTATCTATACAAAAATTTACATATGAATATTGTTAAGCATCAAAATATCCTTGACCAAAAATAGAATTAGTTCTCTTACTTTGCTCTTATCATTGATAATTAGATTGATAAATTATGAATCTAATTCTTATTTATAATTGAAATAATTAATCTGAGGTGCAAAGCGAAAGGCAAAGCATGAAAATATGAGGCAGAAATGGAGAAATTCCCTTTCAAGGACTTCTGACAAGCTCGATTCTTTTGTAAGTGCGTTGAATGATCTCGATTTAATGTTTCTAGATAACCGTATATGAGAGTGTACACTCGCATTGTATGACACGCACACGATTGTGACACAATCGCTGCAGATCACTCAATTGCGCGATGCAACCGGGCGATTTCTCATGCGATAATTTACTCGCGAATTCTAAAGAAAATATCAGAAAAATCAGAAAAACGTTACATTGTGCCTTAAATGCTATGAGAACGAGCAGACGTGTTTTTTGCGCGGTATTCCTTATATATATAGTTTTTTGTGCTAAAGGCGCGACTATGATATCGCAACGAGGGATCATGACGGATTCAAAGATCTCATTCTTCTGCATTTAAAATTAAGCAGAATTCGAACAATAATCGAACTTGATACAGTTTAACCTTTCGCCGGCAATGTGACATTTTTTATCCTTTGTTTTGGGCCTTCAACTTTAATACAAATTTTTATTGTTTCAGTCGATAAAATAAATGCAACTAAACTGTATAAAAATCTGAAAAAATTCTTACATACTTGTGAAAGCTTTAGCAACGAATTTTTACTATTATAGAAGTTGGATTGTATTTTACTTATTTTTTATGGATTTTATGGATTTTCTACACTGTTAAATGTATAGTGTCAAATTTAACCTAGTTTAAGTCGCCATTGCTCCTACTCAATAAATCGTTATTTTACTAAAACAATGATTAAATTTAATACTATATAATGTCTATATAATAATATATAATATCAATTTGACGCTATATAGTTTCAAATTTAATCATTGTTTTAGTATAAAATAACGATATATGAATGCGAGCAGTGGCGACTTAAATTAATTTTTATACTCTCTCTCTCCCCCCTCCCCTCCCTCCTCTCTTTCTACAGATTTGACAGTGTATCAGAATTTTTACAATTCAAAATTGATTTTACTTAAGTCCAACATTACTGGAGGATTAATATGGTTTTTACTTTTTTTCTATTATAACTCTGCACAATATTATGAATGACTGTAAAATATAAAATTGTTTTTTTTTGAATGTGGCGTTTTTTAAAACGCCACAAGGTTCGTGACAGAAGCACAAAATGTTGGAAGCGTTTAACTGAGATTTTCGTCCATGAATTGGTCGGTACTTTTGATAAGCGATGTGAAAAAGGGACACTGGCGTGTGCACACGCCCTATAGTCGTTAACGAGGCTTTTTCTTACAGCATAAATGTCCGCGTACAATACTTCGTGACAGTATCTCGTAACTTCCACAGTAATTTCTACGGTTCTAACTTGGGGAAATTGACTTTAAATTTTGTCGGTGACACCGAGACTTTTAACGAGACGGCACAAGTTTGACGGAAATGTAACACAACCTTGCGTGTCTATCGTTACGTGTCTAACATTACTAGTACAAGACTTAAAATTAAGATAATGAATTCTTAGATGGAAAACAATGCTATCATTTAAAAATTTAAGTATTAAGCATTAAGCGTATATTGCTATTGAATCCGTGTTATTGGAGAAAAATTGTACTGTACACAGTCACGTAAATTTGCGAGCCGAATTTATGAAATCGATAGCATCTTTGAAATGCTTCGAAGTCTCGTGAGTCGTGCTACTTTTACGTGGCAAGAATTCTAAAATTGCAGTTATAAAATGTCCTTCCATATCGTTTAAGAGCGTAACGATTAGTAATATAGCGATATTAAACAAGAAATTTCAACATCAATTTGTTATTATCTTCTTTTATTCTGTTTTGTTTTTACGTCGAAATCTAATAATTACAATTTTATAAAAAATATTAATAAAAGATCCATACAGTTCTTGGCTCGAATAATGCAATAAATCGCAGGACAAATGTTCTTCGTCCAGTGAATTGCATTTCCCTTGCAGCTGCTTATTATTCCTAGGTAATCTTTATTATACGAAGCCCGCTGATCGTATTTATGAATCAATTAACAAACTTTGTTTTCGTCTTAAAGACCTTTATATTCCGTGACGTGGTTGCATATTCGTGGATTTAATTGTAACAATTTATACAGCGAGAGAGAAAGATAAAGAATGCTTCATTAAGAGAATAATTCATTTCTTCAACTAGGCGACGATTAATTTCCATATAGAAATATTTTACGTACTTTTGTCAGATGATACATAAATACTTTGTAGTTTATGTATTATGTCATCGCTTTCTTCATATAACTTTAATAAATATTTGTCGACAAAAACGGAATAAAAATGTTTTAAATTTAAAATCTTTAAATCTAAAAACATTATATAGTGTCTTCATCCACTTATTTTTTGAGCTTACCTTTAAAATATTTTAAAATATTTTCTGTTCATTCAATATTATGGTTATGATGTAATAAAAGGATTGTAAAATAATTTTATTTAAGTGAAACATTCATGAAAAATCATGTTATTCTGATAAAAGAAAGATATAATAAATTAATACATGAAAGGTTTTAATACTTCATAAGACTATGCTTTCCTTTAGTTTTAGTATTACCTAAGTAATAAAAATTATAAGTATTGTAGTTTTTTCTGACTACTGCTATTCGCAGATCGAAAGTATGCGCGTTACTATTTTTTAAGAAACTGAATTTATTCAAGATTTCGCTTTGAACAAATAACTTTTTGCCTTTGGAAATCTGATTTGCGATCGCGATCTTAAGCTTAGAATCTCACAAGAATGCTTTAAAAATAAAATGAGACCTAGGCCTGGAATGTGGATAATAATCGTCATGAATCGTCAGATGTCGAACGCACAGATTATGCATAGTCTGAGAGAACCTGACCCCTTTACATGATATTTACACCGCACGTTAATCTTATGCGTCATTTCATTTTATTGCACGCAAACGATATTTCGTCATCGATCGACTCGAAGGTGGGATTATTAACAAGTTTCCAAAAACGAGGCAGGTACAGAGAAAGTTACAATATAATATAATCGGTAAAAATAAGTTTTTCGTTCACGATTGTAAAAAAAATATTTTAAGCGGAAAGGATATAAAATAATAAAATATTCACGTGAGTCTTCATTTCAGACAATTTGTAATTCGTATCAGATTTTAGAACAGAATTTTGTTTTAATATTTTATACATTTCAAATGTTTTTCGTACTACGTGGCTTACAAAATAAAAATTATTATTAAGATTTTATCCTAAATTACAACACGAATTACAATCCTAGAGTGGGCTTCAAGATAGGTCTCACATTGATCTAATAAATCAATAGGATTCAATTCATCCGATCTACAGTTATGTTTCCATTGAAATCTGCAAAGCTCAGCAGCTCGTCTCTGCGCACTTTGTTACATCGCGTCAACTGATTTGGAGTTAGGAATTAGCTTCCTACCATCTCCTTTATTGTCCTGGATGATCTCCGCCGAGTGGGCGATAAGTTCTATGTTTCTCATCTACCCACGGTATCTCGAACGTTTCCAGTCATCGCTTCGCTCGCACGCTCTGTATTTCCCTGCAATCGCCATGGTGCTCGGTGCATCGATTCGTGCAAACCGTGTAGATGGCCTTGCCCGGAGATACACACGCCGGTTACGTCCCTCCATCCCTTTACAATCTACATTTTCACATACATGATCCGCGAGTTCGCTCATTATCGTCGCGTTTATCTGTGTCCATCATTTCATAATGCTTCGAAATAATACAGTGATTTATAATGTATTTTCATTCATTTAATAAAACGTTTGGTGAATATAACGAAATTAATTAGCTTCTAATTAGTGTTTGAATTAATGGGTTACATTATTTGAAATTTGTTTTCGTTTTGTTTCCGAATGAATTATGTATCCGATTTCCTTCCCTATTTTGCTTTAATGTAGTGAAATCTGTAAGCAATAGTAGTATAGATCTGAACTATTCGGCTTTGTGATCAAATGATCCGTCTATCCATCTCAAAATAGTACTAGCGCGATGAAATCAATAGGTGGGTGGTACATTGCTCTTATAAACGGAGAACTAGGCTTTGCAGAGGTTCGATCTCATTGTCAGTGTCGAATTACTGAGATCGCGGATGTATAATTGTAAGAATCTGAGAGCCTCGCTGATGCGATGCCTCTTACTTTTCAGCTTCGCTAATTCGATATTCTTTAAATTCGCTTTCTCATTTATCTCTTGTACGGACTGATAACATATGCATTTTAAAAGCAAGGGAATAGATTGAATCCACGTAAGATTTCCTGCGAATTGTATGAGCAATAATAATTTAATGCTTTTTGCGTGATTGAATAGGAAAAAGAATAAGTATCTGAAGATGAAATTTATTTAACACGAAAAGAACAGGTTTGCTGAAGATTAAAAAACTAGATATAGATTTAACTAGATATAGATCGGAAAATAATTTTGTTGGTTCATGAAAATAATTATGAGAGCGCTCAAGCTGATTGTTAAAAGTGTCAAAAGTGTCACTTTTTATAACATTGTTCATCATTGAGTTTCTTACATAATTGTTTTTATAACTAACGAGAAATTATTTGCAGATCTAGATCTGTCTAAAAATTTTAGATACTTTAATAAAATCGTTTTTTCTATGTATTAATCTTTTAAACATCGCGATATTGATAAAGATAATTGTTTTGATACATAAATGCAGATTTTATCATAGAATTTTGAGTTATAATATTCACGTACACATATCAGAAATATTGAAAATTATAATTCTCTTAAGATTAAAAAAATTTTGAAATTTTTCATGTAATAATGATACAGTTATAAATAGGACGTAAAAGAGAGATATAAAACGTAAAAGAGAAAATTTCGGCATTTTACTCGTACCAGAATGATCCTCATTTCCGGACAATTATTGAGAAAGTTCGACGAAATGAATTCAGTTGCGCATCGTTGCAGTCAAGCCCATTTTATCCATCATACGAGTAGGAATGTAGATTTATGTTTATTCAGAAAATTTCACGTTTTTTATACCTTACCGTGGCGTGGTTATTGGTTCCCAATAAATGTCGTGCTTGCGACCGATGCGGGTCACTTTTTTCCACCACATTGCGGTATTAACTGGCTATATATCGGCCTTTATTTGGCATAACGCATTCCGCGAAATACATTTCCCGACGATTTAAGAACTGGTCGCTCGACTTTTACGGTCACCGGCGGCACGGCTAAGGTACGGAGGAATCAAACGGAACGAGTTTGCATTCGCATAAAATCGTGCTACCGGTAGAAAGTGTATGTGTGTATTCGGATATCTACATAACACACATAATAAAACGAATGAAGCTGCCGAGTAATAATCGGAAAAATACCGAGGTTTCAGAAAAACGATGTGAATGACATAAAAGAATTCGAGCGATCAAGATTTTGCTTGCAGATATGAAAGAACTTGATATGAGAGAAATATTAATCCTGTTAGATTTCCAAATGATTTATATAATATTATTTAAAGATATGTGTGCACACAGCCACTTTCTCAACGAGATTCCTATTTTTTTAGTTGATCAATACTTTCTTATGTCAATTATCTGTTCATAAATTATTCATAACGTCCTGCTCATCTGCTTGAAAGTGAGAAAATGGATGCTTTTATCGCAGGTATTTTCACAGCACTCGAAACAGCGCGCTTGAAGGCTAATAAGAGAAACGAGTAAGGGCACGTCGGTTCTCAGTAATGTAAAACATTTTACCGTTTTGTTGTCTGAGGACCGTAACGTCCAGCACGTTGCTCTGAGATGCAATTTCACATGTGCCGTTGCATCCTCGATGCATGACGCGCAACTTGGTAGCCATGTCGTTGAGTTTCTTAAATTGAATGCTTGCGCACCGGTGACGATCTCGATTATTGCATTTCCTCCTACGCCTTCTGTTTCCTTTACACGCTTCTCGAATTTCCTGTTATATTTCTTTAGCCTCGAGTTTCAAGAGATATTCTTCTAATACATATTCGCTTTAATCTCGAAATTCTCACAATTCTCCAATTGTATAATCATAAAAGTATTATCAATTCGCAATTGATTTATATCCTGAAGGAAATTGACATACATAAGACACATCGTTACTTGATCGATAAGAAACAACGATTTCACGAGTATCATCACGTAATCCGTAATGCGTGTCTAAATTGAAAAGTATTATCCGATCATTCATTTCGCACTCGATGATTACACAAGCGGTTTAAAATATCCGAGGTATCATCTTAGAAACGCGTGTCGCGACTTATACATATGCGCGGCCGTATACAAATTCCAGGCGTGCTAAAACTTCTTAATTACTTAACGATCTCAATTACAGCTAGCGCATCTTTTTTAATTGAGATATATATAAATAAAAAAATGGGTTTTAACTTTCAATGACCTGTTCCATATATGTCAAATGCACTGAAATACACTGAAAAAAAATATAGCCAATTTTTAATAATCAAGTTCAATTTTTTAATAAATATTTAGTTGAATACTGCCAACTAAATATTTATTAAATATAAAGATATATTTATTTATTTGATACAAGAAATGTTAATTTGATTTAACAATCATTTTTTTTATTGAACAAATATTTCCTTACTGTAAACGTTTAGATGGCAGTATTGAACTAAATATTTATTAAAATTAACTATATTTTTTTCTCAGTGTATAATTCTCACGTATAATATAAGTATAATTCTACATGAAAAGGATGATTTTGCTGAAATATTTAAAAATTTAAAGACATATTTAAAAATAATTTTGTTATGAGAGAGAACGTTTATTGATTGCTAGAATATCAAAACTTTTAGCTTGAGATTTCTAATTATTTTTATTGTCTAACAAAATTATTTTCAAATCTGTATCTAATTAAATTTTTAAATATTTTAGCAAAATCATTCTTTCCATGTATTTTTATTCCTATATATAGTATATATTTATACGTATATATTTATATTTATATGTTTCTGTATTTATATAGAGCGCTTCTTATTATTTTTAAATTAAGTTACATCTGGCTTTCACTTTTTCTCAATATTTATTGCATTATGACTTATAAAATATATATACGTAATATATAAACGTGAGTTTCACAATATATTGAGCTCGGATTTGTGGTTTCTCTAAGTCCAAATGACTGTGTGGATCAGTTATTCCTGTAAGAGCTTACGTAGTTTCATAACGCCATTTCTGTAATGCCACCTTTTAATTACGACGCCTATTCTACATCTTTCCACTTAAAACGAACTTCGATAATTAAATCTTAATGTGCGCTACGTGTAATTTAACTTTTTACATTAAGGAACGTACGTGTTTCTAGGTCTCTTATAGAAACGTTTCTTTTCTCCAAAGTATCTTCTTTAGATATTTTATGACTAATACTATTCACCTTTCATCTCTTCTTTTTTTAACAATAATTGTTACTATGAGTTTTATGATTTTGCGTTTTGAGTGGAGAAAAATTTCGAGATTGTAAATTGAAAGATAATATCGCGAAAAGCATACTCTACTCTTAAATGGGTCAATATTCTTCTCACTATTGAATAATTGGATCCTCTAAGCTTAAAATAAATTTTATTAGTGTTTAAATTGAAATGATGAATAAATGACTTCTTTACTGTTAACATAAATGGAAATCTTGTTAATATCTTAATTAATATTTTTGATAGTACAAGTGATTTATGAAGATTTAGGTACTCGAAAGATAGCACATATTTTTTTAAGAACTTAAGAATTAATGATAACAAAGGACCGCTTGTATTGTAATTTTGTCTTCGAGAAACAAAAGGATAATCTTGTTCTTTTCTTGTGCTTTAGAGCGACCGATCCTTTGCCTTGCGGAATAAAAACAGCCTCGATTAGAATTTTAAATGCATAACTCTGTCAACGATTTATGAAAACGAGGATTAACGACTTAAAGTTTTGCATCGTGACAGGAAACTTCCTAATGGCTCTTTTACGGACTTGCTAAGTACCAATAGATTTCATGAAGTTCATATTTGAATGCTCGTTATTTTTTGCGGCGTTGCTGCTAATTACTTGACTGTCTTTACGCCGCCAGCCTTTGATGCCTACGAGAATTCATTATTAAACTACAGTATCGAGATGCGCATCTACCTCGGAAATCGGCGCATATCGCAAAATGAATAGCGCGAACTTGATTTACATTTTATGTAAGACTCTTGATTTAAATTCAGTTCGCAACTTCCGCGAAATCTGTTATCGAGCTGATTTTTTTCGCGCATGATATTGTAATCGAAATGATATTTTGGGATTTAAAATTAACTTTATACAGGTGGTATCCTATTTACGTTACGTTCCGAGACTTCCGAGTCGTAAATTGATTGTAAGACAAACAGTAATTATATAATAAACTCTATTGTTTTCCTTTCTCTTTTATTACAGTAATAATATTTACATTTTTCCATTCTGGATATAAATTACAATACTTATGTGAGAAAGTACGTTAATTGCCTATTTAAAAACTCACACTTTAAAAAATATGGATGTGAATCTCGATGTGAATTTAACATCATGTTTGCATAATTTTCACCATATTGGTGTTGTGGTTATAGATATCATAATATAGATTTAATACTAGAAATTTTAAATCACGATGATGTTGATATAAACATCAACGCAGTGAGAATTGTATAGACATAGCATGATGTTAAATCTACACTTATGTTTTATAGAGTTCAATGTAAATTAATTTTAATCTCGATTCATTCTTAATATTAATTTACTCTTAATTTTTAAAATTTGCATTATATGCCAGCCGAAAATTCTTAAATCGAAATAGTCGCAAAAAGTATACCTTATGTAA
>Ga0157364_1006565_pt1 | contig 11973 bp, 13 predicted proteins | sample AttsexASBM2_FD_111476 | JGI IMG/M metagenome (GOLD analysis project Ga0157364, IMG submission 111476) | Fungus gardens microbial communities from leaf cutter ant in Ribeirão Preto, State of São Paulo, Brazil - Atta sexdens ASBM2 | ecosystem: Host-associated > Fungi > Mycelium > Unclassified ...
GTCGGAAAAGAAGTCTACAATGCAATTTGCAAAACCAAAGTGACTGAGAATTGAAGTAAGCATGCTATGATTCAAAGAAGGAAAGAATTGAGCGATATCAAATGCAATAATACTTGTTTTAAGGCCCTTGGCCCAGCCAGCTCGGACCAAATGAGTCAGAAATACACCAGCATCCTTAGTAGACCATTGGGCCACACCTTCTAGCTGGTTGGGATGGAGAATGCCATACTTGACAGCATCAAACTGAAGTCGTCTAGCAACCATCTTCTCAATAAGCTTACCTAGAGTGTTGAGCAGAACAATAGGCCTAAAGGCCTTGGGGGTATCATAAGCAGGCTTGCCTGGCTTGGGTATAATAATAGAAACCAACTTCTTGAAATGTCTAGGCCAGTGGTGAAGCAATAGACAGATATTGGCTAGGAAAAGAATGCTTATAGCACAAGTGTTGTTGGATAAGATATGCTTGAGATACTGCCAAGTAATATGATCAGGACCTGGAGCAGAGATATTAAAGCAGGCCTTAAGCGCTTTCTGCATCAGGGAAAACAAAGTTTAGGGCCTCTCTTATGGGAAACCCTTTTGAAACCATAGGAAGTGTTCAGTAGGAAGCTATCTCCTATCTACTAATCCCTTTATACTGTCATATCCAGTGGCCTTCTTGCTAGGAGACCTCCCTATTTGGTCTGTAGTCTAGTCTGTTCAATGGCCAATAGTAGGCTAAGCCTTTAACCAACAACCTCCCCATTATGGGTGCATCTAGGACTAGATCTGACTTAACAGCCTAAGCCTGCCAAGTAGGTTGGCATGGAGTTGCACCTATGCAGTACTCCAGGTAGGTTTTCCCACATCCTGGTGATTCCAACACTCCAGCTTCAACTTGAGCCTGAACTGGTCATTATTATACTAGCAGACCAACAATGAATATAGATCTCTTGAGCCAGAGAAAGGGGACTACTCCATTCTGCTATGGCCCAGTTATGGCAGAGGTGCTACTCTCTGCTATACCTTTCTATTCCCTAGTAGGTGGTTTTGCTTATGCCTATAGGTGCAGATCCCCAACCTGTCCAGAGTCACTGCCTTGTCACCTGCCAACCTAGTGAGTGCCCTAGAACAGATCTGGACTAGGAGTTGTTTCTACAGTATGACTAACTACTTCTAAGTTATACAATCTAAAGGTGCAGGGTGTCCTGTTCCTATCCTAGCTTTACCAGCCAGGTTTATACCAAATGGTAGGCTGAGCCCTTAACCAATTAGCCCTCTAGAATCTGATCCAACTAGGTGGGTTTATGCCAAATGGTAGGCTAAGCTTTTAACCAATCAGCTTCCTAGGATCAGATTGTTATTACTCTCATTCACCATCTTATATTGACCTATCCTTTTGGTTCCAGTTATGGGTATCACCAGACATAGTGTTCACAATGAGAACTAGCCTGACTACTTGGCCTTGTAAGATATACAAATTCTGCCCCTTAGAGAGTCTATTACTAAACCTTGTATCCTGGCAGCAGTGTAATGCTTGCTAGTCCTATGATATACACTAATTATAGGAACCAAGAACCCCAGTAGTTGCTATATAATATTACTACTACATAGTTGCAAAGTTAAGATATTTGCACTTGGAGAAAATTGAACCCTCACTCAAGTGCTCTTACTAAGTCTTTAGTGATGGAAACCACTAGGCTACTGAAGCCTTATTTCAATTGTGTATGAACTTATATATTGGTCTACTAATTTCCTTGCCAGTCTCTCTTTAAACACCAAGTCTTTGGTACTCAGTATTATTCTATTCCTCTTCTTCCAATTCTTAGTCTCTTTCCTTTCTCTGTCTGCCTGCCTCTTTATATCTTCTTGCGCCTTCTTCAATGCCACCTCTGTTTCCTCATATACTTTCTTTATTCTTTCTACAAACTTCATTGCACTTTCTATCTTTTCTCTCTTTCTTATATCTCCTTCCATTCTTAATTGTCTTCCATAGTTTGCTATGAAAGGCAAAACCTTAGTTGCTGTATAAACCTTGTTGTTCACCACAAACTCTGCTGATGCCAACCACTCTGGCCAATCCTTCTGCCTATGATCCATAAAGAACCTTAAGTACTATTCTAACTCTTGGTTTATTTATTCTGTCTGCTCATTGGTCTGTGGGTGGAATGCTGCCAATAGTTTCATTTCTATTTTTAGCATCTTATTCAACTCCTTCATCAACTCTGCTGCAAACTGGGGCCCTCTATCCGACACTACACTCTCTGGCAGCCTATGCAACTTCCACATATTGTTTCTAAACAGTCTTGCCAAACCTTCTGCCAATGTTCCCTCTGTTGCTGCCACAAAGTATGTCATTTTTGACAGCTTATTGCAGACTACTAGGATTGCATCTTTCTCAGCTACTACCGTTATGTGTGTCCACGGTTTTTCTGATATCTTACTAAGTTTCAACTTCCCTGCTAACTTCTCTATCCTATTCTTTATCCTCTGACACAGATCGCACTCTTCCACATATCTTCCCACCTCTCTCATTACTCCTGGCCACCAATAATTCCTAGTAATCAGTTCTACTATTTTCTACCTTTCTTCATGTCCTGCTACCACCAGATTATCTCTGCCCTCAACTCCTTATTCTTTGATACATACACCTTTCCTTTCTTTAACACCAAATCTTCTTCTATTTGCCACTAATCCCCTCATAACTCCTTTACCTTTGCCTTCTTCATCTTTTCTACTACTCTAACTATATCTTCGACTTTACTTCTAGTTTTTTTTATTTTTTCTAATATTTCTACTTTAGGTCCTTCTATCACTACTTCTTATAAACTATGAATCCAATTATCTTTAATAAATACTTGGTTCTCATTGTCTTTATCTACCTCTACTTTTCAATCTGGTTACCTACTAAGTCTATTCACCTTTCCCATCTTTGTTCTGGGAATATGCTTGAGTGTAAAATCAAATCTAGATAAATACAAAGCCTATCAGGCTTGTCTCTAATTTAATTTTTGTGCCTTCATAAAATATTCCAAGTTATTGTGATCTATCCAAATCTCAAACTTGAAATATGTGCCTTCCAGCAAATGTCTCCAGTTTTCTAATCCCCTTACAATCACCAGCATTTCTTTGTCATGAATTTTGTAATTCTTCTTGGTTTCATTCAAGGATTTTGAGAGAAATGTCACTGGCCTCTATAATCCATCCTTGTACTCCATTAACAATACTTCTCCCATCATATAATCTGATGCATCTACTTCCATTCACATTTTCTTGTCTAAGTCTGGCACTACTAGTGTTATGAACTAAAGTCTTTAGAGTCAGACAATAGAACAACTCTTATATTGAGTAATATAAGAGAACTCGATAGAGAACTCTTCTATAAACTAGTCTATCTTATATAGTCCTACAGATGGTCCATACTAACCACTGTGCACCCTACCCTAAACAACTATGTGTAGTCCATGAGGCTAACATGTAGTGTTCATGTTATATGACATTATTTGTTTTTAAATCTTCTACTGAATTCTCCTAAGTCTTATGATCTGTCTTGTGACTATGCCATCAGGTTGTGACTGATGTGATAGTGTGACCAATCTGCCCTAACCCTAGTTGTTCTAAAAATAGAAAATAGAAAAATAAAACAGAATAAAAATAAAAATGAAAAGTAAAATAGAGAAAAACTAAGTCTACTGTTTGTGAACTTGACAGCTAGTACCAGTTCCCTTATAAACCATACCTTCAGTTTTCTAAATACCTCTTCCTGCTTCTCTGTCCAATTCCACTTCTGATCTTTTTTCACCAGGTTATGTAAAGGTCTAGCTATGGATGCAAAGCCCTCAATGAATCAGTGATAATAATTTGCCAATTCCAAGAATTTTTGTACCTTCTTAGCACATTTTAGTATTGACCAATCTAGTATCCCTTTCATCTTTTCCTTCTCCATTTTAATTCTTTTGGGTCCTATTACCACTCCTAAAAATCCTATCTCTTGTACCTTCTACTTGCATTTTTCTGGCTTCATATATAAGTCATTCTCTTCTAGCCTTCTTATGACTTCTGCCACAATTTCATCATGTCCATTCTCTGTCTCCATTTCTACTATTATATTGTCTATAAAAGCAGCCACTTTTTCTATATTGATAAAATTCCTCAGCAACTTATTTATCATTGTTTGAAACATCGCTGGCAAGTTGGTCAGCCTAAAGAACATTACTGTTAGTTCAAAGGACCTCTCTAGTGTGGTAAATACCACCTTCCACTCATTTTCCTTCTTTATCCTTATATTATTATATCCCCATCTAAGATCCATTTTTATGAAGACCTTTTTTGTCCTAGTGTTCTCTAGGATGTCTGATATTAGAGGGAGTGGATAATTGTTCTTTATCATCCACTTGTTCAAATACTTATAGTCTTATACCATCTATTTCTTTCCATTCTTTTTTCCTACAAAGAATACTGGTGCCATTTGTAGTGACTTTGATGGCTGAATATATTCCTTTCTCAGCTGTTGTTTTATAAACTTCCTAATCTCCTCTCTTTCTCCTCTTAACAATAGGTACACCTTCTCTTTTCTTGGTATAAATTCTTCCTTCACTTCTATTGTATGGTTCTACACCTTTTTTGTTGGCATCCTCTCAGACTGTTTCTTTCTAAAGATCTTTATCCATTGGTGAAACTTTTCCGGCACCAACTTCCTTGTTTCTATCTCTGACCTTGCTACTTCCCCCTCCTCATCCCAAATTTCCCATTCCTCTGCTATTCTTTTTATCTCTACCATTTTCCTCCTCTTTTCCCACTCTTCCTGTTTTCTCCCCACTTCTTCTTTTGCCTCTTCTTCTCTTTGCTTCTGCCATTCCAACTTCCCCTATTTTGGCCTCCACTGCTTCCCATATTCTTTTGGGCATCTCATCATCTTCACTCTCTTGTTTTCTAATCAATCTCAGAGTTATAGTGGGCTAGCCATGGCATCCTCAAAATTACTGTTCATTTTTACCTCCTAATGACATTGATTTCCATCCTTTCTCTATGTCTCTGATAGTAGATATTCACTTCTACCATATATTCTATTGGCTCCTCCTTGTTAAGTGAGCCATTCATATTCCTCATATGCATTGGTCTTTCTAATTTCTTCAACTTGAATCCTTGCTTTTGAGCAAACTCAGAGCTCATTACTAGCACTGTTGCTCTACTATTCAGTAACACCTCCACTGTTATTTCTTCTTATATATCTATCCTTTCTAATCCAATTTTTACTATTATCTCCCTCAATGATCTTTCTTCTGCCTTTCTTACTTCTTCTCTAATTTCCTCTGATTCTGATATACTAGCATTTATTCTTGTAGCTAATACATTAAATCTATTATGAGAATCTAGTCAAGGGACTCTAGATTCTCTTCCTCTTTTAAATAATTCAAGTGTTCATGATTTCTCTTAATATTCCATTCCCTATATTCCAACCTTCTTCTATCTATTACCCTTCCTCTTCCTCGATTTCTACAATAATAGGCCATATATCCAAATCTTCTACAGGCATAGCAATTCCTCCCCCTATCTACTTCTATAGTATAGGGGTCTCTTCTTAAAGGAGTTCTTACTTTCTGTCTCTGTCCCCTTACCATCATTATATTAGTTCTTTCTACTCCCTCCATTAGAGCAGGTCCTATTGTTGCCTGCTGAGAAGACATTTGCCTTCTCTGCCACACTAAGAGTTATGGCAATATCTGTTGTTGCCCCTGTCTAAGAGCTCTTCCTGTTTGTTCCTTCTTCCTTCTTAACCTTTCTTTCTCCCACTTATTCTTCCTCCAATTCCTATCGAGGGCTGTTAGCCTCTTATACCATTGCTTAATAGAGCCTAGTTGGTTCTCAGCTTTCATTAGCCTCCTCCTGATCATTTCATTCATTTGTCTTTTGAACTCTTTTACCAATGATCTCCCCTTATACCTACTTCCTCTTGCCACTCTCTTGAACTCTTGTACAAACTCTTCCATAGTTTTTCCCCTTTGCTCTAATTTCCTTAGCTTTTCTGTTTTTACCAACTTCTCTTCTCCTCCCCCAAATTCTTTCTTTATTTCTGCCAAGAATTCTTCTACTGTCTCAAATTCCAGTTCTCCTGCCTCCAGTTTCTCCAGCATATTTTTCTTCTATATGTCAGCTAATTCTCCTTGTATGTAGAACAATACCCATTGGACTTGTTCTTTTAATGGAGCTTCCTTCATCTTCATCCTAATATATAACCTGCATGCTATCATGAATCCTGAGACCTTTGATAAGATCCCATCAAACATCTGGGGTTTTACTACCTCTATGCTTGTTGCTCCTCCTCTTCTTACTGCTACTTGCTTGGATAATATTGTGATTTGTTCTTGGAGCTGCCTTATAATAGCGGGATAATCAGGCTGACTCATTTTGTAGGGTAGTGGTGGTAATGATGATAATGGGATAAGGGGTAGCGGAGTAGGCAACAACTGTTCTTATGTCAAAAGGACTAATTCTGTGTTAGACTTAGTTTCTGACCCATATTCCAAAGCAGAAGAAATCTTGGTAGGTGATAGCAAGCACTCTTCTTGTCCTGCCTACACTGTCTACTGACTACTTTACCTACTGACTACTGCTCTAAAGAAAAATGTATACAATTTTGGTTTAAGAAGACCGTTCTACTTTAGACAGCTGTTTTAAGAACAAACTGTTGTTCTTTTGTGTAGACAGACTACAAGGGAGTCTGTAATATAAGGCTAATAAAAGAAGATGTAAAGAAGATGTTTATACAAGGTGTTACATCTGAAATGCACCAGTAGGCTTTGATACAAACAAATGGTCTAGCTTCCTCTGCCTGACTAGTGTGCCCTTTGAGTCTAGGATCCAGCTATTTCTTCTGGACTAGGAGGCGGTATTGTTCCTTGATTAAGGATGAAAAGAAGTAAGAGAAAGAGGTATAAAAGAGCTAGTGTTAAGTAGTCTTGGAACAGAAATTGAGTTCTATATTATAACTTAAAACTCTTAGAGTTGGATTATAAGGTAACCTTATATTGGATAACACAAGAGAACTCAATAGAAAGTTCTTTACAAAGTAGTTTACCTTATATACCTATCTACATGGTCCATGCTAGCTACTGTGTGTCCTACCCTAAAGTACCATGTATAAGATATGAGGCCAACATGTAGTGTACATGTTGTATGACATCACTTCTTCTAGAACTTTCTATATCCTTCCATGCATTATGTGACTTGTGACTGTCACTGTCACTATATCATGTGATGAAGTAATGTCATCACTAATCCTAGCCTTAAGTTCTAAAAAATAGAAAAATGAAAATAAATCAAATGAAAATGAAAATGAGAATAAGAAAATAGAAAGAAGCTAAGTCCACTTTCTATAATCTTAACACCAATGGGAGTAGTCTTTGAGTATGTCTGGTACAACTAACATACTCTATATTTATTCACAGAATGTTTGGAAGAACTATATGCTGGTTGACAGTCTTCTGGAGTCCCAGAAATACTTATATGATATTCTATTCATCCAGAAACCTCCCTGGAATTTTATTCAATTTGCACCTTCTACTTCAAGCCCTGGTGGCCAGGAGGTCATTGGTGCTCCTATTCATCCAGAATAGACCCAGGTGGTCTGATTTCCATAGGACTCTGAGCAGACGCCTAAAGTTATGTGTTTTATTCACTCTAGACTGTCTAGACTTCGCTTTGCTCTCAGGAGAGACATAGTCAACCACAGGGACATCCAGCTTCTGTCTTTTTTCAACAGGGGCAGATGCCAGTTTCTCATGAATGTCTACTCAGATGACCTTCACACTGCAGTCAATTTCCTGTCTAAGGAAGCTCTGAACATCCCTAACTTGGTGTATATGGATGGAGACTTTAACATTAGAAATGCTGAATGGGATCTTTCTGTTTCATCGCATTCTGCTGCTGGCCAGTCTCTGAAAGATCTGGTAGACTCCTACAGCCTTGTATACTCCCTTCCAGTGCTTTCTGTCCCTATCTACTACTCAGACATTAGTGGTCATGCTAACTCTGTCATTGACCTTATTTTCTTAGGCATAAACTATACCTAGGTTATCTATTGCATTAAGCCTGATTGTCATATACAAGTCCATCTGTCTGGAAACAATGTCCCTGTGGTGAAACCACTTCTGAACCATACAAGCCCACCTTCCATGGCGGCCACCTTTCTCGCAACACATCTTATGGCGGTGCTGTAACCCTCCAGGTATTCCATCTTCTATGATGGAGATACTCCTATTCAACTCAGTCTTCCATGACAGAGTTGCTTCTGTCAGTGTCTCAACACTGAAACCTTTGCTCAGGGCAATAGGGGTTTTACCACTAAAATCCCAAGCATCTTCTATATTATCAGTTTGTATATAAGACTAGTAATTACACTGTAATTCGCTAGTCTGATAATCGACGAAGATAATCTCTTATTGAACTCGATCTCTGGTGTTTAACAGCGATACACCAATCAGCACTCACTTCCACTTGGATTTTCTCTCCTTCATCTGAAGTTGCGACCATGTGGCAGACAGGCGGCGCAGCACATAAGCTGAAGCCAAGGTCGTTCCACAAGTCTATTCTGCGGACTTCCACCCCAGTGTGAACTACTCCTGACAGTATTATCAGACTCCCAAGTCTGCTGTCGCTTCTGAGCAGTTCCACCTGCTAAACTTTCTGTCGCAGTTCCGTCTGCAATCCATTTCATTTTGCACTTCAAAATCCAAATGGCTTCCTCTCGCCGTAATTCCTCAGCTCTGGTCCCACCGCTTGAGACCCCCTTCAACATGATCTTGCATTTCAGTGAACTAATGGCTTATCCGCCAAATACGCCATAACGCTCAAGACAACTCCATCAGCAAGGCTGTTCATCTCTGAAATCTCTCTCTAGTACAATCCAACCTGTCTGGACAGTTTCGTCTGTCCCTGGCCCAAGTATCATCCTTGCGGACAATGATCCTAATTGAGAGAATGCTCCCGCTAATCCTAGTACTAACAATAATATAGCTAATAGACCCATGTTCTCTACTCACTCACGGTCAAAACCCCGTTGGAGTGATAATACTAATAAACAATTGGCTGAAGTACTCAGCTGCCTTGCTAACACTCTCAACACTAATCAGACTCCCGCATCTAATACTAATTCAAAGAGAACTAAAGCCCACATCCCTGACACTTTCAGCAGCACTGAGCCCGACAAGCTCAATAATTTCCTGTTTCAATGCAAGCTATATTTCTGCGCTAACCTGGCACAATTTGACATGGACATTGTGAAAATCAACTTTGCAATGACCTATCTTACTAGAGTAGCCTAAGACTGGTTTGAGGTGGGCCTCAACCAAGAAGACCAGAGCATTTTCCAAGACTGGCTCTCTGACTATAACCTATTTGTGGATGAGCTACGTTGATATTTTGGTCTTTTGGACCCTGTTGATGAAGTGGCCAACATGTTGGATAATCTCCGCATGAAACCTGGCGATAAAATTTCCACTTACAATGTAGACTTCATATGCTATGCCTTCCAATTAGGTTGGGAGAATAGTGTTCTGTGCCATTGCTACTACCAGAGGCTCTCCAATCGGATCCAGGATCCCATTTCCATCCAGGAACAAGGAAAACCCACCTCGTTTCAGAATATGTATGCCTTAGCGATGACTATCAATCACCGCTACTGGGAAAAAGACCGTGAATGCCACCGTGCAAGGCAGGTAGAGAAAGAGGCCCTCGAGTCTCACTCCTGGAAGCAAGGAAAAGCTTCCACCTCCAGTTCTATCACAGCCTCCCAGAGCAAGACAAATCTGTCTTTGGCGGTCTTGTCCACCAAGAACCCCTCCTTCAAGCCATCTCTGTCTCCCACTCCCAAGAAGCAACCTAGTACTCTGTGGGTGGACCTCTCTTTCAAGCTGGCCAGTAATGGCAAGTTGAGCAGCAATGAGTGCAAGAAGCATCTTGAAAACAATCTGTGCCTCTATTGCAGTGCAGGAGACCACAAGCTGGACTCCTGTTCCAAGAAGCAGACCACAGTCTCTCCCAAGGGCTGTGGTGCTTCAGTAACTGCCTCCGAGAAACCCTTGGAAAAATAGAGAGCGACCTCCAGGACTCCACACAGACTGAGGGTCATGTTGAACTCCCCTGTGCAGCAATAAGTCCAATTTGACTTAATGCATCCGCTCTTTCTGATCCTCACTCACTTTTCATTTCCCTTACTTCTCCCTTGATCCTTGGTCAGGATCACCTTAATAAAATCCCGTTCCGAGCTCTCATCGATTCCAGGTCTACTCATTGTTTTGTAGACTCTAAATTTGTGGATACTCACCACCTGAAGACATTCACAACTCCTCCGGTTGCTCTCCGCTTGTTTGATAGCTCATCAAACAGCACCATCTCCGAAATTGCCAACTTGCCCATAAATTTTTCCACAGGTGATTGTATGAATCTGGACTTCTATGTCACTCTACTTGATTCTTCCTGCTCTTTGGTCTTTGGATACAACTAGCTTGCCCGACACAATCCGCTGATTGACTGGGTAAATGGGTCGATAAACTTCCATCCATCTTTGTAGGAAAATCTCACTCCTTCTCACATCGTGGCCAACACACCATTGGCATCTCTGTCCTTTTTGGACACTCCTCTGCAATCATCAGACTCCGTGGTTTCCATACCTGCATCTGAGACCTCTGTGTCTAACTACAGGCGACCTAACATCGCTATTGTTGGTGCTGCAGCATTCTTGCGTGCATCAAAACTTCCGGGCTCCCATAATTTTGAACTCTGTCTTTGTTTTTCAGACATTCAGGCTAACTCTGCAAAACTTGCAGAAACTCCTGATCTGTCCAACGTTCCTTCCGAGTATCATGAATTTGCCGACGTTTTCAGCAAAACTAAAGCTGAAGTTCTCCATCCTCATCATTCTTATGACCTCAAAATCAATCTGGAAGAGGGTGCTCAACCTCTAGTTGGCCTTATATACTCTCTTTCAGCATCTGAACAAGAGGCTCTCAAGGAATTCATTGAGGAAAATCTCAACACGGGTTTTATCTGACCAACCTCATCTCCACATGGTGTACCAGTCTTATTCATTAAGAAGAAAGATAGTTTACTGCGCCTTTGTGTCAACTTCCATGAACTTAACCACATCTCCAAAAAGGATCATTATCCACTTCCACTCATCTCCGATCTACTAGACTCATTTCGCAAAGCTCGGGTTTACTCAAAGATAGATCTTTGCTATGCTTACCATTTGGTTTGCATCGCTGACGGTGATGAATGGAAGACTGCCTTTAGGACACGTTATGGATCATTTGAATAGTCTGTAATGCCCTTCGGTCTTACCAATGCTCCTGTGGCCTTCCAGCAATTCATGAACGACATTTTCTCCGACCTTTTGGATGTCTATGTCATGATCTATCTAGATGATATACTCATCTACTCAAATAACATGTCCGAGCATCACCAGCATATGAAAGAAGTACTCAAGTGTCTCCACAAGGCTGGTCTTTATGCCAAAGCAGAGAAATGCGAATTCCACTCTGAGTTGGTAGAGTATCTGGAGTACATCCTTTCTTCTTCTGGCCTCACCATGTCTGACGACAAGATAAAGATTATTCAAAACTGGCCAGAACCCAAGAAAGTCAAGGATATTCAATCCTTCTTAGGTTTCACAAACTTTTACTGCCAGTTCATTTTCAACTACTTGGACATTGTCATTTCATTGACACACCTCACCCAGAAGGACATTCCTTGGAAGTTTGACTCCTCCTGTAAATTAACGAAAATAATGAAGTTCATCCAGTTGCCTTTCACTCTCGCACTTTCACTGTGGTGGAGTTGAACTATGACACACATGATAAGGAATTGCTTGCCATCTTTGAAGCTTTCAAGATTTGGTAACACTATTTGGAAGGTTCAGCCTATCCTATTAACATTGTTATGGATCATAAGAACCTTGAGTATTTTTCCACTACCAAGGTACTGACCTGAAGGCAA
>Ga0157364_1006566_pt1 | contig 11972 bp, 4 predicted proteins | sample AttsexASBM2_FD_111476 | JGI IMG/M metagenome (GOLD analysis project Ga0157364, IMG submission 111476) | Fungus gardens microbial communities from leaf cutter ant in Ribeirão Preto, State of São Paulo, Brazil - Atta sexdens ASBM2 | ecosystem: Host-associated > Fungi > Mycelium > Unclassified ...
CACACACACACACACACACACACACACGCACACGCACGCACACACACACACACACACACACACACACACACACACACACACACACACACACAGAGACACACACACACTCTGTGTGGTATGTGTGCATTTGATTATTTCAATGCAAATGTTGAAATGATGAAGGATACTTCTCTATTATCCATTCAGAGATCATATTAACTCCTAGGTAACATAATAGGGCATCTGTATTGATACATACAATATGAGCATAATAATGGGTAATATGAACTGAACAAAAAATACAAGAGTTAAGGTATTTTGCTTTGCTTCATCTTCTTATCCTTCTATTTTATCCTTCTATATTAATGGATAATGAAATCATCGTATATTACCAAATAATTACTGAGTCTTTTATTAATTACTGAGTCTTATTTAGTTATCATTTCACGTAGGTTGTAATACATAATTGCGCTTCTTATTTCATTGACAAATCAATTCAATTCACAATAATTTTATTAATATATTAATTATAAGAAATAGAAATCACAACACAATACTAATGTAATTAGAAAGTCATATAATAGAGTTGCATATAAATTACTCTCAAATTATCCCCAAATTACCCTTCGTTCTATTTTTTCTGACTTCTGCAGAGTAAATCCTCACGTGGCGTAAATATTGAATTTACCTTAATAAGGTTGACATTATTAAAACAAAGTTATTAAAAATGATAATTATATTATCGCTATTTCAGTCAAATAACGTAATGTTATTAAACGTTGGGAAAGGGAGGATGGTACTTAGAAACTAAATTATTAACATAACAATTTTCAGATACCTAAAATATCGATTTTTCGTTAGGAAAGTAAGATTAATCATTTCACAACGTATACGCGCTCTCAGAAACTGACTTCTCGTATGCGACGAAACAAAGCCAGATATTAATTTACGTGCGCAAATATTTGTTTGCGTCTAAACTTTCTAACGAGGTTACGTTCAACCAAACATTTCTCTCAAAGCTAGCCTGCGAGAGGACTGTTTACGAACTACAAAGTGGTATATGACGCGGGAACTTTGAAAATCTCAATACTGTCTGTAAAGCAGAAATCCATTTACTCTGCGCTTGAAATGAATCAGAAATATTTTCATTTGGGCGTGATAGAGTGCTCAAATAATTCAGACCAAAAGTGGTTCAAGTCATTTATCAAATTCATTTGAAGCATAAAATCATAAGTCGTATGAATGAACGTTATAAATGACGTGGCTCACTTTTGTAAACCCTTCAATATTAATTAACTCTTCAATATAATTAACTTATAACTACTAGTACACTAGTAGTTATAATATTTATATACAATTTTTTTAAATACACAATCTTAAAAATATTTTCTAAAAATGTTGAAGTATATGTAAGAATCACTTAATAATTTTCATTAAAGTGATGAAAATTAATAAAGATTAATGATAAAAATTAACTCGACACGAAACGATTGACAGGAATGACTCATCATAAATATAGTAAAGAATCAAAAGAGACAAAAAAGTCATGTATATTAAATATATTAATATTTCGTTTTCAGAATCGCTGATATCGGAGCTGCTCATGTCATTCTGAAGATGAGTAATGACGGGCACAGGAGATGCTTTCGCAGCAGAAGAGCGAGCCGCACGGCTCCATGTTACGCCAATTAAGATTCCGCAGTTCTAAAGAGATCACAAAATTGTGGTGAAGTCAGCGATCGCGTAGCAGACACGGACCTTTATGCCGATACTCAGCATTAGGAAGTGACAAAAGGCGCAACTGGGATTTAGGAATCCTCTGTTTCCTTCATTGAAATTACGCGGGATCGGAACAGAGTCGTCAGAATGTTGCGCAACAACGTAATGTCCTTCATGAAGAAGGTAAGCGCTTCGCTTCATGTATACGAAATTTTGAAATTGTAAGTTATTTATTATAAATGTAAAACGATACCCAATTATTGGGCAATATAAGGTTATTTAAATAAAATTATTTATTATGCTGCTTATTCCAATAATTTATCGTTATTTCTATTTTCTGAAATCTTTGGATTGAAATCTAATTCTAAAGAATGAAATTTCATTCCTAAAAATTGACTATCAGCTTCTCTTTTTCAACGCTGACACAGTTGTCACTCTTTGTCACTCTTTAGAATTAGATTTCACTCCAAAGATTTTAGAGAGTAGGTAAATACAATTTTTAATCAAAAGTGATGAGAACTGACTTTTTAACATGATATACACACAATATGTACTTATATAATATTAAAAATAATGCTAACCATGATGCTATTAAATTTGCAATGAAACTACAGAACATTGTCACAGATTGGATCTTATAGAATAATTTCATACACACTGATTTCGTTCGGCTCGATTGGAATGCGAACGAAATCACATTTATTTTCGAACGAGTATTTTTAGAACGTAATGAAATGTAAAACCATGCAGATATGAATTATACGCTAAAATGTCCATAATTACATCATGGAAGCCGAGCCGCGGAAGCTGTTCAGCGATCCGCTGTATGAATCGAATTAAGATAGAAAACCCTAGTAATCGATAGATCGTGCCCGGAGTACGCATTCAGTTATTTAATGATCGGTTTTATCCTCATGGATACTCCGGGAAACATCAAATATTCAATAGACGGCATCGATCCCTTCGAAATACGGAGCATTTGGAATGGACGATTCCAATACCATCAGATCTAACCTGCGCCTAAGACCCAGGATCGTGTGCGATTAGATACACAGGTACAGGAGGATCAGGCTTAAGATCAATGTCAACGCAAAGCTTTTATTCGTGCAAATCGGTCGTTATCTCACAAAAGTCACTTTAGAATTGTAAATTTTCCTTTAACACGATATTTCCATTCTCTTTATCAATGGAAACTGTTCATTTAGCATTAATTGTGCTACGTAATTTAAGCACTCAATAACTAAATACCACAAGCTCGCATTTTAATGTCATAATGTTATAATATACGTCGTCGCAACGATACATATGATTAAAATTGAATATTAAAATCTGCCAATATTGGAAATTAATATTGTTATACTGTCATAATCGCAAATGTCACAATATCTAACGTGATGTTAAAATGATATGAGATACTCCTATATTTATTCTGATTATTTGTGTGTGTGTGTGTGTGTGTGCGCGCGCGCGCGCGCGTGTGTGTGCGTGTGTGTGATACTGTCTGTATTTTTTAATAATAATTACAAGATTGAAAAATAGAGAGAAAAATACAGAAAAGAAAAACATTTTTTTCTTATTTCCATCGTTCGGATAAATCGTTGCAATTAATTTAATTTACTTATTGTATTCTGGGTATTTGTTACAAACGAATTAATTCATGTTGGGAATTGAAAGCTGGAAATTCAGTTGTAGTTAGAATAATAACATGACGGACTCGCTATTAAAGGACAAGCAGTTCGCACTCACGGCACATGTACTCATGACACAAGGATTACATCCTTGATCTTCTCGTGTATAAACTTAATCGTGCATAGTCAGCGTTTCTTTACGTGTATATTCCGGTTTTCTCTGTAGAAAATCTCTTTACGCCACGTCCGCGCCTTTTCCAAAGGTGACTCGGTACCATGTCCAACCGAGAGGAAAGCTTTTGCATGTGGCGTTCCTTCCAACCGATGGAAATGTTTATACCGTCGGTTCTCTCTTTGCCTTCTGTGTTCTCAGCTTCACAATCGCTATGGAATTTTTATATATTATTTTATATATCTCCGGTGTTTCTTCTCACTTTTACATTTCTATTTACATTAATAAGAATACTTAGAAAATACTTTGATCCTTATAATCCTTTAATTTTAGTTACTAACTGCTTTAATGATATTAAAAAGAATATTAAAAAGAATTACGTTACATTTTAGTTTCTTCTTTTATTTAAACATTTGATACATATTTGATAACAAAGTTAATTTTTCTCATCTGTTTCGTTTTTATGTTTCTTCTGCCTGTCTGTTTCAATCTCTCTCCCTCCCCCCCATCATCTCTCTCTCTCTCTCTCTCTCTCTCTCTCTCTCTGGGTGTTGTTTTATTTTTATATGCTTTCTGGAATTATATCAGACGAAATTCTGCCGTAGAGACACTTTGCTACTGTTATTACATTCGCTTTAATACTTTTTTTTTAAACTACACTGACCTGCAATATTGTTGAGTTGTTCTATGCTTTATGAAAAATTCTCAAAGAAATTTTTATAATTATAGTAGTATATATATATATACATATAATGTTCAAGAAATATAATTGTTTTTGTATATTAACCATAAAAGGCAGCATTTCGCTTGATGTAATTCAATGTTCCTTAAAATGCTATTTCTTTTATAATTTAAGAAATTTTATTTTAATAAAATATATACTTCTAAAAGAATATAACAGTAAAACATATTTTATCTTTATATATGAATTCTTATTCTAACATCTGTCTAGCTGGTCCTCCCCACTTAACCAAATTTTAATGAATAAATTATATAATAATGCGCTATTTATGCGTTTCCGCAAGAAAACATTTTTGCGCTCATTTCGCTTAGCTAAAAAAAATAATCTTTTTCGTGAGAGGATTGTCAATCAGCCCCCTCATCTCTCACAAGAGATAAATGTGACTTTGCTCCAAGAGGCAAATTTTTAAGAGGATGCAGCGCAAAAATTATATGAATATGAAAGCGCATAAATCCTGTATATTTGATTTTCCAAATCGGTTGTTATTAATACATGAAGAGACTAATTGAGTCTTCTCAATCCACTCACAAAAAATTTTTTTGCCTAAACGAAATGAGCAAAAAATTTTTTTTATGGATTTTGAGAACACATAAATAGCGCATTATTATATAATTTATTCATTAAAATTTGGTTAAGTGGGGGGAGAGGGAGCTAGGCAGATGTCTTATTCTGTATAAGTTTAATGTTTGTTTCCATGATTTATCTTCCAATGTTTTCAACAAAATTTGGATTCGCGTATTTTTATTCGCGTATTCTATTTAGATATTGAAGCATTGCTTTTAGCAAGCTACTTTACGATCACGATGTTTCTTTTTCACACACGAACGTTTTATGAGATATTTATGTTTTTATGAGTCTGATCTTCGAGATGATATCGATTGTGTCTACCCAGCAGTCGTTCCGAAATTTATCGAATCCATGGTGTAAGTTTATTTATTTTTTCCAAATATGACATCAATATTCGGAAGACCTTATGAGAAACCTTAAATTTGATCGTGATATGGCAAGATTCGCTTTTATAGCCACGATGCCGATTCTCTTCTTCTTTAATGCCACCGTTATTTTCATCGTTAATGCGGGAACTGAATACTACTAAGATTATATCGAAGATCAGACAGGTTCTGTATATATTTCGTTACGTGTTAATATTCATAACGCAAGTAGAGATGCTAACCATGTATACATAAGTTGGTCTCGCAGAGAGATCAATTACTAATGCACGAGTGAAATATGAAAGTAGATATATGCATAATATGATATTCCTTCCATGACATAAATCAGGGATTTTCGATAATGAAAATGTTACACGAAAATGTAATACGAAAATATTATCTGTGTTTTGATATTTTTACAATATACATTATGAAACTGGTGCTTTCTATTTAATGATACAAGTTGACATAAATGTCATTCTATCTTATAATAACAAAGACAAAAAAAAACTTATGCCGACTTGTATCACTAAATGGAAGACACCCAACATAATCATTATGGTCAAAATATTAACTTTTATATATTATATTGAGAATATACCTTTTATTTATAAGCTTATATTAGTTGGTTGTTATGAGAATAAAAAAACTAGCGTAATTAAAAATATAAAAATATCAGTGTGAGACTTTCGTTTTAAAATAAAATGTCCGGCAATTTTATTTAGAATATTTCCCCTCGTATATGATTATCATATCGTCACGTTCTTTTTCAAGTGCTCGCAATTTCACTTGATTCAAAATTTCTTTAAAATGTGCCAGGAACATATCACAACGCGGCAAAATGACGTGTAATCTCGTTAAAGGTGTGCTTCACTAGCCATCTTCATTCTTGATGGGATCAGAAATCCCTCTTATGGGACCAGAATTTTCAACTTTCCTGCATCTCGTATCTTCATAACGAAAATCTGTGTCATCCCACTAAATCATCGTATCTTTTCCGACTTGCTGCACTTCTTCATCCTCATGCGATATCGTAAGCAAACTTTTATTAACAAACTTTTGTTCATAAAGTTGTATCAGTGTTAACGACTGGAATCCGCAAGCTTGTCATTCCCAGTATCATGAAAAAGAAGAAAGACTCTTCTCGAGAAAAATCATAAACGCCACAAGAGAAGTGCGAACCGATTCCCATGACGCAAACAGCCCGACAAAATTTTCCGCTGACGCGCATTTTCTCTGTCGTGGGCTGATCATAATACCGGCAAAAGCGAGAAACTCTAGAAACTTGAGACCGAGGACGAAAGGTCGGGTCTTGTACCAACGTGGAAATTATATGGAACACGCGCACGCTGCACCCACGCACCAGACGGTTTTGTTACGATCGCGTCTTAATACAACGCGCAGCGTTTCCAGATAGAAATGTATTGCTACATATTATTGTAAGTGCTGCAGTAAATGCTGTAGTACCTAATACAGTTGTCGTCAGTACAGCGCTTTCTTATTCCATTTTATTATTTCCCTGCGGCGGACTATTATTTCCGAGTATTTCAATTTTCTATCAACAAACTATTTTTGTAATCTGTGTAAGTGTTGCATTATTTACACACACATGCAATGAGTTTTGTAATAAATAATTCCCAGTAAAATTAGATATATGTTTAAAGAACATTTTGTTTAATATTATATCAAAGAATCATTGCTATTTTAAGATACATAATTTTTTACTGAATGTTCAATAATTCGCTAATTTTTAATTTATGCGATTAATTTTGCACTGTACATGTAATAGAAAAGTGATAGTCCGCAGCAAATTGTAAAATATTTTCGGATAACTTGAGGATGATATTTACGCTTAAATTTACTTCGAAATTAATCAGAACAATTAACACTTAATCTTTAATGCTGTCGTTTTTGAATCTAAAAGATTGTTTTACTCAGAATTGTTTTCAGGATAATACTCTTTCGTTGAAGCATGAAAATGCATTTTTCTGAATATATATTCATAAATCGGGAAAAAAATCTTTTACACCATTTACAAACGTTGTGTATAGTGGCTATTGCTTGACTACATCCGATATTATTATCGGATTTTGTAACGCACTCGTTTTTTTTCTATGACATCCCTTCGATGAACAATTTTATTAACGCACTGGAAAAAAAATCTAACTGCATTAATTGGGATTCTTATTGAAAATAGATAAATCAGAATCAGATAAATTTGAATCTAGTTGAAGTTTATATTGCAATTCTAGTAGAGATAAATCTAACTAATATGATCAATCTTCTGGTTCATTCATTTTCAACCAGAAATGTTTCTCAGTGCAATCACTGTTTTTTACATCAAGCAGAAAATAGGAAGAAAAAGCTGACCTTTTCCCTAATTTACAAAGATTCAATTATCCATAATTACATGTTTTTCTGTGAACGTAAACAGGAATATACTTTTAAATTATCGTGAAAGGTGAGATGTCATGTCACGTTTCAGCAATTCAACATTGTGACAACTGAGAACGCAAAATTTTATCAAATTTTATCATTATTAGTCTATCACTTTTCAATGAATAAATTATCAGGCCGCGAGCAATAAAGTGCGGGAAAAATACTCAGATGGAATTAATTCGCGCCACGTGAAACAAGAACAATCCAATAAAAGTAAAAAATCCGCCATTTGCATTTTTGCGATCCCGTATTTCAATTCAATCAAACACGCGCCTCGTGATATTTACGGTTCCTCATCGAAGTAGGTCATGCGGACTAACTTCTTTAAAAACATGACTCAAGTACTTTGTATCTGCATAAAAAAATTCGAGTTCATGATCTATACATGATCTACTCTTTACTTCTACATATTTTTTTACAAAGTACATAAAAATCGATCTATTTTGCTTTGATGCGTCTCACGGACATAAGTTCGTCAACTCGATATTCAGAGGCAAATATATTGACATTTAAAGGCTCAAATTATTCTAACTAAATCAAAAGATCTCAAGAGCATTTCGCTATTGGAAAGAGCAACTCGGCAACGATTACGTCGTAGCTTTACGAGGTACCCAACGCTATAAAGTCGACAGGTGTCAAAGGTAGCTTAAAAGTCCGATGGTGACGTGCAATTGCTCGCGTCATTAACACGTTTACACGCGCTACCTTTGTTCTTGTGACTCATTCAGTTGTTAATTAATTTGTCGTTTGATCGTTAGGATCGTTATCGATGAAATTAGTTCTCTATATGAATAGAAAATTATCGGCTTGTGTTAATACAGTTCAACATTCTGGTATAAATTGTCACGCGCGTATATTTTCTAGCGATACAATTCTTGAATTATTTTAGCAATATCTGTCGATATTCATTATTCTTTTTTCACGGTTATTATTTTTTTTTTAGTATATTATATTTTATTAGTATAATAAATTAAATTGTCTTCTTACGCAAATTAAACGCAAATTAAATTTGTAGGTACGATATTCATTTTATATAATTTATGTTATCCAGTACACGGAATAAATATGAGTGTAAATATACAGGTTTCGCGGTGGAAGGTTTAAAATACTTATTCGTTGTAAATAATTCACCGAGTTAATTCTTGCAAAATATATTTAACTGCAGTCTTAAGTTTTCCCTCTTAAGTTTTTCTTGCGTTCTTCAGAAACATTATTAGCAGTGCAAACGAGAAATACAAAAAGAATACATTTTTTTTTATTAATCTATTTTAGTATTATATAATTCAAGTATAATAATTCAAAAATTCTAAAATTAGTAATAATTATTACTTTATTTAATAAAATTAATACTACATGTGCCTATTATTTATTATAATTTCCATTTTAAATCAATATTTTTGTTTACAGTATGATTAGTTACTCAGTATGCCTATAAAAAAGTACTTCTAAGAAAGATTCGCGTTCGAGAAACTTCAAGTTAGAAAACATTGCACTATTATACTGAGGAAACATTTAATGGCCTTCGCGTAAAAATAGCGATAAAAGCATAGTGCCAATGAAAGAACGCCGACTTTTGTTAGTACGATCCTAAAAACTTTGCCCGTTAATGCCGAACCCTTGATATAATTAAAATATGTAATATCACTCCTAAACTTATAACAGGTAATTTTAAAAAGTTTTATAGAAGCTCCGTTTTGGTTCTGAAAAAATATGTTGGGAGGGATTATTGCAGATAAACGTTACTGCCATTTGGTGGTTCAAAATTAAAGACTTTCTTTTTTTATGATATATTCATATAAGCATGCATTCATCCGGCAAGCCGAACTTTCTTCCTATTTTATTGGCAAAGAGAAAGCAATTTTAGAGTCATGCTCTTTATGGAAAAGATTTTCGATAAATCGGAGAAACGCATCAGTTACGCTGCTCAATGTTACGCGTAATCCATACGAGAGATCCCATTTTTCAATGGACCACAATCATTCATCATTCGATAAGTGTTGCTCTAGCATGAAAAATATAAATTTGGGGCATTACATCCCTTTCTTTTATTTATTTTCAATCTTTATTCTGATTTTTATTCTAACTTGCTATGTTGATCAATATTACCAATACAAACATAAAAAGTTTCTTTCATGTGTCACGTTTTAGTGTGTGACAAACTTTTATTTAATACAAAACATTGTAGCATAACTCTATATATATATATATATATATATATATATGTGTGTGTGTGTGTGTGTGTGTGTATTATCTTTAAACTTTCATCAAAGAAATTGTCACCTAATAAAAATATCTTTTTTTTTCACTAAATATTGCTAATAATGAGTCTAAATCAACAAAAAGTGTAATAAAGACATTTGTAATCATGTTTATTATTAGGTACATCATGAATATGTAAATATTCATGATTATATATTGAAAATAATTAATATTGCGATATGATAATTTGGAATTATATTGGCTATTGAGATTTGCTAATTAATATACAATTTATTAATTCACAACGAAACTAAAGATACTTTCAATAAAACGTTCGCTTTTATTTCTAATAAATAGGCGTTAACGCAATTTCTACGTGTGAATACATGTTTAATTAACTCCAATTTGCGCTAGCTGGCTACAGACAAAATGTAATTCTCTGTACTGGATGCAATACTTCTTTTTTTATTCGCTCTTTCATTGCGGATTTTCCTTTCGCACGAGCTCTCAACTTAATACGGTTATTTATCATGGTTGTAGTGACCAATAAGTCAGGAAGCGAACGTGAATGCGATAGTTTCTGCGAATGTCTACGCAAACATGGGCATATCGCCATTTTCATCTATCATAAGATTATACTTTTTTTTTGACGTCATAAATTACACGCTATATGTGTAGATATGAATCGTGACTGTCCATTAGACTCCAAATGTCGACTGTTGCATCTGTTAGATGCTTACAAATTATGCGAAATAATATTAAATAAAAAAATATATTTATATTACATTTAGTAATATTTTCAAAATGATTATTATTAATCTAACTGTTATTATATAGGAATAGCATCATTGGAAATATATTTGCAGAAAATACACTATAAACAATAAACAATAAAAGAAAATTTTTTTATCGAAATGTAAAAAGTATAACAAGATAGTATAAAAAGAAATATCTCTGAGAATATGGATAAAAAAAAAAGAATTATCTTGGCAGTAAAAAATGTTTCATGCCTACAGAAGTATTAAGCAAAAATGGCACAGTTATATGCGATTATTTATCACTGGAATGATAATACTCATGGAAGGACGACTGTTGTAATTTACGAGAGTCCACGTTCCTCACGCGAGTTTTCTAGCTTTGTGTACTGTTCTTTTCCAACGCCATATTATCGTAGCAAGATAAGACATGTTGCCGATTAAATCCAGCTGTAGACAATTTGCACAGAACTGCATGTGAAACAATGCTTGAATTTGAAACTTCAGTTACGCGCGTCATAACGTTTACAAATGCGTCATCGTGTTATCAGAAACGCAGTCGCTGTTCGACAATTCCCATCGCGACAAATGTAAATGTTGAGAAATTCTGATATACAATTTTGGGACGTGAAGATATATCGATTCTTATATGTGTGCTTATAAATTAGACAATTAACAAAGTGTTTAAAAAATACATTGATACGTCTCTTCGCAATTTATTGTAATTTACTGTATCATAATTTGCAATAATTGTGACAATAAAATTTCAATAATACAAAATGTAGGTTAAATATTCTGATAGAATCGTGTTTCTAATATTGATTCAGAATAGTTGCAACGCATGGTTGTTTGCAAGGGAAATAACACCGCGCATTATTTGTAACGCCCGCAGTTATCGTTACATTTTTTTCAATAACGACCGTTACTTTTGTTTGTCTGTAACGACAATGGTATGTCGTTACATTTTTACAGTAACTGGAATGAATTTATCCGTTTTATCGTTTTATTTTAATTCCTATTATTATCTATTTTTAATAGATTACATTATCTTTTTAATCAAATAAAAATATTTTGTTTAAATACAAATATAAATGTTAAAAATACTGAATACTGTAAACTTGTAGTATCTATAGGTACATATATGTAACATGAGCTATAAAAAGAGGATATTAAAAAGAGATCGATTTCTGCTCAAAAAGATGTAAGTGAAAAGAATTTTATTATAGATTTTAATCTCCTGGGTATGATAAAATTATTAAGGGTGAACTGTTCGCAGCGTTTGAGAAATATTTTGAAAATTGAGCACGGACGTAATGTATTTATTCAAATTTTAATATATTATTCTTGTTTCATTTTCGACTTTTTTAAGCCTCCTTTCACTTAAAAATTAGAATGCACTTTTAATAA
>Ga0157364_1006567_pt1 | contig 11972 bp, 7 predicted proteins | sample AttsexASBM2_FD_111476 | JGI IMG/M metagenome (GOLD analysis project Ga0157364, IMG submission 111476) | Fungus gardens microbial communities from leaf cutter ant in Ribeirão Preto, State of São Paulo, Brazil - Atta sexdens ASBM2 | ecosystem: Host-associated > Fungi > Mycelium > Unclassified ...
CTATTTAAATTTGTGTAATACACACACACACACACACACACACACACACACACACACACACACACACACACACACACACACACGTACATAGTATAATACAGTATCAAAAACTTTTGATAATATAATTGTGCAATATACACGGGCAATATAACATTAGTATAATGCAAAATAAAATATAAAATAAAATAATTATATATTATAACAAAGTGCAGTTTGACTTTTACAAATAGTTTATAAACCTCATGAATTAAAGGAGAATTGCATGAGAATAAAACTTACGTTCGAGAACAAAAATTAATTGAAATTTATGCACGCGGATGCATGTTATATAAGAAAAACAAACGATTAATAACGGGACTTGTTTGCGGGATTTTTCAATCATTAATTCATTGTTCCATCAATCGTATATCTTCCGTTACGGAGAATTATATTATTCCCTGTATATCTACATGTATATCTTCAGGCGTTGTGCGGCAACTCATTATAAAATTTTAAATAATTCTCGAGTATCATTAACGACTATTAAGAAGCGATTGTTACTGTAAAATATCAGAAGGTCAATATAGCAAAAAACGTGGCGAGAAAAAAAGCGAAAATTTAATAAGCATCTTTTCATGTAAATACAATATAGGTACGATTTAAAAGTAAATATGACAATGAAAAAAAAATTCATTCTTCATTGACTACAATCTGCAATCAGCGACAATGGTATGCATTATTAAGTTGTTTAGTTAAGAATGACGTATTGCGAGAAATCCATAATTCATAAACGTAACGTATTACATATAAATGCAGAATATATATAGCAATTATTATACAATATTTTTAGCACTGAAAGATCCTGGATGCCGAAATTGTGCATGATTGTTGTACTTTAAGAGATGATATCTGTTATCTGTTAAATCGTTACATGATAATGAATATTTTCTTATAGTACTCATTATTTCATCAAGGTGTTGGCAACATGACTGCAATGTAAGGAAAAGTATTATATTAGTAGTAGTAAGTAGATAAGGAATGTAAGTGAACATTTCGAAAAATTTTTTTTTTGCAGTATTTACATAGTATACATAGCAGTTGCTTTTAGTCGCGAGATTTTCTTCTGTCAGAATCGCCGTTTATGAATAAAAAAAAAAAGAAGAAATAGAAGCGATGGTTGATTATATAAATAAAGCCACTTTAATGGTAACGTAACATACACAGCATAAATAGCGCCTACTCTCCATGTGTTGTTTATCTCGCTTTTAATTTCTATCTCGTTTCCAACTTCATTCGCTTACAGTACAATATACAGATCGCTGCTACAAAAACGTTATCGTTCTGTCCCTATAAATTATGCCTTAAATCTTAAATTATGTTTTCACATAGATTTTGAGGCGTAAGCTTCGCCCGCAATATCATTGTGTACTTTTTTCTCTTTCTTATCTTTTACATTAGAAGTTGAACGCTTTAAATGATTATGCACTGTGGAGAATGAAACTCGTTAACATATAACGTATAATTTTCATATATCGTCAATAGCCAAACAGCCATTTCCATTAATATTCAAGATAAAATGTTTCGTATATACAATATCACTTATTATTTAACAATTGATAAAAAATTTCTCGCAGTCTCGCTATTTTTTTAAGCTGTCAATAGGAATTAGTCTTATTGTACACAATGGGGAGACTAGACATATTGAGACATTTTTCTTGCAAAAGATGTTTCAACCATTGTTCGATAATTAAAAGAATCTAACACTGTGATTGCAACATTCCTTTAACAATAATATCACTTCGTTTCCTAATAATCACATTGCAATCTCCGTTTTGTATTTACTTGATCGATGGCAGAGTAGAAAACTATAAAACACTCCTTGAGCTTTTTTTTCGTACACAAATTCCAAATTTCGTATTTCGTGTATTTTTACGACATATTGCATATTATTTAAAAATATATGTAATATTAAAAAAATGAAATTACAACTTTTATGAGAAATATATATGTGACAAGGTTTATAACTTAAATATAAAACAAAGCACGAATAATTAATCTTTTTTTTATATATATAAAATTGTAAGAAAAATATTTTTTAAAATAATTTGTAGAAATATGGGATTTAACATATTTTTGTAGACAAATTATATATATTTTTTCTGACCATATGAATCAATCAATAATTAAATAACAGAAATCAAATCGATTAAAGGAATATAAATAAAAATTGAACAGTTTGAATCAATAAATATTTAACAGTTACACTAATATGAACGTGATGTAGGCAACATAAGTCACTTTCTGCTTTGCTTTTCCTAATTACATGTACATACTTATAAAATAGTACATCCTAGAACATAAAATTTTTATTAAAAACCCATTATCTTTGGCTACTTTGGGTATGTTTATTTAAATAATTATAATATAGTAATATTGTACAGCTTGAATTAGAGTACAAGATGAGTTTGTAACGCATAGTTTTGCTTTACATCATGTGTTGCCCGTTTGGTGGAGCATATTGCGATTGCTGATTTATAGGTCCTGTAGGTCCAGGCGGACCATATGGCCCGGGTGCTGGGCCGCTTTGAGGTGGATATCTGCTACGTAATATATTAAATTATCACTTCTTGTGTTAAAAAAAGAAAAGCAAAACATAACATTCAATCGGTAAAACATGCAATTAAAGAATATTGTCATATATTGTAATAACATAAAAAGATGTATAACATAAAAAGATGTATTGTATGTATTTGCACATACGCTTATGTGACAATGTATTGTAATTTAAATATAAGAAATGTCATGAAACTTGAAAATATTCTTATAATAATTTTGATCATAGCGAGCTTTAGAATCAACGTTGCGGTAAAAGGAAAAAAATCAAGCATATTAAACATACCCTTGTGGTTGATAAGGTAGATTAGTTTGATCAGGCGGCGGCAAAGATGACCCTTGTGAGTGTCCAGGTGGATGTTGGCGGGATCCTGATTGAACATGAAAATGTTGGGGTAAAGTCATGTTTGGCATACTGGTAGGACCCATGTACTCGGTGCTTGGCAAACTCGCATTATATGGTCCCACCGGACCTGAGGCAGCTCCAGTGGGGAACGGAGAAGGCGGCATACCATTAAACATCTATTAAAGAATATAGCAATGTCATTCTTCTATTGAAGAATATAGTATGTCAAGATGTACTTACATGCGTTGGTGGTGGTCCCGGATTGTGGAATGGATAAGGACTTATATGTGGCTGCATTTTAGGCAAAGTGTAACCAGACGGCGTTGGAGGTTCTCTCATCAAGGTGTGATACAAATTAAGAGCGTCGACCAAATCAGAACTTAATTGAGTAAGCTGCGCATGCCGCCTGTCTACTTTTTCCAAAGCCGCATCGATCAAAGGTCCCATTGCCGTGACTTGTTCTGCAAAATGTAATAGATGGAAATAGTGAATATATTTATAATATTATTCTAACTTAATGTTTTCAAAATTCATAATTACCTTCTAAATCGAGCATTTCCTGAGGATCGGAGGTATCACATTGTGGATCAGCTTCGTGAAGCAGATGTAATAATCTATCCATTTTCTTTTCATCTATTTCAACTTCCACTACTTCAGGTTCACGTTTTACCATTTTTACTTCTACTTCTTCTGCGAATTGCACTAATTTCTTGTTACTATGTTCCAATTCTACACATAAATATATCTTGCATTAATTCAATCACAAAAATATAATAAAAATTTGAGGACATTTAAACTTTAGAGTGCATAAAAAAATTTATTAAATCATATATATCTTACTTGTAAATTCTTCTGGTTCAACAGACAAATCAGCAGTAACAAAATTGGAGGGGAAAAGCCCTTCGCCTCTTTGATTGCTGCCTTTCCACCAATTTGGATGAGAATCGTCCAAAATATTAACTAAAAAACCAAATTCAAAATTAGAAATTCATTTCTAATATTTATCATCATCGTTTATATTTTCATATTATAATCTTCATGTACATACTTATTTCTCCTGCTAAGAATGTCAGTTCATTATCCTCTGCAGCTTCAAAATCATACAGAGCACGTACTTTTCTGCCTTCTTGAGAAGTGTTTGATGCTCCAACCACAGAATTCATACTAGGATATAAACTAGTGCTTTTTTTAGAGGCTGGTGAGCTATGCGATGAAGTGCTTTGAGTATGAGTTTTACTTTCTTGTAACGAAAGTTGTATGGCTGTAAAATATCAATAATAATAATTAAATATAAAAATATATAATAAAAATAAAATAAAAACATATTATTAATATATAATGGAAACAATATTAAGCTTACCTCTTGCGATATCTGATTCTTCTTGCGAATTTGTTACTATATTAGGATCTCTGCTTAAAGTGCTAGAACGTTTTGGCTAAAAGACATTGCATTTTAAATATGTTTGACATTTTAAAAAAAGATTTAAAAATATTGAATTAATAGTGTTATATAGTTGATCTATATATTAAAGTGCATGCAGTGACTTATATAAAGTACTACTTATGTGATGCAATATAAAAGGAACACATATTATCAATAAATATTAATTATCTGACTAATTTAAATACAATTTAGTTTGCATTTATAATTTAATATTCAATTTGGCATAAATATATTTAATAGAATAAAGGTACAGTAATAATGTTACAGACTAGAAACTCACCGTATCTGAGACAGAAGAAAAATCATAGCCTTCGCTTCTCAGTTTGTTATATAAACTTGGAATTAGATTCAATTGTGGATCTGTCTTAAAATCACCTTCTACCCATTTTTTCAAAAGTGTTTTGATTTTATCTACTATTTTCGGTTGTGGATGGTTAATAAGCTTTCTTAAATCATTTTCAAAATCTCTGGACGCAATTTCCAAGTGGAAAACTTTTCCACAATTACTGGTGCAAGCATCTAACAACTAAATAAATAATGAAAAATTAAAAACTTGATGAAATACGTTGAGATATTTAGATTCCATTAAAATAAGATTAATTTCAGTTTAACTTATTATTTATTTTTTTCTAATTCTAAGAATTAGAAAAAGCTAAAGAATAAATTCTAAAAATAAAGTTAATCTTACATTAGTAAAATCATGCCTTATTGTTAAAGAATGTACTAACTGTTATAGCTTGCATGACCACATGAGGGTCCTGACAGTATAATCTTTTAACGATAGAACGTAAACAGTCCTTAGCGTTTTGACTGGAGGTGCCGACTTTATCACAAATATCCATTATCTTTCCCCATTCTTCCGTTACATTGTTCTCATTAGTTGCCTTTTCTGATCCAATATAATCACAAATCATGATTAAATAGGTATTCGATGACATGCATAATCAAGAAAGTAATAGTTTCTTTTTAAAAAGATTAAAAGATTAAAAAATAATTAAGAAGCTAACAATCAATTTGCAGACGTCACAGATAAAAATGTAACAAAGGGATTGACGTTTTCTAAAATCGTGTTACGATTTCACCCAGATGAGATATCATGCGGAAAACTATCATCGGGCGTGAAATCGCTGTTGTCTCGCGTGTAAAGATCAGTGCATCAAAAAACGCGAAAGTCGAATTTAGTGAGCGGAGAAATAGCATGAAAGATCTGACGATGTGGTCGGAGGAGGTCAAATGTCAACAACCATTTAATACGCCCAATGCAGAAAACGAATCATTCCTCGCGTAAAGAATAATCGCAGGCTCTCGCGATAATATATACAGTGAGAGGCAGTGTACTCGACCATGATATTTGCTGATGCGCGTATCAGATAAGGGGACCGTAAGGAATCGAGGATATTACTCACCGACGTCAGCGTCGAAGGGCGAGGAAGTCTGAAAGAGGCCCATCGTCGCGGCTCTCTCTCGTGGAACAGCCGTGAAGATCCCTAATGTCGTCGCGCTCGCACGTCGGCACGCTATCGCGGAATAGCGCTATGCATCCAGCTGATATTTACTCACAAACGTCCGGCAAAGCAAATGATGATATTCCACTCCGCCGCACTAACAGACATCTTTGCCCCCGGATCAGCTAAGACTTATCGATACCTAGATATCGATTTCTATCGATACTTCTCGATATAAACAAGATACGATCTATTGTTGCTTGAAATTCTCAAATATTTTTGCATTTAAAATAAGATAGATAAATATTTGGACGTTGAAAAGAGAGAAAGCAAAAATGCTGAATACAAAAAGTGTATGCAACGCTATTAGACCTAATTAAGGCTAATAGATCTCATTTCATTCTGCAACTTTTAAGGTACATTCACATGTACGTCAAGCGTCAAGCAGTGGAAGCAGCAACTAGAGAGAAACTTGAAAAAGGACCTTTTTCCTATAATTGCAAAATGCCCCTGCACATTAATGTCTTCTGAAGAAGTGGATGTCCGCAATTGCACAATGGGCAGTATCAGATAGTGGTCTTCATTAGAGAGCCTCACAGGGAGAGAGTGGCAAATGCATCATATGAATGCCCACGTCCAATCAGGACGGAGATCACGTGACTTTCCTCCAATCTTTTCCATGCCTATGGAGCTTTGACATGTCCATGTCCAATTAGAGGAGACGGGTCACGTGATGCAATTTGCCACTCTCTGTGAGGTTCTCTAGTATTCATAGTCCATTCTTATTTCAAGATCGTCTTAAGAGATTTTAATGATTTCAGCAATTTATTTTTATCAGAAGTAAAAACAATGAATATTGGCCGGTATTCATAGTCAGATATATTTATTAAGAAGTCACGAACCAATTAGAGGGCTGTAATAAAAAAAATTAATGTCTTAAGAATTAACCAATCACAGTCAAGTATTCTTTTGAATTCTTAATTCTGATTGGCTGATTCTTACGGTATGTCTTATGGTTACTGTTACGGAAAATGTGTGCGACAGCCCTAAGTAATATCTTAAGACGTTAATACAGCCCTCTCATTGGTTCGTGACTTCTTAATGAATATAATATCTGACTATGAATACCGGTCAATATTCATTTATTTTTACTTCTAATAAAAATAAATTGCTGAAATCATTAAAATCTTTATTATTAATTTAGATAGATTTATTTCAGCGATTTCGGCGATTTATTTCCATCAAGAGCATTGCAAAAAAAGTGAATTATTGTTGTAAATTATATATTTAATTCTCATCCTGTAGACGCGGATCATTTGTGTTCAGGCGATTTTTAAAATTATGAATATTTTGAAAACAAACAGACGCGCCGTTTTTGTTTCTAAAAAAACTTGTGAGGTGGTAAAAGTCTGGCAGTGAACATCATTTTCTCGCTGAGCAGCGGATATTCAAAATCGAGCGTGGACATAAATAATCTCTGTACACACTTAACATATATTTATCGTACAAATAAAAAAATGATTTTTTTTTGTATTTTTTGACTATTTTTATAAGTAAAACACACATATATTTTATTCAATGTTATCTTAAAAATGGCAAATTGCTCTGCAGAAGAGATATTACAATTTCTTCGTTCTCTTATGGCATCTCGTATATATTTTTTTTATTTACGAAAGTATAAGATTATAGATTTTGAATAAAAAATGAATTTTAAATGTCAATTTTATAAGTTTCGAAATTGTAAGGTTTTATGTCTCAAACTTAAGCATTTAAATTTAAAAGATTTGTTAGCATGTATTTTTTTTATTAAAATATGAACTTTAAACTTTATTTTTCTTTTTTAATAATTAGATTTCATTGATTTGATTAAAAGTTATAAATTTTTGTATAATATTATTACCATACATTTGTATTTACATTTTTGTAAAAATAAAATATTTAAAGAAAGAGAGATTTAAACAAGATTTATTAAAGATTAATAGAAGATCAATGTATAAATCTTTTATCTACAATAATTAAGGAAGCTACATGAATTTTTAAATATTTTTTGAACTACTTAATCAAAAAAAGTACGGTAGATGTCCCTCGTATGCATTTAAAAAATTAAATATTAAAAAAAGATATTAAAAAAAGATATTAAAAAAACGGATATTAAAAAAACGGTAAAAAGAATTAAATTCACAATGCAATATACGAAATTTGTTGAATATTACTAACATAAATTAAAATATGATACTAATGAAATAAAACTGTAGTGATTTATAATTCGTGTATTCTATATGTCTTAAGCCCGATCGCACCACGTTACTTTGACTTTAAACAAGGCTTAAAACTTTCTCTGTCTCTCTTTCGCTTTAAAACGAGAGATAGAGTTTTAAGCCTCGTTTAAAATCATCGAACCTTAATGATTTTGTATGTTGTGTGATCGCGTATATATATTTTATTTCTGTGAAGTACAGATTAAGAATGCGAAATAAAACGTAAATGCAGAATTAAATGATTCAAAAGTAACAAAAGGTCTATCTTTTGGCCACAATACGTCTATCTTTTGTTAAAAATATTGCGTACATTGCGCGCATATTGTAACACTATTTGAAATAGCTAAGATATAAATGAGTTGTGTGAGTGCGTAATGAATCTAAGAAATAAAGTCTCTCATCTCTTGGAAAATATAAAAAATATAGCGAATAGATTATTTTACTTTTTTCATAATATGCGTTAATATTTCGATGATTAGACGGTTAACGTACGGCCTTGGGATTTGTTTTGATAGGGTTGGTAGAGCGGGCGGGCGGCATCGGGCACGTCATGTTTTTGTTCACGCACAGTTATCATCCATTGCGTAGTCATTCATTTATCGACGTTCGTGTAAACAGATAGCTGTGCCATTCTTCTACACATAATTCTTTTTGAAATATATTTGTGACAAATACTATAGATAATACGAAACATTGTACTTTAAATTCTAAAAACTTATTTGAAATATTAAACAAGGAATAAGTCGGAAAAAGTTTTTTTTAAATAAATAAATTGAATAACTGCTTTATTATCTTTACTCATAAAATACATATTTTAAATAAAATTGTTTTAAATACGACCGATCCCCTGATTGATACAACTTATTTAAAAAATATAAAATAAGTTCCGAAAACTTATTTAAAATATTACTTAAGAAGTAGATCGGAAGAAGTTACTGAAAATAATAAATACTAAATAATCTTTTTATCTATTTTATTAAAAATATATATTTTAAATAATTTTATTTTAAATGTGACTAAGCCTTGTATATTAGTATGTAAATAACTTGTCTTTATATTAAGTGAAAAAAAGAATAACTTATAAATTAGTATTTTTCGTCGCGGAATGAAACAATTTCTTATATCGATTTAATATTCTTCGATGAATATCTAGGTTTTATTGTACGATTTTTGCTTTATTTCTTAGATTCATTACACACATACACAGTTCATGAAATATCTTAGACATTTCATGTTCTCACATATACAAAAATGAAATTCTTATCATTTAATATTTCAAATTATGATTTTTTGTTACTTTGAATTGTATAATTTTGTCATTTTTGTCTTACTCCGCATTCTTTATATCAAAAAAGTAAATTATATTTAAATTATATCTCTCAATGTTATGTGCATGCTATTTATACATATTCTATTTAGTCGAAATTGTTTCATAATTTAAAATAAATTTTGCATTTCTTCATTTAAAGATGTATAGTATAATATTAATCTTTATTTAATTGTAAAAATAAAAAAATATAAAATAGTTTGAAAATTTATTTAAAATATTAAATAAGAAATAAGTTAGAAGTGTCGTTATTTAAAATAATGAATATTAAATAACTTTTATTTTTAGAATAAGACGCGATATTAACAGAATTGAGTAATTCAAAAATAACCAAAAAAAACTAGCAAGGCATCAATCTTTTATTAAAAATACTGTGTACATTTTATATAACATGTTCCAACAAAAATGTTCCCAGGAAAAATGTTTCATATATAATTACATTATAATTATATATACAAAATCTCCATATATATATATATATATATAATATTTTTTCCTGGATTATTACAAACTAATAATCACTTATTATAACACAATTAAACTAAGATATTCATAAACTATGCGTAAATCTAAGAAATAAAGCAAAAATCGTGCAAAACTTATTCATCAAAGAATATTAAAAATGTAATGAATAGATTATTTTACTCATTTTGTAATAAGCATTAATATTTCGACAATTAAAATGATCGGTGCGCGACCTTGGTTTGCTTTGACGCGGAAGGGGGGATGGGAGCTGGGCGGCGCGTCACGTTTATGCGAAGTTATCAGTCGCAGTCATTCCATTATCGAAATTCGTACAGGCAGGTAGACGTGTTGCATGCTGCTCTTCTTCATATTTTTTTTTCAAACGTAATCGCAACAAATGCTAGATAATATGAAACATTATACTTTATGAATACTTACAGATTACTAGCTCGCATTAATATTCATAAAAGAATCGAGATGGAAAAATAGAATTTATTACTATTTCGCAATAATTATTTTTGTTAAATGTAATATTTTTGTCTCGCTTGAGTATAACTCTCGATTATTCTTCGAACAGTATCACATGAATCATAAAAAAGCTACGTTAATAACCTCATGCAAATAAAGTAATTTATGCGTTTCCTACTTTAACAATTAATATAATTTGCAATTACCAATTTAATTAATTTTGCGTCTTATGAATTGCATTTTTCGTGATATGAAAAATTGAATGTAACTTTCAAATCGGTAGTAAAAGTCGATAGTAAAAGAAATATTCCTCTTTTTTATTAATCTCTAGTCCATTCCATTGATTCTATTGTATTTACAACTTAGGTATCGTAATAAGAGATTTAGTCCTTTTGTAAATTCTGAATTTATTTCGCAATGGTGACGAATTGACGTATGTTTGATATTCATTTCTAAAAGTCAATCGATAATTGCCTAGTAATATAGATAATAGCTGTATATTACATTAGATAACATTATCCCTCTCACGGGTACACCTTGACGTGGTGAGAGGGCTTAGTACCCAGAGGATATATACGAAAAAAATGATTTTTCTCAATATCTAAAAATTTTCGGATTTATCTGAATGATATATTTAGATAAATTTTTAGATATTGAGGAAAATCGTTTTCTTCGTGTAAAAATCCAATGGGGAAGCTAACGTACCCTCGTCCGCCGATTTAATTGAGAGTGTACGAATCGCAGCCGGTTCGTCGCGTCGCGCGTTTGCTTCGGGAGTGCCGTTAAAGTTATCGGACTAATAAACTTTTAACAAAACTCATTCGATGAAATTCTATTTCGGCGATGAAATCATATCCTCGACGTTTCGACAGGAAAGCGGAACTCTCTTTGGGACGTTGCTTAGGTGGTCACGATCACTGCAACGTTCTTACGCCAAGTGCTCCGGGCACCAAGTGATGCCGGCCGCGTAATGTCACGCACTTCGTGATGCTGTGTTCGCGCGGTTTAGCAATTACTGTCGGCTAATTGAGGATACGCTCTGTCTGCCGGCAAACGGTTCGACCGTTAGTGATAAGAAGTGATCGATTGGCTCGGATTCGTCTCTGGGTTTGTATTCTGTAACTCGGGTTTTGTAGTTGTTATGAGCACAAACGATTGCATAATGAATTACAGAATTCCGTCTTGGTGGGTCGCCCAAAAAGGAGTTGTATAACTCTGGTCAAGGCGTTCATTTCTCTGCGTTTATCTATCAGCATCTGAATGAGCATTTCTCGCGTTTAATATGATTTAATCAGAACCCTAGCTCTAGTAATCTTTCAAAGAACTAGCTCGTGACGAGGGAATCGCTTGTGGTACAGCACCACTTGTGTCTCACTAGAATTAGCAGTTATTATTTATGACTGAGTCAATGTTAAACGTGATGTAGGCGTAAATCAGAGGTGACGGACTCGATACAATCGATTTCGTCTTCTTTCGTATGGAGCTTAACCCTTGTTCGGCATTTATCGTGTGTTTTGCAAGTACTCGACATGTGGTATTGATTTCATCGATCGAAATAGTAATCTTGTCATGAGTTTTGTAAACGTGAAATATCGCAGTATCGCGCGAAAGACTTTATAAATGAATA
>Ga0157364_1006568_pt1 | contig 11968 bp, 2 predicted proteins | sample AttsexASBM2_FD_111476 | JGI IMG/M metagenome (GOLD analysis project Ga0157364, IMG submission 111476) | Fungus gardens microbial communities from leaf cutter ant in Ribeirão Preto, State of São Paulo, Brazil - Atta sexdens ASBM2 | ecosystem: Host-associated > Fungi > Mycelium > Unclassified ...
CACACACACACACACACACACACACACACACACACACACACACGCCCTCACACACGCACGCACGCACACACACACACACACACACACACACACACGCACACGCACACACACACACGCACACATACACACACGCACACACACATAAAATTGTATAATTATATTCTTTCTCAGTATATAATATTTTATTAAGAATTCACTATCCGATTAATGCGAGAAATGAATTTAAAAGTCATATAAGGAATAAAAACAATTACAGTATTTACAATATTTAATTTAATTTTATACTATTTAATAACTTACAGAATTTTCTCAAGATAGTCTTTTAACAAATATTGGATCACACACGTTATTAACCAATAATGAATATCGTCAATTAAATACTTCATTACCCATATAATCGAGATACTATTTTCAAGTAAGTTTTTTTGTTAGAAAAATCGAAGTAACAAACCTACGATCGCAACAGTTTGTTCAGATTACAATTAACAAATGTGTAGACACACATGCGTGTCCGACCTGTATATGCGTACGGAATTGGCAATTGGTACGCGGCCTATAGGCCGGTATTTCCCGGCCGATTGAAATACGGGCCCCCGGTTTCGACATGTATAGTAGTATCGGCCATTTGGCCGCTTCCAACGGCAAACCTATCGATTATCCGGTCGCGCGTTTCTATCACACTCCGTCCATTTGCAAACTGATTCATTATAATTGTAGCGTCAAAGTGGCCCACGTCCGCTGATATATGCGCGATTTCACGCGCAGCATGCCGCGCGGGGGGCTTGTCGTCGGGCTTGTCGTCGCGTGGCACGTTTACGAGTTTATTTTACGAAATAATCCGGCCGGGCCATCGCGCGATAAATCGTTCCTCGAGTTTTATCTCGTAATTGAATTCTCCGGCATGGCGGGAGTTAACGTTAACGCTCGCGCGTTACGCGGAATGACAGGCTGCCGAAGAGTCGATGTTGTAACGTTACTGTAACCGGGTCTTCACATTGATGCTTGTGCGCGGAAATTGACCGTGCTCGTTATTTATATACGTGATCCGAAGGGAAGTGTATTATCTTGATAGTCTTCATTATATTTATAATAGGCAATTTATAGTACAAACAGTGTTATTATATATTCGTAAATTATAGTTCATCGATGGATCTTGTTCAATAATCATTGTTTATTTTTACAAAATCACTGTTGTTTCCAATATAGGTAAACATTGCCTTTGTTATCGGCATTTGAAGTGTTTAGCATTCGTAATGTATTATTCAGGAATGCTTTGTGCAAAATGAGCGTAAATGCACTAAATAAATTTAGAATTTAAATCGTTACTACTGTTGCGAGAACTTTAACGTTAAGTCTACTTATAAACTTATAACTTTTACGAGTGATTATACTGAGTGTTCCGCAGCCAAATACTTTTGATAGTGTATTCTGAAGATTGAAATAAAAAAATTTCAAAATGAAAATATCGAGTCTTGTACAACGTTTCTCGCTTTATAAACGATCGAAGTTAGCTTAAAGTTTGCAGTAACATTATTAAACGCGTAATCTAGAACGTAGTTTTAAGAAAGGGTCGAAGAAACTTCGCGCTGTCGACTGTTTTTCTAACCGGCCCCGAAGAAGAACTGAATTCTGCGCGTTAATAAGCTTTATTTTTACGGAGCGGCTCGGGGCCGCGAGTTGAACTTTCCGCGGGGTTTTTCTCTATTTAATTTGGAACGCGTCAGGTGGTTAGCAGTACAACGTTCGCAAAGTAGCTAAGTGGTTCAATTGCGGCGCGGCACGAAGCGCGCGACCATGGACTACTGCCGTAGCTCGTCGCGGAAAGACTTTCGCATGGACCGAATGTACGAAGCGGAAGTGACAAATTTTCGATGCAGAGAGAATTGTGAGAGAAAGAGAAAGAGAGAGACACTCCTATTTTTCCGCCGCAAATAACGTCAAATGAATAACGTGAGAATCAAATGCTCGCGAGAATATCGCAAATTTACGAAGCAATCGTTCGGATCGAACAGATTAAGTATACTGCTTTAATCTTCCTGGAGTATTGTCTGCTTGGAAGGAAAAGCCGGAGATTGATGAACGTGACTTTTTACCTCTTGCTATGCTCATGCGAATCGAGTTTCACGAACGTGTGCGTGCATACGCATACATAAAATGGGAATGGCGTTATATGTTTATTTGCTTGTCGATAATAGAATTCTTTTCATATATATTAATCTCAATAATAGAATAATTTCAATATATTAATCAGTATGATAAAATATATTTAATGAATGTTCTAACTCGTAAAAGTGTATCACTGTACCGTTTTATCATCTGAGACATTTTGTGCCTCTAAAAAAGTTCAAATACTATTTTTTACGAATTTTTTTGTAAAATTTTTCTCTCGTGATGGTATTAATTAACACTATGAAATACATGCTGCAAAAAAGTTAAACAAAATAACGTAAAAATCGATGAACTAATAAATTTCAATTTTTAGACATTATACCTGTGAATATGTCTATTTGACGTTTATTTGTTTTGACGTGCTATAGATAGCTAGTGTAAAAAACATAAAGAATTTCACAAAATGAATAATTTGCTGTTTCAAAATCTGCATTGAAAGGATTCATTGATACATCAAACGATCAGAACATGCCCACTGTAATTTGAATATTCGAACTATGTGGGCGGTTCGTGTCAGTGATGCAACCGCGATGATCGAAATCTGACAAGGAAAGAGAGAAAATGAAACGGAATAAAATAAAATGAAACGGAGTCTGTGCTCTTAAGAGCAAACTGAATCAATAACCCAATCTACTGTGACCCGTAGGCCAAATGTGGGTTATACCGTTATCCAGTTCTCACTCTTTCCTGCCACTCCGGTTGCGCGTTCGACTGCTATTCTCTTTCTTCCTTTCTTCACACTATTTATTCTCTTCGCACCTCCTTATTTCCGCTCTCGTTCATCCGTCGCACAAACACGCACACTCAGATTCTCTAGCTCAATCTTTCGCGTGTGTCTGCACACTCCTGCGTAATATTACTGCAGTCTTATCCTCGTGCGCGCTGACACACACAGTTTACAGTTACATTTCTCATAAATAAATTCCGAGAACGTTTCGTAAGCAAGTCTTATCCTTCGCGACTGATACAAACATGGAAAGAACAATTTTGCTGACTTTGTATCTAATAAAAATTCTGCTAGATATAGATCTGAAAGTAATTTTGTTAAATCATCAAAATAACTATGTAGAGAACTCAAACAACATTATAAGCAATATATTGCAAAGTTTTGACAATTCTGCAACCAGTTTGAGCATTTTATATATTATTTTGATTGTTCCTAGCTAAGGTAATATTTTTTGTAATAAGTTTTTTATAGTGTTTCAAAACGCCTAACATTATCGTAAGATCGATCATTAATTTAATGGTTATAGGAATACACATTCCTTTTTTTGCTTACGTAAAGTAGCAACACTAGAGTGCCATTTATATTTGTTATTGCATAACAGCAAAAATAGACATCTTTCAAAAAAGACAAGATCAAATAGGACTCAATTAAATAAAAATTAAATTGATAGATCAGGGATTACGAGCCTAGGCTAGATTTTATTTTATTGCAGACTTTTAAACAAAGTACCGTTTAAATCAGCCGTAACTCTTTCCTTATTTGATTTATTTATTTATTTTATATTATTGATTTATATTATTGATTTATATTATTGATTTATTTATTTGATTTATTTATATCTTAGATTAACTTATTATTATTTTAATGATTTAACAAAATTCTTTTTATTTGAATATCTAACTAATACTACTAATCAAACTTTAGTAAAACCATCTTTTGCATGTAATATATATTTGCGGAATTACGTATTTAGCACGTATTTATGACACAGCTTCATCGATTTTGTCTCTCCTTTCTCTGGGATTATAATTGTAACTCAAAAAAATATTTAATTCCAAGTATATGGTCAATTACAAGCAGGTCAAGCTTTGTATGAAAATTTTTCTCGTGAAACATATGCAGCTGCGGAAGCTTCTCTGTATAATATATGTATAATGGCTTTCCAAGGAGATGACTTCCCAGTCGCATCTCGCGTGTAAACGCTTTGTTACACAACATGCATTCTCTGAAGAACGTACGTTGTACGCACGCGCTCATCGTTATGATATTTTGGATGGTCTACAAAATTATAAATGACTTCTCTTAGATCATGAAATAAAATCTAAGAGAAATAATTCAGACAAAAACGTAACTCATAAATATTCTGAAGATCAAATTTATTCTAGACAACGATAGCACTGGCGCTAATTGTTCTAGTATCTGTCGTTACATATACATTGGAAGAAGAGCGTTGGTGCATTAATTAGATTTCTGGTTGAAAACAGACAAATCAGAATTTTCTGTGAATCTATTATAATTCTAGTTGAGATAACCAAACTTTTGATTCAAATGATCAGAACATTTTCTGATTTGTACATTTTCAACTAAAAACTTTTTGTACAAAAAAATAATTAAGTCGTACTTTTTAGAATCGTGACTAGATAGATAGCAAAATAACGGCTATCGTTAATATTAATAAACGTTTTTTAACATTTCTCAATTTTTATCCTAATATCGGCAGTGAAGGAGAAGCGGTATTTTCCATGTCGTCGTGATGATCATGACGCTACCTCCAAAAAAGAGATAAAGCGACGTGCTGGAAGATAAATCGCCGCTTCGTAATCTTTCCGAGAAGATAAAAAGCATGGCAAAAATTTATGAGAAAAATTATCATAGACAATGAAAGAAACAGGAAAATAACGCGCTCACACGAATATTCGCCGTTCCAAATTTAATGATCTGTGCGTATGCAATATTACGTTACCCGACTTATAATTAGTGGAAATATGTCTTTTAATATTCGTACTTCTATCCATTACAGTTACAAATCTGGGAAAGCCACGTAAGAGACACGATCGCTCTCAAGTGTAACTGCCTGCGACAAGATAATCTCGGATAACTCGATTAGTCTCAAATTTGCATACATGATGAAATCTTGGCATAGAGTAGGCTAATTACAAATAATATCAATATTATGATATTATAGAGCTCTGATTACCAATGATACAAATACTTGAACAAAAGAGAAAATTTATGTAATTATATAGTACATTTCTGTAATTGTTTTTCTGCAGAATCAGAAAAAAAATTAATAGAAAAGAGAAAATACGCGATTATTTAAAATTTTTCTTTATCATTTTCTTTTATCTTATCTTATTATTTATTTTTCTTACTATTATTCTGTTCTACGAACAAAGAAAAAGTGCTCCTTGTATTCAAATATGCAATAGATAGCTCAACACTTGGTCGATTTTCATCGACAAGGAAACTTTTACATGCTATTATGCATATCGTAGCGTACGAATCGACGATTTACGAACTCGATACTCTTCGATGGTGCTCCACAGTGTGTGGATATGATACTTGATGCTCAGAATTGTATTTCGCAGGATTATGTATGGTTCGGTTCCGCGACAAGTATGTAGACTCATTTATACTCATGATACTGAACACGGCGCTTATACATGGCATATGATCCTTAAAGAAAGGCAGACAAAGATTAAATAAATACAAGAATAATATGAAAGATGAAAATTACAGATATAATTTTATTTAAGGAAATTAATCGTTCGTTTATTAACTAAACTTTCAACTATAGATATAATTGCATATAGACATGTTGTTAATTTGTCATTTATTACACAACTATTTATTATAATTTCATGCGAATTTGATATTGTGTCAAGTCCCTACAAATAAAAGTAAAAAAATATAACATTTCTGAATATTTTTATATGTAATAATAAGCATTTATCTGATACATCTAATTAATTAATTAAGAACGTTAATTAAGAACGTTTTTATATAAAATACAATTTTAAAAAGAATAATCCATATTATATATATATAAAATAAAAGATGAAAGGCAAGGAGTTGCAAATTAAGAGGTTTTAATGAAAAGATATAAAAGATATTGAAAAAGGAGTGTACATATATACTAAAAAGAAAATAAATTGGACGTAAAATATATTTCTGCATATACTTCTGCATATTCATACTCTCTCTCTTTCTGTCTCTCTCTCTCTCTCTCTCTCTCTCTACTTTTTTATAAAATTATGAATATTTAAACATCTGAAAGCTACTTCTTGAACTAAAATGTCATTTACTTTGCCATCAAAAGCGAGATGTCTAAAATATAAAAATCTAAAAATTTTTTTTACTTTTCCTATTATTTGATTTTCTTTTACATTCTAAAAAAACTTTTCTAGTTATTCTTTATATTTTTAAAATAATCGATTTATATAGTTATAGGATGTGCTTATTACCGAAATATTTTACATTTTAAATTACATTATAAATCTTTTTTTATATTACATTTTATATTACATTTTCGTTATTCATTTTAGAACAATAACTGCGGCACAATTTAGTAATAATATTTCACTATTATATGGTTTATACATATGGTCTTTTTTTATCTTATTTATAAAATCTACGTTTTAACTCATGTCCGGTTGCATTAATGAACTCAACTCACTTATTCTTTATTTTTTTCTAATTCTAAGGAAACCGAAATTTAAGTTAATCTTACGTTGATGAAACCAGGACTTAGATTTATAAAACTCAATTTATAAAACTCGAAACTTAGATAGTATCCTTAAATTCTTCAATTACAAATAGCTTCCAGATGTATTGTATGCAATCACTTCTAATTTGGAATACACAAACTTCCAACGTTAAGACTTTTCTCCCTTTACGGGTTCACTATACAGACAAAGATAAAAAAGAATCTGTCCTATGTGAGTTGAATGAGCCATATCAACCTAAACTACTTCGATGACACGCGAGGGTCTCATTGAGCTCTATCACTTTGACGCGCAAATCCGATAGATAGGCGTGTAAGCTATTCTCGATAAAAGAGAAAGGGAGAAGAAGGGAAAGACACCTCGAGGATAACAAAAGGGTCTAGACAGACAGAGCAATCTGAGAACATTGAGGGGACTGATACTGCACAATGCTGAATATGCGACGTCACGTTTTGCGTTTGAAGTGATATGCGCGGTGCCAAATCCTCAGAGGAAGAACCGTCAAAAACTCATCGTACCTGACTGCCAAAGCATTCGTTGGTTGTCTGGTATCATTTCGCCACTTCCTTTTAAGGGGAAAACTTTTATTCATTGTTAGATATCAGAAAAGCTATGGTAATTACAAACTAACGTTATCATAACTATTAGTTGTAATTTCCCTCAACAATATAACTTTAACATAATACATACGGGGATTTGGAACTAATAATTGCGTTAATATTAGTTGGAATATTAGCTGAATTATTATTTTTAACTTTCATGTATATAATTAAAATGCAGATTCATTTTTGTTAGTTTCAAAATAAACAATCCATATTAACATATATGCATTTAATAAAAAAGTTAAATTTATGAATCAAATTAATATATTTTCTTGAGTTAAATTATTTAACTTCATTATTTTAATTAAATTAACAATGTATTGAATGTATGAGAGAGCAGTGGCAATCTATAAAAATATATTGAGTATAATCTAACATTATTAATTTAATAGTTTGAGACTGTCGTGATAATGTTGGATTCCTATCGGCTAAAAACTCTTGCTCATTAATGCGTTCTCAACTAATATTGGAAAGACCTAAAATATTAATTATTATAATTTTAAACTCTCTTGACCTATGTATTCTATGATCTCATCCTTACAATGCGCATCGATTCATGTTGAGATTTCTGCACTTCGCGATAAGTCTATTGCGGAGTCAATAATGGGGGAGAGGGAAAGAGACAAATCTATTTATAATATTTATACGTTAATGGAATACTTACTCCTTATTTCTTCTTTATTAAGATTCTTTATTAAGATTCAATCTAACCGACTTTTATCTTTTCGGAAACATGTTCTAATAGAAAGGAATTCATATTAAGTTACCTCTAATCCATTTAAAAGCAGATTGAAAGACTATTCTCCAGATTTTACTCGTAAGACTAGCGTCATTCTGGTATCTACTTAACCCTCAGCCGACTCCCACGGGACTGCATGTTACACGTAGCCATGTATGTACATAAAACGAGAGTAAACAAGTTCGATATATGATGCATATACGCGTGATGGACCAACACAGAACACTCTTCGTATCATGTTACACTTTATTTATTATGCGTTCACCTACTTTATTGAAATGCAGTTTAAAATTAATGTAACAAAGCAAATAACCGAATGACATCCAGATAACATATCGTTAATTTCGAGATATTGGACCGCGTAATATATGTACAACACATATTGAACGAGAAATATATCTGTTAAAGAGGAAAACAAAACAAATATTATTAATATTTTTTGATAATATTTTAATATCATTTGTAAATAACAGATATTATTGTTTGCTTTGCTTCTTTTTTGAGATAAATCATTATTAAGATTAAAATAAATTTTAAAACTTTGAAATTTATTTTAATCTTAATAACGATTTTTCATATAATTTCCTTAATTTTTTAAAAACTTTTAAACGCTTTGATTATGAAAGCTCAATAAAAAATTAATAATTAATTACAATAATTTTTTAATTACTTATTTTATTATTTATCCTAAGTTGTATGTAATTCTGCATCTTGTTTTTTGTACATACTTTTTATACTTCTTTTAAGACGTTTCTGAAAGCTCGTCTTTACTGAAGCCAAACGTGTCAATCGGCATTATTGGTTTCTGCTTTTATAAAAAAAGAAGAAGTCAATATGCTGATCCATACGGATCGGCTTCAATGATGATGAGCCTTAAGCCAAAATATATATTACTTTGTTTAAATCCTATTATTGCATTCTATTTAATTGAAAAACTGAAAATTATATCAAATTGTATTTTTTCCTAAATATACAATTATTGTTTTATAGAATGATTAATTTTCTTTTTTTTTATACTTTTTCGGAATATTCGTTAGTTATGTACCCGTTAGTTATTACGAGTACAAATGGATTGTCGAGAAATTGTTACAAACATTTGTTTGACTAGCAATATGTTTGACTAGCAATATGTGTGGGAAACGCTGTTCGACTCCGTTCGCCCGTCGCACGTACGTATTTCTTTTGGGATATCCTTGCATGTGGGAGCATAGTCGGCCGCAGTAGTAATCCTTTTGAGATTTCTAGGATTTGTTGGAGCTATGCCAGACCAGAGGCGAAAATGTAAAAGTCTGGTTCGAGACCATGTTACAAAATATTACGCCATTATAATTCTTCGTGTAGCACTAAATCATTTATTATTAAAAATATATAGCAGCAAATATGAATATACCGAGTCTTAAAATTCTTTTGAAAATTCGTGGAAGCCATTGCTTTGATTTATTTTCAAGGATAATAATGATTTTTAATTCTAACAATTTAAATTTCTCGTTTTTATATAATTCTATCGCACAAACATAAGAAATTTATGTATTACATCCGATAATTATTCATTGCAGTTACAAATTTTGTTAATACTCTACAAAATGTTGGTCGTTTGTCCGTTTATCTGTACATAAAACTGAATTATGTTATGGAGATAACTTAGGCAAATAATTTACGCTAAATGGAGCGTAGCAGTCAAATATAATGTTATAGTCGCTAAACTAAACGATTCATAGTAAGGATAAATGCAATTAGTCATTTCTAGAAGATCATATTCTCGAATATGCTGGTATTTCTCTTCCTCTGTTGAGCTAAGTTTGACTTTGAGCATCGTCAATTGCGGAACTCGTTTGTGACATGGTGAAGTCTGTCGTAGTTTGTGCTTGAACTGTTTCGATCACCGCCAAGAAGGTGCGGGTTGGCAATTAGCAACTTGTTGAAATTAAAGTATCATCGATGAAAGCATCTCGAGGACACCAAGGCACTCACAAAATGTGACTTGAGTTAATTGCATGATTTTCTGGTCTCGAGGCGAGCATGATGAATTCGATGAATTCCATATATTTTTAAGACAACGTATATCACATATATCGCTTTAAATATTAGTTTAAAATAGCCAATAGTATTATATAAATAAAAAATAAAGCTTTCTTTTGACTTTTCTCTCTAAAAACATTTATTTTACCTTAGATAGATTTTACAAATAATAATCTTCGAGTTGTTTTGTGCATTATACGTTTGCAGCATCATATTTTATTTTTGAAAATAATCAGTTTATAAAAGAATGTTTTATTATCGATTATATTTCGCCGATTATATCCAATTATGATATTACATATGCAAGGTGACGCAATAATTTCTTGGAGAATAAAACTATTTAACTTGGCGAAATAAGAAATGAAGAAAATTGATAAAATTATAAATTAATTATTTACTCTAATTAAAATCTATTAAAATTAAGAAATTTTAAAAAAGATGATATTATATAGTTTAAAAGATTTTATCCCAAACTTCTGAAAGATTTTATTCCAAACTTATTTTATTAATCTAATAATTGTTATTTATTATATAAAAACAAAACATTTGGTACCTAAAGGAAAATTTTATAAAATTGAAATTAATAATAGTAATAGAAAGTAAAGAATAAAATCTTTTCTTATGAAATAGTTATATTTTGCATGGATACTTTTTATGCGATAAACAATTTTTGAAACTGATTTTTACGAGAACAGAGAGAGTAGGACAGTAGAAGAGGGAAAAGAGAAATGCTGTTTTGAAAAGAAGCCCAGTCAATGCAACCAATAATTGACTACCCGCCAATATTCCTGCAGAATGTCGCGTTTCACACTCTACGTTCACACGGCATATCGCTGCGAATGCGCGCGCGTTGGCGTTTCTATAAAAATTCGTTACAGATAGGCAACCGATACGTCGATACGCAAACATGCGAAAATCGCTTCGCATCCCCGGTTGCATCCCCGGTAACGCACTACCCCTCGTGGATTACACACGTGCTAGTAAAAAGAGTCAAAAGGCAACGGAAGCGAGATGCAGGAAAGAACCGAGACCGAGAGATGTTCACGTTCTGCCGAGGCTTGGAAATTGGCCAACTTACAGCACAGTCTAGATAGGCGAGGATAGTAGAACCACTCCTCACCTGAGTGGCAATTGAATTTTTATATCTGTCGAACGAGAAGTGAACGGTACGATAAAAAAGAAATGTCGAACGGCAAGTCAAGTTCGCGCGGGGCGGAAGAGACGGCAATGAGGAACTATCATTCGTCTGGAACGCCTGTATCTACTGTCAGCATTCCTCGTTTGTCATGACGTTGCATTTTCCCGTATACCATAACACGTTTTATCTACTTTTACATATTTTATATCGTATATTGCTATAAAATTTTAATAATATAATATTTGGCTATTTCTGTATACAAAATCAAAACGCATAGTCTGCAAGTTTCTTTAAAGTTCAAATGCACTATTTTATTCTGTGTCTTATTATGCATCAATAAAACACGATAAAATTAACATTTGCATAACTTTTCAAATAATCATTTTTAAATACAATCCAACAATAGAAAAAATTTCTAAAAATTTCTAAATAAATATTCTTAAATATTATTAAATAAAATAAAAATTCCTAAAATAAAAATTCAAATAATTAAAGCAAATATATCCAGTTAATCATTTTATCAATTTTATCATAATCTTGGAAATTTTGTTTTTATAAAAAAAAAGTTCGTTACAAATCAAATATTTGATTGTAAATGCAAATTAATTTCAACACGCGTGATAACACAGATAAATACGTTCTTTGTTAATAGTAATTGTTCGAATAATAAATCATACATATTTCTATTTCCCACAAATTATCTCTTTCCATTATAATTACACGCACCATTTTAATGCATTCCTTCTGCGGATAATATATGTACAATCAGATACACACACACACACACACACACACACACACACACACACACACACACACACACACACACACACACACACACACAGAGAC
>Ga0157364_1006569_pt1 | contig 11968 bp, 6 predicted proteins | sample AttsexASBM2_FD_111476 | JGI IMG/M metagenome (GOLD analysis project Ga0157364, IMG submission 111476) | Fungus gardens microbial communities from leaf cutter ant in Ribeirão Preto, State of São Paulo, Brazil - Atta sexdens ASBM2 | ecosystem: Host-associated > Fungi > Mycelium > Unclassified ...
GATCTAATGACTTTATCAGTAATCGTTTGAAAAACAAAGATTCTGAGGACTAAAAATAATTCAACTTTTTCTGTAAAATAATATTAATAAAAATATATATTTTCACAATAAAATTATTTACAGATTTTAATATATTATTCTAGCATTATTAAGATTTTTATAAAATACTTATGAGTATCAAATTATTAAATTATTAGGCAATTTAATTTGTGATGTTACTACTGCAGTCAGGTTTGCGTTTCAAGACCAAAAAATCAATTCAGTGCGCAACTTAAATTACTACAAAGATATATAAATTCATCATAGTATTATTTAAACTTAAGATCCAGCTTGACCATTAAAGACTTTCTTTTTCTTATTGTGACTTCTTGTTGAGTTTTCACATTTACAGTCTTAGAAACTCTTTAGAAATACATTATTATATTTGGATTTATTATTAATTCTTAATTTTTATATCTATTATTAGCAACTGTCATTTTACATAAAAACAATTCAATTTTTTAATGTTATATCTATAAATTTGGATTATTCTTATTAAAATATATTTAATATTCATTCTTTTTTATACGAGTTATGTCATTTTCCTTGAGATTAATTAGTTTTACCTTTTAATTATCATCAAGTGTCTCACAGACTCAGTGTCAGTAACTGTGTTACAGATTTTGGTGTCAGCTTTGGAGATTAAAACTAATAAGCAAATTAATAAGCAACATTAATAAGCAAGTGATAGAAAAAACTGAATTTCTGTCTTCTATTTTTCATATAGAAGGATATATATGATAGTTTTCTATCATAAACGCTAACTTTTAGTCATTCTATCGTTAAACGAGCTATAACGGCGGGAGTAGTTATTGAGGATAATAAAGAGATGAGTCATGCCGAGTCCAGCCCATAGCGGAATCGGCGCAATTTTCGTCGGCTCTCGTCGCAGAAATTGCGGACGGCGGCGTGGCGGTGCGCTCGCGTGAATTTCTAGCAATTTTCTCCGGCGAGAAAAAGTCGACGTCTGGATAAAACGTAAAGTAGGCGTGGAAAAAAAGGTGAAAGCGGATAAGCAGTGACGTGGATGGAACTAGAATGGCTCGGACGAGCCAGGGATATGACAGATATGTTGTTCGGCTTTAATTATAGGGGCCCACGTGAGTGATGTATCTCACGCGAGCCGCCGCCGTGCTTGCCTGTATCTACGCCGTGGCACATTTCGAAAAAGAAAAGATCGCGGCTCTTGCGGCGCGGGTAAGGCACCAATCGATCCTTGCGCTAATATATTCCGGTCCCTGAAGGACACCCCACCCCTCGGAAGACAATATTTTCGGGTTTGGCTTGGTCATCAGTTTGTAATTAAAAGTTCTCCCCTCTCCCACCGCCGCTATCCCCGATGGGACCGTGGCTGGACCCTGTGTCATTATTTTGTACCGCGCGGCGCCAGGACCCAGTATCTCATTCTTCCACTGAAACACGGTGCCGGGGACAGGGGGGGGTCCGATGTAACGGGTGTACCAGGAAGAAATCCTCCGGCTCTGACTTGGTGCGACGAATAATTTAACATGTGATCCGGGCATCTTCAAAAATTAACGGCGCGATTAATCGGCGCCGATACTCCACGAGTAATTGCCGCCATTACGCTCGTGATTGCGCGGCGATTACTAATTAACGCACTGTGTACCGCTGATTAACCAGTCGCTCGATTACTTCGACGATCGACAATCGGGTCCGCGCGGGTAGGTATTTCATCACTGATCAAACGAGTGTCGGTTATAGCGGTTACTCTTCAATGATGGAGGACCGGTAATTACCTAGTATACTACGCATGGAAAGAATGGTTTTGTTAAAGTATCTAAAAAAACCAGATACAGAAAATGATTTTATTTGGACTATCAAAATAATGATAGGTATATAATCAAACTAATTACACCGAGAAAAATGATCTGGTTGAATTAAATAGTAATTCTGGTGGAAAATGGACGTATTATAATTTTCTGGTTAAATCTATTAGAATTCTAGTTGAGATAACTGGAATTTTGATTGATATAATTATTCTGGTAAAAATAAGAATTCTAATAGATTTTATCAGAAATATTGTGTCAGCCAGAATTCCGGTTATCTTAATTAGAATTCTATTAAATTTATTTAAACAGAAAATTCTGATTCGTCCATTTTCAACCAGAAATTTTTAGTGTAGAATATTAAAACATATTTTCAAATCTGTACCTAACTAAATTTTTGGATATTTTAGAAAAATTGTTCATTTTATGTAATTTTCATTTAAAACTTCATTCGGCATTAATATAGTCAGCAGATTAGAATATATCTAAAGCTCCGATTATTATTTTGTAGTATCTTAATTAACACTGACATGACTAGATTAAATTAATATTACGTAAGCCTAGTAAGCCTGATGATTATTAATACAAATTGCTGTTTCGCTGATGAGTTAATCAGCACCAACACGTTTGATCAAATGTCCTATTTCTCTCTTTGTCTCCCTCTCTCTTTCTTTCTCAATCTTTCTAAAGGTATTACAACAAGAGTCATAATCTACTCCAGAACTTGAATCTCGTTAATCATTCGATCGCGCGACTCACCGTAATCGGAGCGAAGAGACTTGTTTGTCGCGCTTGCATGTTCCACGTCGTAGCACCCGGTATAGAAAATCATCATAGATGCGTGTCTACGGGTCTTTTTTTAAAAGCGTATATATAGATGGGCGGAATGCTGGCCACGTTTTATTTACGGCCACTGGGACAGTTTTTAATTTGTTCTCCCTCGGGGGAGGTGGGCCAGCTAGAACGGGAACAGAAGAGAGAGGGAGAGAGAAACTTTGCTGTCTGGTCTTTAAGGAGTTTTCGACCTGTTAGTCGTTAGAGTCCAAGGAGGCGTTTCTACGATCTTCTGGCAGTTCTAGCGCGGGAGTCGCGCGGGAGAGGGAAAGGGACTCGGTCCTGAAGAGGTGGCGGTGATGGTCGACACTAATAAATCCTTAATTATAATTGCACGAACGCGTGACGAGAATAACTCTCTGATTTAATTATCGGATCGATGGCTGTTATCGGCCGGTCGCTGGAACGATTAATCCTAATGTTTTCGAATTCGGACGCTGGGACCGGGTCAAAGGTCGCTTGTCACAGCACGTGCATTATCATATTTTTATGTTTGTTAAATTTGTCATGAGTAATATACATGCAAATATAATCACTGCTGTTCGATATGAAAAAAGTAATTTCTCTGTTAATTTTACGCGGAAACTTATCGTCTATCTAAATGACGAGAAATAATTGAGAAGACTGATTTCTTTGAAGATGAAGACGCAATATCCGTTTCTTTATCAACTCCAAAAATAAATTGATACTCCATTCTATCTAAAAAAAAGGGGAAAGAAGAATCAGATATTTTGTGATATTTGCATAGCGTCTTCAATTCCATTAATTTCGAATATTTTTCTCAGAATTATATTTCTTATTATCCTTTCGAGGATAGAAGAGCTAAAAACATTCTTCATAAAGTATTATTTTTTTTCTCCTCTCCTCATTAAGTGACATTTTTTTTATCAGACGTTCAGCAACAACAATCACAATTATTTTTGTCAAAGTTGAAAAAATCATATAGCTGAATACCGACGGATTATCTTCTACATCGTCAATTTCAAGCCTTGTCGTTCGTCGTGAGTAATTGGGAACAGGTCCATTCAAGTATATAGCTGTTTTTTATCATTACCAAGAATTTGGGATCTGTCAAAATGTCCCGGCCGCAGTTGCGTTAATTACGGGTCCTCCGGGGCCTCACTGGAGTCCGGAATAATTATAATAATCAGAGGGACACGCCCCTATACCCGCTTCCTCCCATTTCTCTCGTCCCTCTCATCTCTCACCTGACTAGAAACAGACGGTTGGACAGACTTTTTGGTATCATGATTCGTACGACTAAGAGTAGAGACGAATGACAGGACAGAGGATAGCAGAAAGCATACGAGAGTGCGTTATTATTCCGCCTCGGCCGTCTCGTTTCCCTCGCCACCTCGGGGGCACGTCAACGGAGCTCAACACTCGCATCAAGTGGCACCGATCGTGCAAAGAAAAGAAATTAATGTGGTTAATTGCAATTTGTTTTCGTTTCAGAAATCGAGGTCGTCATCATCGTCATCATCGTTATACGTCGTCGCCATCATTGTTGTCTTCGTTGATTCACGCCCCACGGCTACGCACGACACGATGGATCGATGATCTATCCTGGAGCGATCTATCTCGCCCCTCTCGTAAACGGAAAGGAGGAGAGTTCTCGGGCCGGGACAGAGACCGAGGGTCTGATCGGGGCCTGACCTTTTCTGTCTCCGCTGATTTACGAGCGCCGGCAACGAGCAGAAATCGAACTGGAGCGACCGCGACGACGGGGCACCTTTAATTACGGGACACCAGCTGGCTGCGCGGCCGAGATCGGTGAACTGTCAGAATCGTTCGCCGGCCGATTTCTCGCCGCGCGATAACTGACCATCACAGCGCTTTTATATAGAAAAGTTGTTTGCAAGTGTTGGTTATCAATATGCATAGTATTATAACACGATTCTTTGCAGCATATTTTATCACGATACCGAATGCGATTTACGTATTCCATCAATTTTATAACTGATATACAAACATTTTTTTATGACTATACAATGTATAACTTTTTAAATATAATTATAACAATAATAAAATTATTGTAAATTAATATCAAAATGCAAGAAAAAAATTTAAGATAATTTCACGATGAAAGAAGGTCCATTCTTATATCGGCATCCTCTTGCTATATTCTTTTCATTCTATGGATACATAAGATCGTCAAGCTGAATTCTTATAAAATTGTCTCGGTACCTAATCACTTGATCGCCTGTTCAACGAACATAAAAAAGTTTCGCGTAATTCGCATTCTATCCGCGGACGACGACCTTAATGAAAACCACTGCGCCTCTGTCATTAAGAACCCCGTCTCACCTCAACCTGCTCCCTACGTTCCTCGCTCTTTGTTTCATTGGTCGATGTTGTGCGAAGCACTCCGGGCCCTCACGTGTGGAAGGGAGAGGGAGGACCTGCGGGGGTCCGAAACCGTCTGTCATCTCCGAACGACTAATGGTTGCTTCACGCTGCTTCATTATATTTTCTAAATGTAAATTCGTACAAGGTCCCAGACTCTCTCTCTCTCTCTCTCTCTCTCTCTCTCTCTCTCTCTCTCTCTCTCTCTCTGTCTTTCTCATATAGCGCCCGGAGGCCGGGGGGGTCCTTATAAAACTTGGGACTCTTCCTCGCATTACGACAGACGAGGTCGACGGGGCGGGATACAGATGAGAGGAGGGGACGAGGAAGGTTCAAGAGTGAATCCAGCCGCGGGCTAGAGTCGCGCATCGTTGATTGCAGGCGACAGTTTATGGTCCTGTCTCGTCCTGCGGACCAATTAGCCCTCTAGCTTCCAAGAAGACCCACTCCTGCGAGCTCTCCCTCCCCTACACTTTTCTCTTTCTCTATCGCTACGGTCCTTTTATCATTTTACGACCGGCGTTAGCGCGCGACCACCATCTCGACATTCGCACGGGATGCCCGGTAGACAACAGTAACTTTCACGCATGTTTTATAGTCTGAAATTGTATTATGTCTCGGAGCCGAAGGGCTTCACTCGATCGGATTCGCTTCTTTCCGTGCCAATATAACACGAAACAAAACTTTTTCTTAGCGCCATACATCATAAAGATCGATGAAGAAGAGGACAATATCGTTACATTAAAATAATATAGCTTTAAAATTTGTATTCCTTTAGATAAGAATTATTAAGTAATGCAGCGTAAAACTATTTTGTGATTTTACGATTTTGGTCTGTCCGTCCGATCTCAGAAACGACTTAACTTTTTTCAGATTTTGTTTTTATAATGGATACACAGAGACTTTAGATTCGAGGCAAATTAGGAATCAAATTAATTAACTATAATAGAATCAAAGGGCAAGATCAATTTTAGTGTTCTTCAACTTACAAGTTTGTCACTGCTACTACTTATTATTAGTTACATGTATCACAAAAAGTTTATTAAGAATTGTATGTAATGTTATGTACTTTAAATATAACAATATTTCTTTATAGCTATTTTTGTAGCCCATCAATTGAGAGATGCTTTTTCGATTATTCGATTTATCTGTATTTAGCTGTTTCTTGTTCCATTTACGCAATAAATTCAAATCTTGTAAAATATATATTGTAGTACAGAAATCAATCATAATCAGTCATCACCATTGAAAGGACATGATATAAGTATTGTTTTTACATTAAAAAGGGGAAAAAGGCTCATTACTTAACATAATATTCCGTAACTTAATTTCTTCACTTTTTTCCTGAGGTCTGATCTCACTGCAATATCCTTTTTGTCCGGATTGATGATGGAACACGTCTTGTGTGAGTCGAAGGAAGACATATGATTTAAAATCATTCGCCAGGCAAAATTAATGCCTCGATAGTGGCAGTTACAATTACAAAGACGAGAATCATGACGTACACATAATCGACTGTCCAAAGAACGTTCTTTGTCCTGTTTTCAAGCTTTCAGTCGATCACTGACGGCGACCTTGGAGAAATCGGCACAAGTTAATTAGCGACGTGTATTATGTAATTGGTTTTACCATATGCACCGTGCGAAAAAAAATATGACTAAAGGCAACAGAAACTACATTGCGTATCAATGAATTCTCGTCATTATACTATATTATATACTTATACATTATACTATATTATATATTAAAGTTCTTTAAATATTCCTCAGATAATTTCAATATTTTCTATATATTATGATACTTTATAATAGACAAAATATAAACTATTACTTCTTTAACAATAAATTCGATTGCAATATTTATTAAAGAACGAAGGTTTTTATGAAAGAGAATTAGCATTAAAAAACCTTACGGCAATATAAAATTGAAGAAAAGGAGAATAAGAGAAAAATAAAGAGAAGAAATTTTTTCGGAAAGTGAAATCTATGCAGACTTCCAAAATTGTCTTTGATATCCGATTAAGCTTTATGAAATTTTACTTAAATTCGTATTATCTTAATTTCCTCAAGTCTCTTTTCAAGTATCACTTCAATTTAAAACAAAAAAAAAACGAAATACATCGATTTCATTAATTTCAGGTAAAATGACGCTCTTTGCGGTAAAAATAAAATTAGATGTCTCCAAGATTTATAAAAACTTTATTGCCCGACACGAATCGCGTTATGGAATGTTTGATTCGCGCATTCCTCTGAGACAACCTGTTTCAGTCGTTTGTGTTTCCCCGCGCGCGGCACAAGACGCGTCGAGTAATCGACGTCGCGGGTCCCGTCGCGGTAAGAAAGAATTCGTTCGTTCGTGGGGGGAAAAAAGCAAACGAGAAGGCGCAGGGGCCCCACGATTGCCCGGAGCGTCGTCGACGATGCGTCGCGGCTATTATGGGGCCCAGGTCTTTTTGCGAGGCGGACCGATCGGTGGGCCATTGTCTCGAGATGATTGCAACACGTTCGGGGCTGCTTATAATATAGGGACTCGGTCTCCCCTCCCCCTCCTCACCCCTATCCTATCTCTGTCTCCTTTCCCGCCGGCCTGTCTCTCCGCGCGGGCCTTGTTGCGCGTCCCCGAACCCACTTTGGAAGCTGCGGAGCAGAAGCGGTCCCGGACTCGACCATAGCACAGAGACACACGGAAGGGCGGGTACCCGATTGTTCCCCTACCTCTCTCTCTACCTTCTCCGCTGAAGAATATGGATCCTGGTTAATGGGATCGCCACGGATCTCCGTCTGGAGCCCTTTGGTTCCCTCTCGTTTTCTTCTTTCTTTTATTCTCAATGTTATATGTAAGTAGAGAGAAGACAAGTTGGTGTGTCAGATTTTTCTTTAAGATGCGTCTATACGAGTTATTGTTTGCTAATTAAATTTGTTAAGCTAAAATCTATATATATCTATATATATTTCTAAATTTTTAGAAATTCAAAAAGTGCTGTAATATTCTATTAATTTATTCATCAATCATGTATTTGTATTTTTACGCTCGTATCAAAAATTTAGATTGAGATTGGATCGAAAGTTAAGCAATCAGAAGAAAAAAAAATCAATATCAAGTTTAGTGAGCTTTAATTTAATTGATCAAATTATCTCTCAATAATCTCTAGTCTAATATGGACTTATAAATTTTTAACAGCATCAAATCAATATACACTTTAAGCAATACATTCTTCTTTGACAAATATTACTTCGTTTACAATCTGGATTGCATTTATTCGCAGGGAATCTTATCGCAGGAACTCACGAAAAGATGTCGATATCCGATTGCGCGTGAGGATACGCGGGAGGAACCTTATGTTCCATTCGTGGGAAGAAAAAAGAGAAGGGACGTTCAGTTAATGGGATCGTCTTGGATCGTCATACCTTTTTTCTTCGTCCTGGTCCCAGCTCGTTCCTTCGCCTCCTCACTCTCGGTTCCGCTTTACCGCGGCGTCTTGAGAGAGGACTTTCGGGGACTACCTCGACGACAACACCCAATGAACGACCGCAGAAAAACTCAAGCAATTTGAGTCTCCCTGTTGCTTATTACCAATCGCCTCGTCAGTCACAAATTGGCTTGGTGGGACCAGTGTGTGCGTCGTGAACTCCCGACAGAACCTTCTCGTCCTCCCTTCTGGTCCATCTCGTTTTCTTCTGTGGCTCTCCGCTTCCACGGTTCGAAACCACACATACGTACACAGCGCAAACGCGCGTGTACGTAATATATATCTGTATATGTATGAAATACTCGGGTCGCATTTGCAAGTGAGATTGAGTACGGCCAGGTTGACGAGAGACGCTCGCACGTTTCTCTCTGCCGCGAAACAGGAGAAGATACTACCACTCTTCGTGGATCCTTTTCTCGCAGCGCGCCGACTCGTTACGAAAATTCCTGTCGAAAGTCGTTCATGTGGACTCGGATTGCAAATTCGTACTGGCTAAGCCTGAGATACAAGCAAAGGAGATTGATCGTAAAAATTCATTACACAGCACGCGAGTATTAGCTAGTATTTGCGTTTTACACTCTTCCCTTTTTTGCTTTCTTTTTTCTTGCTTCAGTGCGACATTAGTCGGTGAAACCGGCAATTATTCTCCGACGCAAGCTTGGCAGGGAGCGATAGAAAAAATTATGATAAAAATGGCGCGCGTGAAACGCGGAAGAGCGCGCGATTTGCGCACAACAGCTGTCTCGCCTACTGACCCAAATACGCCGCGAGGATTTACCGCTGGTATATGTTCATGTGGGTGTCAAGTTCGCAAGTGCGAGAGCGTGGTTGCGTTGCAGGGGCAGTTTATCACGGTGGGATTGCCGGGATTGCCGGGACGACAAACCGGCGATCGCCCAACTTATTATTGGTTATTGATCGGTTATTTATTCAAATGAATGCAGATTACCGTGGCGGGTTTTCAATGCTCCGCCAGTTAGCGGGCGCAATGAATAAATTGCTACTGGGCGCGCGCACGCCGGTACTTAGCGTCGTTCTTCTTCAAGGCCCTCTCTCCCTCCCCCTTCCCTTTCTTTTTCTTTCACTGCCTCTCTTTCACTCAATGATATTAAATTTGCACCGCTCTAATAATTCGCCGTCACAAATGAATCCATAATTATTTTATAAATTATTACGAACCTTCCTAGATGAGACACGCCCTCTTAATTATAATCTCAGAACGCGCCAAATGTTATTACCTAAATTTACGTACGTATAAAAACATATGATTACGAAAAGATTGAATGCATACGCTATGAAACAATTCATTACAAAAACAGACATAAATTTCTGATAAATATAAAAATATTCCGCGCCTCCCAATAAACGCAGGTAAAGACTTATCTTGCTGTGCAACCACGCGTATTTTAATTTCGGATAAACACACTCGTAAACACACTCTAAATTTCTGCCAATTAATATTGGTCCAAATTGGACCATCTCTCATTCAATGCACCTAATTTATAGAGAAATGTATCTCTTAATCGAAACGCAAACGAAGCACGTTTATCGATTATCTTGCGCGGCGTGTTTCATCCTGCCTGCAATCTTGGGAGAGTCGTGAATATTTCGTAAATCTCCTAACAACCTCACCTAACTCTCTGTGCCCGCAACTCGGCCTTCACATAAACACTTGTGAAACACGGTCCTGTATGGCACCACCGTCGTTGTTGTTGTCATCCCACGCAGTTACGCGTCGTGGTATCGGACGCCACGAGAGAGGTGCGAATCTTCGTGCCCTCAAAAGGGCCATTCCTCATCTCAGCCGCGCTGCCACAGATCGGCGCGTCCCCGCTGTCTGTCTCCCTTACGAATCCCCGAACCTCTCTTCTTCCATGCCGCAAACGGAGGTATCGTCCCGAAGAGCGCCGATGCGCATCCCACGCGCATGAATTAAAGGCCGCGCTCTCGGCTGGTTAGTCTTGATTTATCCCCGAGCATCGGTCTTCCCTCTTCTTTTGTTTCGTCGCTTCTCTTGGACTCCTCCGAGGCCCCCCTTCGTCTCTCCTATACAGCCGTCGCGGGGCGTTTGGTACCTACAAGAGATGCCTTCTTCAACCTATCTCCCCTTCCTCTCCCTTGTTCCTCTTTTTCTACTCTCTCTCCTCGCCCCGCCGCGGCCGCGCCGTTACCCTCTCGTAATAATCCCGCGAGAAGTCGGGGCCTCGTCTCTAACAAATGCGCTGTTTTCAGTGTGCCGTGAGCGCGCAGTCATCCTGCAGGACCTCACGACGTGGCGGCCATTAGTTTAACCGGGAAACGTGATGGAAAGGTTGCCTGCGTGCCGGCATAACGCCGGCTAACAAACATTGTTGTGACTTCCACGGGGTGAAACCGGGTATCCGTCATCTCGCTGATCTCACTCGGCCGCTTCTTCTTCTTCATCTTTTCTTCGTCGGGTTCGCCTCCCTCGCTTCCCTTCCCGCACTACTCTTCACCTCGCTGGTCGCCCGCTCCTCCCTCAACTTCCACAATCACCGACGCATTGTCGAGCTAAGAGATTGCCCTCTACGCCCGAGAGTTATGCGCTTGGGATGACTACGCCTCCTTGAATTCCCTTCGCAGGTCGCTTCTGGTGCCGGTAACAGTGCCGGTAACCCGTTGTTCCAAGGTAGTCCAAAGCGTAGCGGCCGGTTCGAAGACGCGTTAAGGGACTGTTTAATATGCAGAAGTCATTACTTGACAAATGAAACTCTTCTCCCCTTTCTCCTTCTCTTCTTGTCTTAAACGATGCATTAATCTCCTATCTTCCGCTTCGTCTCGTCTTTCCTTTTAAGCTTTAATAAGCGATAATCATCAATCGTCTCCGATAAGTTACATATTTCTAGCTGATGAATATTGCACAGAAAACATGAATCAGTATATGACTTTATATGAGAAAGGTTAAGCATTTATTAGTGACATATATGTAAGGTAGATAACGATTGTTGTTGTTACATAATCTTCTTCATGTGACAAGCTATGAAATATAAAGCAAGTTATTATACGATTAGATTATGTTTTTAAATATTTTTCTATTTATAATATTATTGCTCTGTTATTACTTGCTGGTCATATTTATCACTTGCTATCAATGAAAGTGTATAAATAAGTGATTGAAAATTGAGAAAATACAAAAGAGGCTTACTAGTCATCATTATTAATATTATCAATTTGTTTACAATTAGCGATATAAATAGGTATACAATGTTCATAGATATCATATTGATTTTATTATAAAGCAATATTAATTGCATTATATTTCTCTCTCTCTCTCTCTCTCTCTCTCTCTCTCTCTTCTCTCTTAAAAATAATATAAATTTAAATTAAAAGAATAAATGTTTTACGTAATTATTACACTCTTGTAAGATTTCTCTCTATTTCCTAATAATATATATTTCTCCAAAGTTGCCTAAGAAAATTAAGCATTATTAATGAGCTTTAGAATGCTCAGTTGATCGTAATATTTATGTAA
>Ga0157364_1006570_pt1 | contig 11965 bp, 4 predicted proteins | sample AttsexASBM2_FD_111476 | JGI IMG/M metagenome (GOLD analysis project Ga0157364, IMG submission 111476) | Fungus gardens microbial communities from leaf cutter ant in Ribeirão Preto, State of São Paulo, Brazil - Atta sexdens ASBM2 | ecosystem: Host-associated > Fungi > Mycelium > Unclassified ...
ATAGGGGTGACTTTAAATAGCAATTTTCTGTTGGCCAAACCAAAGCAACTGGCATTTCCAGGTCAGGGACAGAGATTGAGGTCTCTAAGCGCGTGTCTACCACCGCCCTCCCCTCTCTCTCTCTCTCTCTCTCTCTCTCTCTCTCTCTCTCTCTCTCTCTTTCGCTCGCTATTGATCAATCCATCTTTCAATTTACCTTGCTTTAACAGACCGAGTGTGAATGTTGCAGTTTTATAAAATGCCGATATAGATCACGATGACGACGACAATCTTAGCGCTTGATTTCGAAATGCATTATTAGACCGTAACGCGTGTTCGCGTTACGATGAATTATCTAATCCTCCGAGGCTGGCCGTTTAAAGAAAGGAGAGATCGGACTGTGACTCTCTTCTGGGGAATCACGAGTCTTTCAGGTGAGGCCACCTGGTCCGTCGAGTGCCGTGTGAACCTGTCTCTGGCGACATAGCGTCGCCTGAAAAGACACCCGGAGGGTAACTGTTTGTACAAGCGCCCCGGTATTTTTATCCGAATGACGATGACTCATAAAGATCGGAGCTCTCTCGCCCGCGTATCCCGGCGCGCATGTTCCCTCTTCCTTATACATACGAATGAATCGTGCACCCACCACGCGTCTATACACGCGTGACACCGTTACCGATGCACGCGCAAGCGTGAACGCGAGAGGAAAGCGGGCGAGAGGAGGGCAACGGCGTGCTTGAATGTGTACTTAGCGGCAAGGAACACACTCGCCTCGCATGTTAGGATAGAGATTATGTCGTCCAAGGAGTCTATAGTTAGTTAAGGCTACCATTCTTCGGCCGGGTGGGTCTTTGAGCCCACCGCCGAAAGAGATCGTGGTAACAACGCGTTCGTCGTCACGCGCACTAACAATTAGATATTAATTCTATTCAGGTCTCTCACTGCCTATAGCCGGGACAGCCTCTACAAGAGACGCGGGCGGATTAACCTCTTTCGGTGTCTGTCCTCTTTTTTTTCGGGAATCTGATTCCCGCCGTCGAGACCAGCTAGAAATCGCCGGGACAAAGCCGAATTTGTCCGTCGTCTCACAATGGAGTCCGCAAACACATCATCGGATTAGATAACTCGATATTTTCTTTGGAAGAAAATATCCTTCACTCAGTCAGAAAAAAATTCTTCCATTATCCGAAATCGCTTATTTAAACATTTATATATGCACAAATTGATGTTTCATCGAAATCTATCATATCTGATTTTAATTCTTCAGAGGTAGTTTCTTCCTCACGTATATTATATTGATATAAATTAATATTTCCTATTTGTAAATGCCGTGATTTAATTAAATCTTACATTAGTGTGTTTAAGTCCGATCTGTAAAATCGTTTAAGTCTCATCCTGCCCCGAATCATAAATAACGCATCGCAAGGAGTTATTATATGGCAAATATAACTGCGAAAAACACGATTAACGAGATTCATCAATTTAGATAAGAGACTTTTATTTGCAGCCAGATTAAAAATTTCGCTCGTGATCCTCGAGAGCCGTAATATTTCAGCACAGCTGCGAAGATAATAACCAGACCGGCATATATAAGGCGGTGCCTGTTCTGCGTCAACACGTCCGCTGGAAACATCAGCGGCTGTTTCGTTTTCCTTATCTATACGTGGCATAAACTGCCCCGGCATAAATGGAGGATGATGCACACCGCAGCGCGTAAAGGGGAAAAAAATATCGCTGAAACTCCCGTAACACTCGTACGCCAACCGCGAGAAACAGCCAACTCGCGGAGCAATTTTTATCCATTTGGACCTCGACCCTCATGAAGACGGACGAGGATTCGATGGCGGTGCGAAGCACCTCGGAAAGGGAGGTGGTGACTTCTCGCCAGTGGCAATTTTTCTGAAAAACGAGTGTCGGACACATGGCCCACGTATGAAGGACGACGGTGGCTGCGAAAATGATGCGTTTTATGGTTTTATAATGCGAATGGTTGACCAAAAAGGCGATCCCGGGATGAAACCGTAACACATGGCTGCTCAAGTATCCACCGCTCTTTCCTGATCACACCCGTACGTGTGTGTGTGAGTACGACGTATGGCAAGGGGATGACCGTTCTTCGACTGTCCACTACGAAACTGGGTAATGAGCCGTCACGTAGACCGGGTTTGGGATTTACTTCCCAATAAAATCTATATCAGAATTCGGAGGGATGCTTCTTTTTATCTTGGCACCGTCATACATCATCCTTGCGTCGTTGTCGACGCACTACTACTCTTACTTTTCAGTTATAACTCTGCCGCAGTCTGCGAAAAGTTTGATTTATTGTAGATCCTTGACATTTCACGGTATCATTCATCGCGGATACGTTTCCGCATTTTTCGCATGCCTAAGAAAGCGGCTCGATCGCAAAGTATAATATGTTCAAGATGCAGATAAATGATATGCGTATTCGCGATATAAAATATCATGGTTAATTCTCCGATAACAATTGAGGTCTTTCGAGACATCATCGATATTTTGATTGTGAATTTTGGTATAAATTTAAATCTGTAAAAAATAAGTAAAATAAATCCAACTTCTACGATGGTAAAAATTTGTTGTTGAAACTTTAACCAGAATTTTTTTCGGATTTTTATATAATCTAAATCAATAAAAAATTATAATATTTATAATATTTTTGAGACTTCCATACAGAAACTATATATTTCACGGGTTATCCATGTCCCGATCCAATAAAATGCCAATGTTTGAAGTGAACTGCAATATTCACAAAACATTGGCATTCTAATAATGAATCGAGATACGGAGATAACTCACAAAATGTGTTTTGTTTTTTCTATTGTTAACGAAAGAATTAAAATTTATGTTGTAGGCGAAAAGTTAACATGTTATTTCAACTATTAACTTTATTGCTAATCGTCAGCAGTGTCGTAACATTGCGCGTGTGCTTTGTTTCACGCGACATGGGCGATTTACAGCGCTATTTTTAGATTTCACAGCATCGATGCTCTTCTTTAAGGAAAAAAGAAAAACAATAAACCGTAGAAGAATCATAAAACGATGTTGCGTAATTAGTGGTGCGCATGGCGCCACTGACGAACTAAACATTCGACTAAAATAAATAACCACGGCTGGGCAAGGCTTGATTTATGAAGGAAGCCTGATGTTCCCCTGAATGTCATCCGGGTTTAACGCTTTTCGTGATCTTGGGCGCGCTTTAGAGCAACCATCCCGAGAACCCGATCAATAATACATCTCGTAAACGCACTCAGTGTCGGGAGTGATGAGCTCCTCCAGTTTCAGATACGACCAAAATGAGTAATGCTAAACAAACGGGAAAATATACCTATCTGGCAGCGGCGACGTCGACGGCGGCCGCGACCACGTCGTGGGAGACGTGCTATATTTACGCGACGGTGGTTTCGTCTTTTTTAACGGGTGCTCATGGTCGAACCATTTATATTTAGCACACACGTACTCTTTCGGCCAAAGGCACCACCTTGTGACGTGTCAGATGCGACAACTCGTGTTCGTCTTTTTATCAAACGTGGGTGACCCTTCGTGGCACCGGTGCTATTTCAGGGCGCATGGGAACGCCATTCGGCAGGTGCCCCCAGCTGATTATAAATAATCAGAGTCTCTCTCGCCTCTTACGAGAGCGCCTACCAGCCTCTCGTACCGTTCGGTATGGATATGCTCATGTCGAGGGGACTACAGAACATAAACGAGGGAGCCTAAGCGACAAGATATTTGTTCTACATATAAGGTATTTGTGCGTTTAACGCATAAGATACTTTTATTCGTTATCGAAAGTAAAAGTAATTTTTTTTCCTAAAAATTACATTCTATACTTCTGCACTCTTCAATGTTTCGAAGTAAAACATCTTCATACATAATTATACCTCATAAGATTATAATTCTATTTAATACTTTAACCAACAATTGATATCTTTAAAAGCATAATTGATATTTTAAAATTACGAATTCTAATAGATAAATTTAAAACTGTAAAAAGGAAGTATAATACAATCCGACTTCTATAATGTAAAAACTCGTAAAGCTTTAATAAGTATATCAGAATTTTTTTCAGATTTTTATATAATTCGAAACAAAAAATTTGTCCTGTTTCTCTTGTTGCTGACGGAATTAAAATTCATATTGTAGGCGAAAAGTTAAATTAATTAAATACGCCACATTACCGCAGAGAACATACCTCTATGTACTTGAGCTGCTTTGTTTAACAATTCGAATGACCGAATCATCGTTTGACCGGATCATCTTTCCCAATGCGGAACAAGCAGCATGGAATCGGCATGGAAGTGAACGCATGGAGTTTGAAAGCTCGTAGGTTTCAACAGGTGCTTTCGCGGAGCTGAAGTACGCAGGTATGTGGAAGCAAGCACTTGTGCCTGTGAAGACCTCTTACATGTGCACACTCCACTTGCGCACAAAGCGGGCCCGTATATTTCTGCTTTCCATCTCGACAGCTCGCAGAGACTCTCTCGAAAAGTGTGCCGCAGTAGTATATCGGCTATCTTTCTCGTTTTTTCTTTCGTTGCTTCTTTCGTTTCCTTTCCTTTCATTCGCTGTGTACTTGCAGCGCGCACATTGTCGTATGGTCAGACGTAAACAAATTTCCGAGGGAGATGCGTGCAGAAACGTTTCACAGTTAATAAGCTGTTGGCGAAACATGGTGGTCATTAAACGTGCGTTTTCATTGTACAGCGCACACTCGAAGACCTCTGAGGTCGCACAATAATCGAGTGGCAAAGTTGCGGTTAGAGAATATCTCACCCTGATGTGCCAGTTGGCCTGTGGTTATTCATATCGAACGATTATAATATTTTGTATATACATATTCAATGACAAATAATTTGTGTAATGTAAATATTTTTAACAAAAATAAATCTTGATGTATGATAACAAAAACATTCATAATAAAGAATGAGAGTTCAAAGCTTAATAAATAATCAAGATTTGAAAACAGATGACTGATAGAAATGCGAAATTTGAAATCTGGGATTGAAAGTCCCAGGATACTTATCCCGGTCAATTTCCTTCGAGATCACTCGAGAATTAGAGTCTATTTGTTCGGGACACTCGAGAAGATTAGACTGTCACAAGCTTTTCTACATTTTCACAATAAGCCTGCGCAACGTAGCACAGAAGAGGACTCATCCGAAGGGCGGTTGCATCGAGTGACCGTTATATCCACTCAAAACAGAAAAATAATTCTATCCCCGTGAGCAAGCAGCAGCGTGTGAGAGCAACGGAATGTTCCGACGTGGAAAAACGATAACAAAAAGAAGGGAGATAAAGAGAGCGACAGAGATATTTGGAAGCTATACGTAAGCCCCTCGACAATGGGGAAGATATTTTCTCTAATGAACCAAGACGAGTATACTCCAGTGCCAATTACACTTCAACCGCGTTCTCCGTATTTCGCTCTACTTGACTTCTGTCATTTCAAAGCCAACGAAATGTCGGAGAGACAAGGGCGAAATAGAAGAAAGAGAGAAATAGAGAATGATGACGCTGTGAGAGGAGTTTCCTCCGTGAGCACCCACGATCGATGCTAAACCTTGTCCCTTCTCGTCTCTCTCATTCGGAGCAATAAAGTGCGAGACGAGGAAGCGAGGCGGAGAGATAAGCCGGACAATTAATTTTAAGGCGAATCTGAAGATGGAGGGACTTTGGCGCGCGATGCGCGCCTTCGTTATGAAAGATCACTTACTTGCTACGGAGTACACCCTCAGTTTTCTGCTAAAGAGCTCTGCAATCCTTTCGAAATGCTCACTAAGTACGAGTTGTTGCAAAATATACTTTGCTACGTCATCTTCAAATAATTAGCGCAATCGTGAGAGCTCAAGCTTTAATTAACAGTTTCGAATAAAATTGCAATAAATACAATACGTGCCTTTGAGCTTGAAAATAACAAGATTATATTAACATAGATACAAAAAACGTCCTATATTTATCATCTATTATAAAATATTTCTGAAGCGATGTGTATGTTGCGATGAAATCATATGATGCACGCTATGTGATGATATCACAGCGTGTGATATATCATCTGATTCAAATATAATACCGAGATTATAATTACGTCGAATCACAATTACGTTGAAGTAATGCCTTCGATAAATTAATAACGGGCGAATAGTTCTAGTTACGCAAACGAGATGTGCGACGACGGTACGTCTTAATTTACCATAGATTACACAGATCACAATAAACCAAGTCGATAGGGTCAGTCCGAACCGTAAGCCTTGATTAACGGATTTAATTATGGGATTGTGTGCGGGGGCAGGATTGCAGCGGTCATTATGGGGGCCTTAGTAACCCGTATCCCATACACCCTGGATATACCTATGATGTTCCGTTGTATACACAGTGTTCCTACATAACATCCAATAATATGTGTACGTGAAGCAAACACTTTCCACACTAAATATATCTACTACCAGACTAATTGTATTTTTTTGATTATGAAATTGATATTCTTTTACGATACTGTTGTTGCAAGCGTTTTATAACGGTTTACAACAATTATCTGCAAGTAAATATCAAATTTTATTACACCCTGTACGTAAAAGTCTATCAGAACTCAATACAATATTACAGGCTGTCGTGGTCCGTGGGGAATAAGACTTTAAATACGAACCCCATTTCTCTCGCCATCGCGCGAATACAGAAAAGCTGGCAAACGCAAAAGATAATTAAGTTCGTAATTAAAAGATACGATCGCACGAAAGCCTTTCACGGTGACTAAGTGACAAAGGTAATCAATCAAAGGGACAAGCGTGGATTCCACTCATGTCGAGACGTTCGATATATATATAGATATAGGCGAGCGTATTCGTGCTCGGATCATTAAGGCTCCTATCATTTGTTACCATCAAGGATCGGTGTATCCGTTAATACCATGTTTCACGGCTCCGCGATTCCGCCAGCGGAGTATAAGCATATTAAACCAAGTATTCCGGACATGTACTAGGTATTGATTTTCTCGATACGAAAGATATGGCCGTCTACGAATCTGCCATTTACATGAGCGATAAAAGGTTTAACCCTTTCACAATGTTCCTAATGTGACAAACGCGATTGCAAATCAAAGTTTTAAAGTTGCTGCACGCCATTAGCTAGTAAACGATAAGTAATATGGCGCGTTGAATATTGCACGTTATGACTATATATATATAATGACTATATATAAATGGTAATTATTGTACGTATTCTCGATATACATATATTAAAGGTTACATTATCTTCCCATCACCTCTGAGAACTACATTGTATACGAAACGTGTTGTGATACACCGAACGCAATTAGGATCGCGTTATTCAGGGAGCAAGTATATGGGGTGTTCGGAATTTCGATTACAAGGCTCCTCGAAGTACGTTCTCAAGATGTCACTTTGCATGAATTTCCTCAGGCCAACGTCTCGGAGAAAGCTCTCTGTAACCATCGGCGTGTGCAGAGGCGGAACCCTCGGTTAAATGAAATCACGGTCAATCTAACGTTATGTAAATCGGCGGTCACTATCTGGTCAGTTTTGCATATGAATGCCAAAGGGACGGCACACTTACGGCGCCGTATACGACCTTAAGATGATGCTAATCAGTGCTCTCCCAGGAGCCGAATTCTATCTATGGTTCGTTTAGTTTAGTGCTTTCGGGAGTCAAAGCCGGGTCGAATACGTAGGAATTACGCTCTGGAAGTTTAATATTGAACGATTCTAATGTTATAAATTTTCGTAACGTGATCTTCTTGAGAATCGAGCGATTCCTTAACTAATTATACAGCGCATATTTTCTATTGTAATTACGAGATACGTAACCTCACTAATTGCATGTTGCAAAGTACTTCTGACGCCGGAATAGCCAACAACATATTTTCGCGCTGATTAAAACAAGCATAGAGAAATAGTGGGATCTCGCATGGCGTATTTAAAATATTTTAATCGGGCCATTCGTGCCGGCGAGGAATCTAATGCAAAGTGGTAACTCGTAACACTGCGCGCTTCTAATGTCACCACATGGTTTCGATGACTGGGCCTGTACCGGGTAATCCTATGGGGTAGCACCTACTCGAAAAGCGTCGATCGCATAAGTATTGTCCATCGACAGTTCACGTCGCGATCTTACATTAAATACAACTGTGTGACAATTATTTCGCGTTTATCGACAGCAACGATATTATCCCGAGGGGTGCGCACCCTCTGATTAAAAATTCTCGCGTGGTTAAGCCTCTGATAATGATCTTCCCTAACCTCTTTCCGCCCGTAGGGTTTATACAGTATGGTCTAAAAACGATTGTACTTACTCAGTCGGCGTACACGGACGACGGCTAAAGCGCAAATGGCTCGAGGTCATCGCAGAACAAGAGTTAACGATCGTTGTCAAGGGTAGCGTTGGCGATGGTGCTGTTTTTTTTTGTCAATTGACGTTGCAAAGAAGTCTCGTGAGGATTCAGCTGTGCAATTCTTGTACCTGTAAACAAGTTGTTTCAAAATGTTATTTTCACGAATTATTGTGAAAGTAATGTTTTTACACTATTAATTTTACAATCTTATTCTATTTCTTGCTATTATTTTCTCTTACTTATTATCGTATATAATTATATAATTTGTACACAATTTTAATACATGTATACTGTATATAAATAATATATAATTAATATATATATATAAATAATATATAATTGAATATATAAATCCTATATGTATTAATAATATATATATATATATATATATGTATTTGCTATCTATGTAATACGAATGAATACATCAAAGACGCAATCTTGCGATCAAGACCCTCCGCAAGTATCACGTCGAGATACTATCTTTAGCCCGTTATTAATTAATATCGTGTCAAAGATTAAATGAATTTCTATTGAAGATTCTCATCTGCCGGCAAGCCAAGCGCGAAGCAGGCGGTCACCCGCGAAATTTGTCATAGGCCTAACGACCCTCGTTATTAAAAGTAACGTTCCAATGACCTCGCGTGATAATCCACTCACTTGACAAATCGAGATAATTGCAGCGGCAGCCCTTAATCTTCTCCTCGAGCAACCCGACAAACAAAAGACTTTTAGAGGCTCTGAGAATTTACACTGCACACGGAATTAAATTAAAATATGCTTCAGTATTACTCATTATCGACTTATAAATAAGTATTTAAAAAAAAATAAGTTTAATATTTAAGTTAAATATTAAAAACTCGTTATACATAAATTAATAGAGTTTGCTATTGTTGAATAACAAAGAGAGTACGTTTATAAATGAGTCATGAATAAAACTCATTTATCAAATATAAAAAAATCACAGTTACAGGCGAATTTCATCCATTTTTCCGTAAATTTTTAACGCGATAGAAATGTACTGAATAAAATACAAAAGGGGCATAGTCGGGTGAAAAAAAGAATATAAATACCCGTAGTCCAGCGAATCACGCACTTCCATTAATTAAATATTCAAAATCGCCATTAATCCGGTCATCCCGCGTAACGGCCATTCACAACCGTGGCGGTTGAAATCAGCCTGAACGAAGCCTGGACCCGTTTCAGATCTCCTCGGCTTAGGCAAATGAAAGCCGCGGCGTTCGCATGCAAATACACACTTTTGTACGCGAAACCCGGTAGCGCCGAGCACGAGCGTTAATAAATTTTTTCACAGTCGCTCCCGGCTGCCGAATTCGATGTGTGACTAATGACGGCGAATTAACGCGAGAGCCTGTGCCAACGTACCTGAGAACAATCAGGTGCTGTTGCTGACATGAAGAGAAAGAGAGAGAGAGAAAGAGAGAGAGAGAGAGAGTGAGAGAGAGAGAGAGTGAGAGAGAAGGAAAGGGAGGAGAGAACTCAAAGCAGCGATAGCGCGGGAAAAAAACGCCAGTCACTGTGTTTGCTCAAGGTGTGACAAATACCGGAAGATAGATCGATCGACCATACCTCCCGTCGCGCTACGTACCTGTCTTCCTGCGCTCATTCGACGCCCATTCACATTCAAATGCGAAGTTAACGAACAAGGTGGTCTCGGTAATAAATGACACGGGCAAAAAGCGCGCGCATTTCCCGACCTCTCTCTCTCTCTCTCTCTCTCTCCTTCTCTTTCTTTCTCCTCTGCCCCCGGGTTAATTATTCAGACTAAGGGGGTTGTAAGCAGATTGGTCTCACCCTTAAGCCCCTATCTCGGTACAACGAGGGTGGCAAGACGGGGCGGCGGAGGGATCGACCAAAGACTTTAAACCGCCCTTACTTACTGACTGGTGTCTGTGATTAGAACCAGAAATATGCTAAGCGGCCTACCAATTACCGGAGATTCCTAGTCGCGGAATTACGTCGCCTGGAATAGAGAGGCTCGCGATACAATCGAAATAGCGGTAATCTTACCACGCCAAGAATAATTATGCAAAGACGTTACACCTTGTTTCCCAGTCTTTTGCAAGGAGATAAATAAGACTGTAACAAAGTTTCAATTTTTTACATAATTAATATCATTTAGAATAAAACTGATTAGCGACTGTAGCGATTTATAAGAAAATGCTATTTTCCATTTCACTTTATAAATTGTTGTTGTAAAAAAATTATATTCAACGACAAGTTTATAATAGGAAATGATTCGAATAACGCACTCGTGTTAACAAGAAGTTTTTGATAATCTCCAGATTCTGCGCCGTAACTCGGTCATCGAACCCCATAAAATCAGTTTCGCTCAAAACGTCTGAATCGCATCCAACGAGTTTTTCTAATCCCAACGTACGATCAAAGTCCGCTACAAACGGCACGGAAGTTCAATCGTCTGCAGCGAGGGCGGAAATTAATTCCATGTCCGCGACAATAATTTTAGACGTGATTCTTTGAGAAGGAGGCGACTGCGCGGTCTAGTTGAAGGCACGAAAGGATAGTGGAAAATCGTAAGGGAACATTGTCGTTAACTTTTACGATGCCATTAACGTGGCCGTCTTCCGCCATTTCGAACGCGAGCTGGACATCGTGACGTCATCGTAAAAAAGGACCAAAGGAAGCAAGAGAGTTAGAAAAAGAATTAGTCGGAACCACGAGTTGTCCAATCTCTCTTCTCATTCCACTCGTTCTTTCTTCGTGCTTCGTATATCCTTCTATGGTATCACAGCGATCGTAACTTCGACAAAGGGCAATATTCGTTACTCAAGCTGAATGCGGAATGTTCTTAGCAAATTGATTGCCGTAAAGGATTTAATAAAAAGCATGTTGGTTGTTATTAAATCTTTTTCCATAACATGCTAATAATGACTTACGTAACAAATATCAAAATACATTACAGAAACGGATCATTATAATTATTATACAATTAAAAACTTAGGTCGCATTCGATTTACGTGAATTTCCTTAATTTTTCTTATTTTCCTTATTTCCAACACCTTCAGACAGCACGTTTGCGGTTGGCGTCGCGGCAAACGAATCCGACGACAGCCACGCCTTCTGCAAGTGGCAGCTCGGTGTTGAAAAAAATAACAAATCGAGGAAATACGAAGAAAAACATGGATGGAGAAGAACGGTTAGACGAAGGTTACGTTTTGGGACTTGACACGCGTATCTAAAACACAAGCCTGGGCCACGTGCCGGGGGTACCCGCCTGTCAAGTCACGTGACCGTGCGTAAAAGGGTTGAGATTTTCCAGCCCGGACTTTTCGTAGCTTGACAGATCGTTTCGCTAAGTCTGACTGATACTCGTCCGCTACGGGCTTCGCTTTAATTATGAGATATTATTCCGTGATCGCGCCCCTTTGAGCGCAAGCGAGTTTAATGCCTTTTTAAAAGGAGATCAAGCTTCTCTTTCGTGTACCATGCACAGACGGATCGACGAACGGACGTCAGCGATCATCGCGACACAATGCCGCTGGAGTTTCAGAACGAAACAATTAGCCGAGCGTCGTTTCGGCGAGCGCGGTGTGAATTTCAGTCAGGCGATGACAGAGGATCAAAGCTTTTGCATTTGTACGC
>Ga0157364_1006571_pt1 | contig 11965 bp, 5 predicted proteins | sample AttsexASBM2_FD_111476 | JGI IMG/M metagenome (GOLD analysis project Ga0157364, IMG submission 111476) | Fungus gardens microbial communities from leaf cutter ant in Ribeirão Preto, State of São Paulo, Brazil - Atta sexdens ASBM2 | ecosystem: Host-associated > Fungi > Mycelium > Unclassified ...
AAAAAATGTATGTATATATATATATATATATATATATATATATATGTATATATATATATGTATATATATATATATGTATATGTATATGTGTGTGTTCAATATTTTGTTTTATTTATATTCATAAGAGAAGCCGTTTAAAATTCGTGTTTATTTTTTTCAGGTTGTATTATAAACCAGGTACGAGTATAAATGATTACCCTAAATTAATAGTTGGAGATGGCGATGGAACGGTAAATATAAGGAGTTTGGAAGCATGCACACTTTGGCAGAAATCACAAGTACAAAAAATTTATAATCAAAGTTTTCCTGGAGTAGATCATACTGAAATCTTAAGAAATCGTGATGTTTTGACATATATTAAGGCAGTTTTGAAAGTATAATATAATTTTTATTAGTAATTTTTAAATGCACTTTTGCATTTTGAAATGCAAAAGAATGACAAGCAGAATTTAATGACATCATTATATTCTTGTAACATTTTTTGGTCTTACTACCGACGAGATAATAGTATTTCGTCCGTGCTAATCTTGATGCGAATATTAAAACTTCAATATAAAATGATTTTAAGATTAAAAGATTTCACTAATTTCATGAAGTAAATTCATTTCTTGATAATTTTAATTAAAAAATATGACAACGTAATTGAAAATATATTTTTATTAACTACATTGTTCATTAAAATATATCATTACATAACATAGCAGCAAATATCAATTGGGAGTATTATAAATTGCAATTACAAAAAACATTTTTTCTAAATGTCAATACTTCCACTCATTTACTGGCACATAATGCTCTCAGCCTATAAATATAATACTTTTATCTCCTCCTTATGTGTACATATTTATATATTCAGTATATATTATCAATTTTTATTGCATGATCTCACACGAAACAAAGAGTGATCAGATTAACATGACTAGCGATATATAGTAATAATATGCTATATATAAAGTGTTTCTATATGGTATACTAACATATTTTTTTAGTCGCTGATGCAGCACAATTAGAATAACAATGAAATCCAAGTTTCTTAAGTTACTAGTCATAAATTGATTATATTATAAATTTATATCGATGTTATATTTACACTGATTCATAATTGTGATGAATACTCATAAAATACTAAAGAAATTTAATGTAAAAAACATTCCCTTCAGAAATCTGGAGACATGGTAATGTCTCGGCATCAAGCAAAGTAGTGACATTACCGGATTCCTTTCGCGAACCGGCGATATTAATAAACTAATTAATTTGATTCTAAAATGTTTATAACTTTAAAATTTTCTTATTGTAATACAATATGTATATACAATAACTTGTATTATATAAATAAGTCCATATTTTAGTAAATATATATAGATTTATAATAAACTTTTGTAGAAATTTAATGTGCTGATAAAAATATATTTATTAGCACATTAAATTTCTACAAAATTACATTCATGTATAAAATGGTGAAAAATAATAAAATATTCTACATAAAATGTAAGCAATCGATATCATATTCTTTTGATATCTAAAGCCATCAAATCTGATAAACTAGACAATACATAATTACATATATATATTTCTAAGATAAAACGGTATGTTATAAAGAAGATGATAATAAACGAATGTTGTTAAAAAATAAAATGTTTTTATTATTGATCACATAATGGTTAACTACCATAATTTTTCTTTGCGAATATAATTATAGATAAAATTGTTCCTAATCACAGATCATAACAGCGTAATTATAATAAATATTACGAAATATGTTTATATACATTTTATCTATTTGATATCCCATTTAGGTCCAAATCTTTAGCAATTTTGAATATTTGAAATTGTTATTTTTTTTCTAGAAATTTTCATATATTTATAATTTTTTAACATATAGTAAAATGTTCATGTTCACTTCCAGAACACAGCATAAAGGCAGCATAGGAATGCACAAGATTCTGACTCATGTGTCCTAGAACAGATTTTTGCTCAAATACTGACAACCAAACCTTTCGAATATTCGTAACAACATATACTCCTTGCTTCATTTCTTTGGCGCTTGCTTTTATACACTTTTTAAATCTTGTTTCAAATTGCAGCATGTATTGAAAAAGTGGAAGGTTTCTGTTTTAGAAAATATGTAAAAATTCTAGTTTTTTTACAACAAATAATATCTCTTAATGTCAGTTAAGCCCTGTCGAGGATCTTATGAAAGCATATATTCCCAAAGCTAAAATAGTTACAACAGTAATGGTTTTATAACTTCTAATACGATAAGATATCCTTGGCGTTGCCTGAACAATTGTTAATTTTCGTTGCCTTTCTCTTTCTTGTCGACTTGCTTCTGCCCTTGCCTTCCATTCTTGCTCTTTAATTTTTCTCTTATGATCATAATCTCTGACATCATTACTGATAGATTCAGGAGGATATTGTCGATATAGATTCTTTGCTTCTACTAAAAGGATTTCAAATGGCAAGTCGTCAGGTAACTGAAAACATAAATTTGAAATAATTCTATTATTTTTCTTCGATTCTTCAGAGCCAATTATTTTCTTTTATTATACTCACCGTACATAATACTTTATGTGTGTGCCCCATATCGGGCGTAGTATTAAAAATTTCTGTAGCTCTGTGTGCCACAATTACTGTACTTAAATAAAGAGGCATAAGTGAGGGACTACCCAGGAAAAAATCAAATAATCTATGTAACAATTTTCGGTTTTCTGCAAACTTGTGTGCATACCATGTTGTGTATTCAGCCAATGCAAAGTGTGGAAACAGTTCTACACTAGAGTAAAAAGAAACATTGCAATTAGTAATGAGAATAAATATTAATATCAGTAAGTTTATGAAATAAAAATTAATTAAAACAAAAAAATATAAGTTTTAAATAATTTATATGTATAGAATATTATTAAATTAATATAGAATAGAAGAATTTATATTTATTAGTTTACTTAGAATAAACATAAAAATAAAAAGTTTAAAATATGTTCTTAATGGATAAGAAAGAACTAACTTTTCTAAATGTTCCAAAAGCGTAGGATGTACTCTTTCCAGCAATGCAAATATAAAGAATAACTCTTGATTCACTTTTTCCATAGTTTTTTCCATGAATCTTTCCAGGAATTCTAGCGAGATACTTTCAAGCACATACAAGCCTGCTTGTAATCCCATCACAACTAACACAGTTGCTGCTACATCATTGTATCCCTGGTAGTAACTAAGTACAAATATTATTTCATTTTATATTATAATAAAACATAAATTATATATATATATATATTATAAATTAATAAAGTATTTATGTTTAAATATACTAACTTCAATTGGGAATGTCTATGAAGTACCCAGCACATAAGTTGAGTTAACTGCTCTTGAAAATTTTCCGTCTCCTTTTCTGTTGCGCTCTGTGAGACATGACTACCGCTACGTGCCACATCCTTCAATATCTGCTGATAAATCTCGTTTGGTATGTAAGTATGTACAGTTTCTAGTCCGTTAATGGATGTAGGTTCCAATTGTGCCAGGCGCAAAAGTTTCGGCCACAGTACCCTTCGTACATCATCTACAGATCATCCTCATGATTTCAAGACTTAGTCATAGAGAACAAAATTATTCTCAAAAAGGAACCATTTTAAGTACATAAGCGATATTAGCAAACTAGCACTTAAGATATCGTCTGTATCCAAAAACTACAACAATAATCATAGAAGAATCAAAAATCGGAAAATTCTCTTTCAATAAAATCTCAAAGAACGAAATTATCAGTTTATTAAGGTTCCTTGTTGATCATAATTGACATCACCTGGGCAAAGTACCATTAACGAAGCCCTCGCTACTACAACCAAGTAGTCTTAGCTCTCCTAACGTGAGATCCGGATTGGCGATGCTGCCACGGATCACGCTTATCTTCATCCTCTCGCGGCTCGTGAGGATGTCCGTCACACCGTGGTCGTCCTCGTGTGTCAGCACACCATTCCACTGTTTGCCTGCTGTGGCCACGTCGGTGAGATCTGGTATCTGCGGCGTAACGCCGTCATGCCACGCTTTCGTGGAGTCGGACAGAATCACGAGGGGCACGCGGTCGTGCAAGTCGGTTGTCGTCCAGCTGTCTGTTTTTGTTGAGAGATTCACCGACGACACTGACTCAGGCACGTTCCTTTTGCGTATTTTGTTGTGGTTATGATTCTCGGTTGACGTTGACGCTTCCGTCAAAGACTGCATCAGGGACACCTCTTCGTTCTCGGCCTCCATAATTTCGCAGTATCGAGAATTTATGTCAGACTCGCTAGTACGCGTGTCATAACACTGATAATTTAATTAGAACTCCCGAAAATTCTTCCAATTAACGGATCGCAGCTGATCCGTCAGGAATGACAGCAAATGGCACACTAGAGACATCAGTTAGATGAATTGGTTGCTGTCATAGCTCCGTAATTCGTATGTATGTACAGCTATATATAGTTAGAGTTACTGCATACCGATAAAGCAATATTAAAAATAATCAACAATTTAATTATGGAAATTCTAAAATTTGAACTACGATTAATTAATAATTTAATTTTACGATTTATTATATCATATTTTATGTTATTAACTATGTTTGATCATTATTTATGCATAATAATTATTAAAAAACAATTCAATTCATATGCTAATCCTATAAATATATATAAATGTTTATTCATGAAGCATGTATAATAATATATTAATAAATCATTTAATTTAATCTTTATTATAATATTACAGATTGATCAAATATTTTTATATTGATAATATTGAATTCTTCAATTATCTCTAGACTTATCGAATTGTAATTTAAAATGCTAAAAATAAATGCAATAAGATCATGTATTTTTGTTTAATTTTCAACGTTTCAGAAAGTATATTACAAATTGTCCATTTCTTATAGATTAAATTCTAATTTTTAGAACTAAAAAAAGATAAAAAATAAGTTAAATCACAATTAAATAAGTTGTATTCTATACATATATTGATAGAAATTTCTGATACCTACAACTGATTTGACTGATAAATTTTTGGTAAAGTTTGCAGCAAATCTCCTGCAGAGAGCAAGACTTATGCCTCGATCGATATGACGAGGAATGACGATGAAGGACACGTCACCACACGTTTCCACACTGACGCTTTTTACGCATGCGTACCATTTGTTTTTGACTGTTCCGACATCTCCGTTGTCCATCAAGTGACAATCCTCGTGAACAATTGTCCGCCGGTTACATCGTCTAGCTGTTACTGAAAATGTCAGGAAAGTCTAAAGCATTTACCAAAGAGGAGGAGCTACTATTGCAAGACTTCTCCAGAAATGTATCGACAAAATCCTCGGCGTTGTTCTATGGCAATGCTTTCATCGTTTCGGCGATACCCATTTGTGAGTGTAGAAATTTGTGAAGAAAATTGAAAAATACTCCTTTCATCATTTTTATCTATTACATTATGCAATTAGATTCCTGTTGTAAAATTTTATATTTTCTGATTTATTATCTGATTTAAGATACAGTTAAAAAATTGAGATTTGACAGTTTTTTATGTCTTAGAACTTAATGAATATTGTATAACAGATTCTATAATATTTTTATATATATTTTGTATATAAAATTTGTTTATATACAAAATATTATATTTAATATTATATATTTATGATATTTGTGTGTGAATAAATTATCTAAAAAACATTATAGATTATAAAAAATAGTATAGACAGATTTTTCTATGTAATAATTTCAATAGAGCGATGTTTCTAGTTTCTATAAAGAAAGAGATTCATATTTTTTAAAAATATATTTTAGTTTAAATAATTATTTAAATTAGAACATATTTAAGTTAGAATTTGTTTTATGCATATTGATATATATTATATATTTTAGTCTAATTTTAATAACATAATTTAATATCCCCAATATATCTTTGTTTATTTTAAATCTGATATTTAATATTTATTGAAAATAAATATTACATGAAATCTTTACTAACTATATTTTATTTTTTTACAGGGTTGTTTTGGAGAATACATTTGATTGATTTATACTCTAACCTGATCTCTTTTGTATTGGTTACATTGGCGAGTACATACGCCCTTGCCTTAGCATATAAAAACACAAAATTCATTCTTAAACACAAGGTATGTTCTACATGAATTTAGGAGATATTTGTTTACTAAAACACAAAAGTGTTTATTAAAATAAATAAATTTTTTTTTTACAACTTTAAGAAATTTATCTTTTGATTTTTATTTCAAAAGAGTTCATATTGATCACAAAGAAAAAATGACTTTGATAAAATCGGCTGAAACCATAATATTTTGTAGATTATGAGATGCTAATTAAAAATTTTCTTAGGCAAAACCATAAAAAGTGAATTTGATGACAGATTTTGCTATAGCATCATTTGATTAGTGCAGAGTCCTTTGTTGAGAACTTGAATAAGCCTAAGACTTAAGAGATGATGTACTATATAAGAATGATGAGAATATAATATAATTTTGTATATGCGTATGTTATATAGATCGCAGTAAAAAGGGAAGATGCTGTAACTAAAGAAATAAGCCGTAAACTCGCAGAAGACAAGAAGATGAGCAAGAAAGAAAAGGATGAAAGGTAATTTTAATTTTTTCCGAAACAAATGACTGATCAATTATGCATCGAATGATGTATATTTCCTAAATAATCATTGATTACTTAGGAAACAATTAATCATAATATAATGATTATAATAAAAAATATATCGTATCTGCAAAATATATTAATTTATATGTATTATATATATATTAATTTATACGTATTATACATTATATTTAAATATCTAGGATCTTGTGGAAGAAGAATGAAGTGGCAGATTATGAAGCAACAACATTCTCAATTTTCTACAATAATGCCCTTTTCCTGGCATTCGTCATCGTATCTTCGTTTTACATTTTAAAAACATTTACACCTGCAGTAAATTATATACTTTCTGTAGGCGTTACTAGCGCATTCCTAGCATTATTTTCAACAGGATCTCAATAATATATGCTATGAACTCATGTATTCTGTTAATTTCATAAGAAATCTCCATCAGTTCGATTTACCTTTTGATATGGAACAATCATGGATAATAAAAAATTCTATTTATAATGAAATCATCTGCTATAAATTATTTGCTATTTCCGGACAACATGATTAACATTTCTAAGTTATAAGCAATTAAAAAATTGTTCTTGTTAAATAGCAAATAGAACTATACATTTGTTAACATTTTATCTTTATAAGGCTTTGACCAAACTCTAATTAAATAGTGATAATTCAATGAAATTACAATAAAATTTCTAAATATAACATGTTGTTTCTAATTTAATCTTCTCAAAAAATATGTCAAAAATTAATGATTCTATTCGTTTAACTATAGATTATCTGATAAGCTAATCGCCGATTAATCAGAATTTGATGTACATTATCTTGAGCAATATTAATTTGTAATCTTATGCAGGTATGTATATAGAAAATTATAATATAGTAGATATAAATTACATTATCAATAAGACAATTATAATTTTATTATTATAATTATTATTATAAACAATTATAATGTGTGCGTGTGCGCGCGCGCGCGCGCGCGCGTGTGCGTTTGCGTATGTATAACTGCGTGTATATCGTTATTATGACAGTTATCTTATAACCATTATTGTGTAAAATACCCGATTTATCTCTTAAAAAAATGTTATTAAAAAAAAATGAAGTAGCTATTTACCAATTAATATAAAGTTTCGAGAAAGATGTATAAATTATATCATATTAAAGGATTATTTAAATGAAATCGAGTGTTGTACCACTTGGGAAATCGTTGGAAATATGGAAAAAATTGTGATTAATGACAATAAATTTAATACTATTATCTAATATTATTATTGATAAAAAGTTATTAAGTAAGACGTTGAGAAAGCAATAAGAATTGTATTATTATTTAAATATGTAACTTTGAGATTTTCAAGCGATGACAGAGAGTTCGCGATTTATAATAATCATTTCGTTTCTTGGATTTGAATAACAAACTACTTCAAGTAATATATATTTAAATAACAATATAGTTATTGGTCTTAATTTCTTTTGATATCTTAATAACCTTTTATCAATAAATTCAATTGTTTTTTAATAAATATAATTATTGTCTAAATGTGATTATTGTCTTTGATTATGATTTCTCTTAATTTTTTCTTAAGATAAGCAATACAGTATTTAATTCCATTTTAGTACCAGTCCTTTAATATAATATATTGTATAATTTATACATTTCAAAATTTTATGTTAGCTGAAAAACAGCTAAAACTTAATATCCTTTCATAAAAATGTTTTAAGAAATAGCAAATTGATATTTCACATAGTAGTGGCTACAAATCATTACGATATAACGATAATAACTAAAAATATTATAAATTAAGTATTATAAATTATATTTACAAATAGACATTTTATTAAATATGTTTTAAAAAAAGATGTAAGCTTAAATTTTTCTATTAATTTTTAATAATAAATATATTCATGATATCAATAATATTATATTATGATGTCAAGGATATCATTTTGTATTTATGACATTATTTTACACCTGGTATTAAGTGTTCTATAATAATCAAAGACATATATTGATGCAAGTAAAAATTTTTTATTTTAATGTATGATTTATTTATGATATAATTAATATTTATACTCTATACAATATTTACTTACATAAAACAATCTAAAATCTTAACAATATTAATTGAATTATGAATATTCTTAATTTCATATGTGTGCTCGTATAGTGGTTGACGAAATCGTATGTATTATACAGTAATCAGCAAGATAGATATTTAAATATATAAATATAAATATAAATATAAAAAAATAAAAATCAATATACTTAGCCCAGTATTCATAGTCGGTTCTTTAATATTCGAGACTTAAATTCTATCTTAAGTTCTGTTTTGAGATATCACGAATCAATCAGAAGGCCACATTAGCATCCTAAGATATTACTTAAAACGGTTTTGAAATAAGAACTGACTATGAATACCGGCCTTCAGACTCAAAATTTTAAAACAAATTAAATGATATAAAGGCTATAAATCAATGCAGGATGTTAAGTGTTAACAAATGAATGAATTTTAATTCATAATTCTCACACGTACTTTTGTAATTTTTCGAACTTTTTTATTTATATAATTTTCTGTTACTGGAGGATGACTTAATGAGAGTCGAAACGTTTAACTTTGTATTTAAATTATTATAAGATTAAAATTCATTTGTTAGCATTTAACAATCTGCATTGATTCGTAGCCTTTATCACTTAATTTGTTTTAATATAGATATTTGTTTTGATGATATTGAAATTATTGAAAGTCATTTTCGCTAATTGCCATTTTTCGTCAATTGTAAATAATTGTATATAATACATATATATTATTTGATCAAATAAAGTTTAAACAAAAATTATTAGAAATGGCTCGTTAACATAAAACATAAATAAAAAGAAGCATAATCATATACGCAAGATGTTTACGTACACAAGTCATATATTTAATTACATGTATGTAACTGTATGTTCCTTATTTATGTTTTATATTTGTTTTATATTGTTTTGTGAATCATTATAATTATGATTATTTATATATTCAAGCATCAATTTTTTTATTCGATGTTTGTATCTAATATTAAATGATTTAATGACGTTATTGTATGCAATAAGCAATTGTCAATCAAAAAAACATATAGTTTAACAATTCAACAGTTGTTAATTCGCTTTATAATCATATAAACCTATTATCAAATAGGTTCAGTAATCCTTTTTACCTAAAAAACTTAGTAATGTTGAGATTGTATGTACGAAAATGTCCAGTTGTTTCATTGCAAGGACTAATAAAAGTCGTCCCCTCAACGATTTATGTTGCAGATTACATAAGATTTTGTGCAAATAAAATTTTAATTTCTTTTTACATTTTTTTGACACTAATTCCAATAAATAAAGATTTTAAAATAAATTTTCCGTGTTTTATATCATTTTTTTCACTTATGTAATTGCAAATAAAATCAGTATTTATGGAAATGTATGGAAATTAGACATATCCTTGATGAACATTTTTTAAATAATTTTTATACGAATTAGAAAATTTCAGAAATACTCAGAAATATTCAGAAAATTCTTCTCTCAGAATTTTTTACACGTGAATTCTGAATATTCTGAGATTTTTCTTATTCCACTTAAAATTATATTTTAATCCAATTTAAAAATATATCTTATTCCAATTTAAAAAAAATATTTAAAAATTTTTTAGATTTTATAACATTTTATCAGAAATTATATTTACAAAAAAATCTTAGAAATCTTACGATATTTTCCTAATTAAATATATAGAAAATTCTGAAAAAAGATGTAGATTTTTTGAGAAGTGTTCCAATTCGTATAAAAAAATGTGAGGAAATTATATAATTATATAGAATTCTGAAAAATTATATGAAAAATTCTGAGAAAAATTTTCAGAGATATAATTCATGAAATACTCGAAATTGAAGAAAAGACTCTTCCAAAAAGATCCGTTTTTTAAAAAACAAAAAAAATGTTCATTTTGTCATTAGTCAAATGATAAGAAAACTTTGTATTGTACCTTATATGCAAATTGGTAGCGAAGAGCATGGTATATTTATTATATAGGCTATATCGTTATAATATTTTTATTTTAGAATCATTGTGGATAAAATAAAAATAATTTAATAATTAATTAACTATAAAAATGGTTCTATTGTTTTTTCGCGAAAAAAACATGATTTTTTACTCAAAAAAAATCTTCATAATTCCATGTGTTTAACTTTTTAAAGCCAACATCATTAATATATTATACAATTTTTTTCTAAAGTATGTACTGATTTACTGATATTAACATATCCTCAAGCATTGTGGTTTAAAAGGATTTTTTCATTTATTCATATAAAATTAAATTACGAATTTGTAATTGATATCACGCTTTTTCGAAACTGTTATACTGTATATTATTATATAACTGTATATTGTTATATACTATTAACTGTTATACTGTATTTAAATTTATAAAAAATAAATAAAAAATAAATAAATTCTTAGGGTAAAAATTTATGTAAATATTTCATAAGTATGTAAGAATTGTTTCAAATTTTTATGTAATTTGGAACAATACAAATATCTGCTATAGACCTCAATCTTGCAAACTATGATCAAAAAGTACATTTGCCAATGAGGATTAAAAATTAATAACTTTATTTGTTGTGAATTAATTTGGTTTGGAGTGCTACAGAAATGTATGTTATAGCAAATTCGATTGGATGCACTTTAGTGCGCACTAAGGCAGTAGATATGTAGGCATTCTCATCCACCATTTTGGTTCGACTTGATTGTATAATACGACTAATGACAAAGGTAAATGTTAATTAAGAAGAGCCCGCTCATCTCAAATTTTGATAAAAACATTGAATAGTCTTGATATTAATTGAGATATTAATTGAGATGTTAATCCTAGGGTGAAAATCTATAGCGCACGTAACATATACTTATAGTTGCTGTACTGGCAGTGAATATCGACGCATCCCTAGTAGACGATTATTCGAATTAGAAAATATATTACAGCAGTGTTTCACTGCTTTAAAAACACAATTTAAATTCACAATTCACTGCTCTTTTAAAAAGTACAAATTCATTACTTTAGGAGAGAATTTATGTTTTTAAAGCAGTAAATACTGTTTTTTGATTTATCTGACACAATGTTGTGTGTATTGCATATCCCTGATTGCGTGTTTTGTATTCTGTCTCTCAAAATATATTCTGTAATAATTCTTAATATTAGATGGTTGAATACACACACGCACACACACGCACACGCACACGCACACGCGCGCGCGCACACACACACACACACACACACACACACACACACACACACACACACACACACACACACACACACACACACACACAC
>Ga0157364_1006572_pt1 | contig 11965 bp, 4 predicted proteins | sample AttsexASBM2_FD_111476 | JGI IMG/M metagenome (GOLD analysis project Ga0157364, IMG submission 111476) | Fungus gardens microbial communities from leaf cutter ant in Ribeirão Preto, State of São Paulo, Brazil - Atta sexdens ASBM2 | ecosystem: Host-associated > Fungi > Mycelium > Unclassified ...
AAATTGCTTTAAAAAAAAAACATGAGAGTAACGGTTTTTCTGAGGTATCTAAAAATTTAATTAGATACAAACCTGCAAATAATTTGGTGAACCATCAAAATATTTATATAGAACGTTTAAGTGTTAATGATTAATGCTACCAAAAATTTAACATTCTAGCAACCAATTGAAGCGTTTCTATATAATTATATTTATATTTATATTTATATATATATAGCTAAATTTTTAAATACTGCAGCAAACTTCTTTCTGTACAGATATTATAATTTTCTATTATATAAAATTTTATAGAAAATCTATTTTATAGAAAATAGATAAATTGAATTAAAAACATTCTGCAGATAATTTTAAATATTACGACCATTTGCAGAGATTTAATTCTTTTATTTAATAATAATCTTGTTGATTAATTTATATCAATTAATTTATATTAGTAAATATTGTCACTTTTATATCTGGCTTCTTCACTTTTTATTATCGCGTGTAAGTACAGAAAATCGGAGCGTGTGCCACGGCAATCGTGTTGCGATTGTGCTTCATTCTTCGCACGAGCATGTCGCGATTGAGACACGAGAGCGTGGGTGCATTGCGAATAAACGGTCGGGAAGGGGCCTCTCGATGATCGAAGTGAAAGTCGTGGATCGACGGGACTCAGCTTGGCACGGAACGATGCGTCAGTCTTGTAATGATCTTCGCAGCAAGCGTTTCGCGTTGAGTTCTGATCTCCAGTTATTGATCGAGCTTTTTTACCGATGATGCAACATTTTTGCGAGAAAATGTGCGGAACGGTGCGATGTGTGACGTGCTTGTGATACTTTTGAATCAAAACGCGCCCCGACTGGATTAGACGGTTTAACTGAAAGGTGCGATGTTGAATCGATATTGTTTGAATTCTTATTAATATTTCAAATTATTTTTTTTTAACAAAAATATTAAAAGACGTTTACTAAATTGTAAACTAGATTATCTATTAAATGAGAGGAATAAAAATAAAAAGTATTAAGTGAGAAAAATAAAAATTTAAAAAGATATGAAAGAACAGTTTTGTTAAAATATATACAAATTTAGCTAACTGTCTAAAATAATTTTATTAGATTATCAAAATAAATTATATAGAACATTAAAGCATGATGAGCATTGCTGCAAATAATTTTGATATTTTATCAATCAGCTTCAGCGTCGTATATTATTTTAATAATTCTTTTTAAATAATTTAACAAAATTATTTTTAGATCTAACTAAATTTTTAGATATTTTAAAATCGTTTTCTTTATTTTAAAATTTTAATATTTAATTTGCCTTTCAAAATACACAAAATCATAAATTATAAAATGAAAAAAATTATGCGCAATTAAATTTTTGTTAAGAAGAAATTGATTCTAAAATTTTATTTCTATTAATCTGCACAAAATACATATTTTGTGAAGGATTTATTGTATTCTAATGTCAATATGTCCAAAAGGCGTTACGCTCTTCTTTTCTTTATGAAAAATTATTTCACTTTTCTTATAAACTGAAAACATATATGTATGATTTATTCGATGCTATATAAAACGATCGATTGCACGAACGTGTACTACTTGGCGCTTCATACATCTTTCATGTAGGACGCCTTATATTACACGTATGTATGTAGCCCCGTCATTATTAATTACTACAACATGTAATAATAGCTCTGCGGTAACATTACAACTGTTAGTAGTTGAACATACATCGTCACAACATTTTTTACTCAAAATTACGTCTTTGATTATTTAATCATTTTCGACACGTTTTATCTATATATGCATGTTTATATAACTATTTGTAGGAATTTCCTTTATATATTATAACAATTTAAATGACATTTACAAAACAATACGTAAATCAAAAAATTAGAATATTTTTGTGAAATTATAATTTTAATATTACAATTAAATAGAGATTCCAAAATTAAGGAGACAGGATATTAAATGTTTCTTTTAAAAAATTTTGCAGAATACAACAGCATTGAATTTTTGTAAAACAATATTTTATCAGACGGTTAAAGAAATTGAAGAAGAGGATGAAATCGGGGATTCTGGCGATCGAGGTTTCCACAAATTATAGATCGAGGAGATCGCCGCCGATGGCGAAGAAGATAGGAATAACAGTTATCCTGCATTCTCCGGTCATTAATTTCTCGCGTCGGACGGCCGTACGTCGTTATGAATTTATAACGATGCTGTCGATCGCGGCAGTGCAACGAAAATTCGTAGTTGCCAGTAGTAGCGGACGGAGTGGTACGACCGGTCGCGCCGGCAAGTAGTCATTCTCCGTTGTTGTCAGGCGATTTAATTGATCATGCAAAAAGCTGATCGTGAAGCATCGATGTCTTTTTTGAAAATCGATTGGAGTCTTGACGATAAATGCCGCAATTGATTTCCTAAGTGAAGCTGCGTAAATGCTTTATTCAGAGACATTGTTCGAGTTAGCAGGCAAATTGAAGAATTCTCTTGAAGTCAATAAAGTATAATGAATCATCCTTGATAATGAAAACTAATATAATGTTGTTATAATGTCTTCTTTCTTGATAATGGAACTAATTTCATTGAAAATGTTAATCTAACACACATAAAACACACACGACTGCGTAAAAAGATAATGAAGAGTGTTAATCTCGATAAAGTGAATCGAGTTACGTTTGTAAAAATCGTTCCAGAGATATTATTCCCCCGTGAAAGGCTTAACCTCGGGCTCTCGTGTGTACGCGATAACGGAAATATTACTCGACCTCGCTTGCATTTAGTCGTTCGTGCGAATCTATCGAAGATATACAGAAAAATTATTATTCAGGTCTTTGAGCGATTTAGCTGGTTAAAGTAGAACAAAATATTGATGAACTAGCGTTTATAAAATTAAAATATTTTATTTTTAGAATTATGCTTTAATAATTATGCTTTAATAATTGATAGAGTTATATAGAGATGAAAGTATTGAAGAGAAATATTGAAGAGAAATGTTGCAATATTAAAATATTGATCTCAAATAAAAAGGTGGACTTTCTTATTATTATTTAGGAACTTTTAAAAATGTTTGAAAGGGAACTTATTTTTTATCTCTCTTTACCTCTTTCTTTTTCTCTTCTTCTATTAAATAATATTAAATTCAAATAATTAAATAAGAAATAAAAAATAGCTTAGCTGAATTAAGGATCAGATATAGTTCCTGCAAAAAGTTATTAGAATTGGAAACTTTATTTTTCGTATAAAAATGAATGTTGTATACATATTCAGAAAGATCAATATGTTTAACAATACAATTTTATCGTTAAAAATACTTTCATTTAATTTTAATTATTTTTTTAAAATATCTACTATGTCTACATATTGAATTAATTTTTGAATGAATTTTCTAAATTCAAATCACTAAACTTTCAAATGCAATACAGAAGAATCTGTAATTTTTTCATTTTGTTAAAAAATACATGTAATACATTCTTTATAGATACATTGAGTCTTTCTTATTCGAATGAAATTTCTCAAATTTCTTGACATAAATTTCAATTTTTATTAAATAAATATTTTAATATTTAAGTAACTATTTGTAGCAGAATTGTAGAAAAGTAATTCTGTATTTTTCTAGATTTTTTGAAAATCTAAAACAGCAAAAAAAAAAATTAGACTGGACAAAAAGGATTCAATGTGCCTACAAAGGATTAAGAGAAATTGCTTTCGGCGCGAGATCTGAAATTGCTGTTTGTTCTGCAGAATCGAAAATTCAGATTTCGACGTCACAAACGCGTTTTCCGGTCAATACGCTCGTAGGATGCGCATTGCGGTAAATATTGATGTACGCGGCGCGTCGCGTTCGATTCGCTCGTAAAGAACGCGAATCGATACGTCCTCGTTTTCCACGTCCTGCCGGCTGTTCGGCTCGCTTCGGTCTACCATGCGTGAAGACACCTTACGGTACATCGTAACCGTCGCTGCGTTATGGACACCATGCTTAGTCTCGTGGGCATGCGGGAGGTTGTTGTACCGAAACTCTCCCGACGCATCGTTCCCAGAATAATCTCTCTTATACATATATTCTCTTCTGCCTTTAGTATCTTTGCTGAAAAAAAAAATAAGAAAACTTGGCAAAGCAAATTTAAAAAGAAAGCGGTTTAAAAGGAGCCATAATTTATTTCTCTAATTTATTTAATTATTTGAATTTGATATTATTTAATAGAAGAGAGAAAGAAAGAGATAAAGAAAGAGAGATAAAAAATAAGTTCCCTTTCAAACTTTTTTTAGTAGTATCCTAAATAATAATAAGAAATATTATTTTAGATCAATATTTTAATATTGCAACATTTCTCTTCAATATTTACTTTCATCTTTATATGACTCTATCAATTATTAAAGCATAATTCTACAAATAAAATATTTTAATTTTTTAAACTATTTCATCAATATTTTGCTCTACTTTAATCAGCTAAATCGCTCAAAGACCCGAATAATAACTTTTCTAATGTATCTTCGATAAATTCGCACGAACGACTAAACGTATTCAAGTCATACCAATTATAATAAATTTTTTATTAGTTAATTTACTTTACTGACATAAAGATTAACGTTTTCTTTGGTTTCTTCGTCATTTCTATATGAAATTAAAAATATAATTTTATATAACGAATGAGAGAGCAATAAATTAATAATTAGAATAAAAGATCATGTCAATTTTAACAACTTGGGATATACATACATCAATAAGTAAAATTTGAAACGAAAATAACTAATTCGTCGGTTAAGAAACACAGAATTAACAAGCAATTTAATATTATTGCTGCAAATAAGCATCTTAGAAAGTTGTTAATGCAATTAGCAATTAATGTTAGCATCAACTCATTAACTTTCTAAGATGCTTATTTGCAGCAATAATATTAAATTACTCAGTTTAATTTGCAACGTTACTACTTCAATTTCGATTCAGGATTGTATTTCAAGACCGACAATCGACACGTAATTATCTTAAACTGGAAATTGTATAAATTTAGAAAAAATTATTATCAGGCGCATAAAACCGCCTTGATTGAATATGGCGTTTTTCATTCAAAAAAAAGTGTGTTAAATTTTTATATACTTTAACAAATTGTGATTCTTTCTGATTTGTGGCTCAAAGCTACTTGCAGCTGTTAATTTTTGTTACTGCTATTTCCTCGACTGGTTTATCTATGAAAGACTGTTTTATGAAAGTCATAGATTAGGACAGCACGTAGTGTTTCTGCATGCAGCTACAAAGTTACAGGAGTTGCGCTCGAATCCTTGAATCGTGTTTACTAGGCGTTGGATCCGCCGTAGTGGCTGAACGTAACGCTCGAATATACATCATTAGATAACAGAGCCAACGCGAAGGGAACGTGAAAGGTCTCTGGTTCACGGCGTGGCGACCGGTATCTTGCCGTATCGTTTCGTCGCGGCGAGTCGGTTCTGGTTGCTAAGCAGCGACGGCGGCTGCTACCCAGGTGAAGCGAAAGAGAGAGAGAGGACCGTATTCCTTGTATCCTTGTTACCCAACCATCTCGATCGTATACGACGATTACAGTGGCGGAGAATACGCGTTATGAAGGGCGCACGCATCTCATTGCTTGCGGCACCTTTTTATGATTCTTTCAACAATCAATTCGAACCAATTGGTTCTTTAGCGTTCTTTTATAGATCGAGAAGCGCAGAGGAGTGCAATACTTCATAAGTTTTTTTCATTTAAAATATTTAATTAAAATTCATTTAACTAAATATATATTTAATAATTAAATAATATACAGAAAAAAAATGGTTTCGTTGAAATATCTAAAAATTTAGCTATTATTATAAGACATAAATTCAAAAATAATTTTGTTTGGACTATTAAAAAAATATAGAACGTTCAAAAATTGATTAGATTATTTTTTATAACATTATTGTTAAACACTCTTAAGCATTTTACATAATTATTATATTTTGATGATTCAACAAAATTCACAGATTTGTATCCAATTAATTTTTAAATGCTTTAGCAAAATCGTTTCTTTAATACAAATTTGAAATTAAATGAAAATGTACACTGTATTTTTCCATCGTTAACGTGATAATGTCGAATAAGAAGCATTTTGTAGTTTGTACGTTATCGAACGAAGTAACTGATAAGAGCAATTAAGCGAACATCGCATAAATATTCAGGAAAATGCCATGAAAAGTGCACGACATATCCACGTGTATAATTTTCCAAGATATAGAGAGCAGAGTCCGCGAATGACTCATGCAATATGAAAAATTATGATTGTGACATTGATCTTATTTATGGTACTCTGGACATATACATCAAGGGAGAGGCACCACATCACGGATGAATCACAACTAATGATAGTGAATCAAATTTATCTGCAATCAAATGCATTAAGTTCTCTCAAAGTTTTTTATCTGATTTAGTGGCCAGAATCGACAGCCAGAAGTTCAACATTTTGATAACATCTAACGAAAAGATTATTAGCCTTGACCAAAAATATTAGATACACCTTATTAACCATTATTTAAACTTTAAAGTTTTAAAAATTGATTTATGTCAATCGATTTATGTACTTTCTGTAAATCATTATTTGTTTCAAGAACTTTTTAAATTTGTGTATAACAGTGCAGGTAAAATAATTTCAGATAGATGAAAAAAATATAGGTTTCTAATATTTCTAATCAAGGCTTTCTTGATACTTTGAGATTCCGATAACACATTTAGAATAATTCTAGTATATACGCCACATCTATCAAAAATTTAATTTATTAAGTATTATTTAGTTACTATATTATAGTATATTTATAGTAAACTATATTTATAGTAAACGAACTATTAAAAACTTTGTACTGTCTACTATTATGAAAAAAATATTAGAAATCCAAAATATTTATTTTTCATTAAAAAATAAACTTTGAAATCCTTGCATTTTTGTCACGAGAATAGGATATGTCTATTCATAGGGAAAGACAAATCGATTCAACTCACAATAATTTCATTTTAATATTAACAGTAAGAAGCTGAAATCATAACACAATACTAATATAACATAAAGATATATAACAGAGTAATTGCAAAAAAATTATCCTCACTCCTTCTATTTTTTCTGACTTCTGCAGCGTAAATTCCAATACAGCGTATTTGCCGGAGTTACCCTATATATTACGTCTACATTCATAGCACGTTGTTTCATCAGACTTTCATAGACTGTAGAGATTAAATCTCCTGCCGCCGTTCGATATTTCATCTCGGCTGTTCCATAAAGTTGGAGAGTTTTCGATAGTTCGACCTGTTTACGACTCGTAGGTCACAGGTCGCGGCTGACTGACTCACAATGCGCGATCCCTGTCGCTGTAGATATCCGGATGGCCTTTTTTTTCCTCGTAAACGAGTTCCCTGTCTAACTGGAAAACGCAACATGCGCCGTCGCATTGATCCATACTTTGCGATGGAAAACTAGAGAACGGTCGATCGACTGGCCAGCCGGAGATAAATCACTGCCAGGCACCAACTGTCTCGTATGTATGCGTGTATTGTGAAATAATATTTAAAGTATGCAAGCTGCATACGTGCGTCGGTGTTCGCGCAAATAGCGACTTTAAATCAGCGCATCGATTAGAATACAGTTCATATGATAAAAGCGATCAGACTTTTGCACGCCCACATCGTGGGCTCAACTCGCGCGTTTTGATCCGTCTCAGTTTTGAAGATTTTATCGCGAGATAAGAAAAGTCGCAGCTATTTATGATTTGATTTCATTGGTATTTCGAAATGGCTAATTTTTATTTTTAATTAACTATTGTAATTAAAAATAAATGTTCGAATGTAAATAAGTAAAGAAATAAAAATATTGTTTTTTGTACTTTTTTAAATTTCTGTTATTATACATATTGAAATATATATATATGGAAAATAAAAAATATAAAAAGAAAAAAAAATATAAAAAAAGAAATTCTAGATTTTTTAGGATAATTTAGGATATAATAAAAATTTTTGTTATATATATATATCATAGATAAATTTTTATCGTATCTTAAGTGATCAAGATTTCTTCTTCTATCTTCCCTATATTTTTTTAAATGTTCTATGTATACATTTTAAGTACGGAAGAATGTTGATCTGGAATAAACCCTTGATAACATCACAGATTCATGGCACTTAAGATGTAGTGGCAGCGCAAGGATACGATCATCTCAGTCGAATACTCAGTACTATACTCGAGTTGTTATAAATAAAATCAAAAAGACTCCTCGTGGAAGGCATGGTAAAGAAGGAAAACGTGGGCGGTATCAATCGCAGGGATCGGCCGCCACGAAGAGAACGAGCCGAACAAAACTCTCGATCGCGTGAACTTTATTATTTCGAGAGGCGATATTTCTTCATCCGCTTCGTAGACGCACTATCACAATGATGTTGTGAAATTTTGACACTGCAATTCTTTCTGCAATATATTTTCCGATTTACTCAATCGATTTCACTTAATTTCATGTAATTTGCTAATCGTAAAGAAATACAGACATATAACAGTCTGGCTACGAGCGAATTTGTCAAAATCTTATAAGAGAGGAAAGTAAATCTAATTTCTTCCTTTATATATATATATACTATCTCACTCTAACTAATGCTATCTCATTCTATAATTTTAATTAAAGTTATATATTGAAACAGTATAAAAGTTAAAATAAATGCATTATTATATCTTAATTCAAGTTACACAGTGAAACAGTTAAGTTAGAGTAAGATAGTATATAATTATATACATAGGGAGAAATTATATGTGGCTAGCTTGATAAGTCAGCGATTTTTTTAAAAGGTAGCTATTTTGAAAAATATGTTGAATTTTGGTAAAAACAGATTAAAAAGAGTCACTGACTTATCAAGCTACTTTCTTATATATCTTTCTCTCTCGTAGGATTCAAAAAATCTGATAAAGTCTCTAGCTAATTATACATTCTTCGGATTTTTTTTCAGAAAAAGCAATCGTAAGGAAGGACAGCTGATTCTTGCCGTCCACACGACCGAAATCGACATGGCGAGGCAACAGACGGTGGATCGAAATATCCCTCACCTGCGGGACATTTTTGGCTTCGGCAGCAAATGGGACAACGCTCGTGGACAAGCTGAGGAGAAGGCACCCGGCCACGATAGCGCCGTGTCGGTAGGCTCCACATCCGGGGAGGAGGAGAGTCCGAAGAACAGCAAGAAGAAGAAGTCGCGTCGCCGTGACAACAGCAAGACGTTGACGGAGAGCGACGTGAAACACCTGGAACGGCATCTCTCTATGAAGAAGACCATACGCAAAAAAATCATGCGTGACCTGCAGCAGGCCTTCGTCGAGGATCCGAACGAGTTTCGTGTGGACGACATACCGCCAGAGCAACTCAAGGCAGAGATCAATATCCAGAGCCTGAGCTTCGGCACGCCGTCCCAGAAGCAGGGACGCACGCGTGGCAATGCTGAAAGCACGTTCCTCGACATGCTGCGTGGTGGTGGTAAGAGATCGTCTGTTATTTTATTAAAGCTCATTCTTTAACACCTTTTTATTCCTTTTGACGATCATATTTTTAATGATATTAATATTTTGACTATGAAAAATCAATTCTCTAATAATTGTATCAAGATAACAGTCTCCAAGGCATAATAAGATAGAAGATAATTTATTTTAACTCTAATCGGTATTCGCTTCAAAATTTCTTTAACTTTTAGATTTAGTACACTTTAAATTAATTTATTTTTGCTTAAAGCTAATGAAATTGAACGATTTCTTATTTTGAAAGTTGAAATTCAAGTAATAAGATTATAACTTAAAATTATCTAAGATTGTGAAAAATTATAAACAGTTTTTTACAACATAGTTGAAGAAAATGTTCGGATCCATTGGAACTCGTAAATATCAATTAATTTAATATATTTCCATAAAATTTCAAAACAAATATTTTCGTATTTAAACGTAAAAAAATACTCTTTGAAATTTTTAGAATGAATTTCATTCTAAAGAATTAAATCTCACTCTTAAAGATTGAAAATTGAGCCACTCTTTTTCAAGGCTGATTCAATTTTCACTCTTTAAAATGAGAAAATTCCAGAAAATATTTGTGGATTTCACTTTGGACTTTGCTTTGGATTTTTATATAAATCTATTTTATATAAATCTTAATAGGTTTGGAGAAAAATGGGACAGATGGTGACAGAGATTCAGGACACGGTGGCTCGCCGACCAGAGAGGCGTCTAGCGCCCAGGATACGGATGATGAGTCCAGCTATGCATACGAGACGCCTACCGCGACGCCCACGAAGAAGAGCAGCAACTTCTGGAGACGCTTCACCATGAAAAATCGCAATAAACGATAAATCCGCGGCAGAAACCCCAGTGCGAAGAAAGAGAGTATCGATACTTTATATTCTCCGTCATCTCGATAATTTTTACCAGCGTATTTAACGAGGCAGAGCTTGCAACTGTGATATACATAAAACATAAAACCAATCATCTTCACCTCTCCCTCTCCCCCGAGACGATCCGTCGAATTTTAAGAGGTTCCCGAAATTCGATCCGTATATAAGACCGAGGACCAAGTGATTTAATGTACAAATTTCGGACCAACATTTTTATTTGCTACGACATATCATCGGACATATTAATTACGGGCCTTAAAAGATCAGACAATATATCTTTCTTAAATTAAAAAATAAGGAAAATTCAGGATAAGAATTCGATTCAATAAAAATTTAATAAATGCGAAAAAACGTACGATTTTTTTGACAAACGATAAAAATTGATGTTATTTTACATTCGAAATTTAATTTCTCGTAGCTCAATTTTAGTAAGTATTTAGATTAGCAAATATTGGAACGATAAAATAATAATTCGCACCCCTACAGTACAAAGTTGCACAAAAGTTGCAGCAACATTGCTGCAACATTGCATGTTGCAGCAATATTGCAGAAATTTTGCAGCAATAGTGCTGCAAATTCTGTGCTGTATGGCTTCACCTTATTATTTGAAATGATATGAACTCACAAGTTTTGAAAAGAAAGAAAAACGAGGAAGTAACTAGGACAAGCTATTTAGGGATCTCTCTTGTCTGAACAATTTCGCTGTACATATATACTTTTTTTGAAATATCGGAGGAACTTCTTAAAACTTTCCGACCTAAAATGTAACGATCGATGTACCCGATAATGTAATTCCCATCTTCTGACACGTACTTAAAGGCAATGTAAAAAATAAAAACGGAGGCAGCGAAATACGAATACGTATATAGTATTTAAGGGTAGTTAGTTTAATTTCTTTTAATGTAAGAATGCAGCAGTTATGGGTGATCTGTAATAAGCGTAAAAGAGGTATAATATGCGTATAATATGCGTCAGTTAGTATTAGCTAGTCAACGATGCTAAGACGTATACTTGTGAGACCCGGTCGATTTTTCTTACTAACAAAATTTGATATCGCTTCTTTATAATGAACTCAAAAATGAAATAATTTTTTAGCTACTTTTACTACCAGTTCACGGAAATTCACAGCCTTAAGGCTTCTCATCTGAGGAACGCATGTATATGCACGTAAGGAACTTACTGGATTACGTCATTTAAGTGTGACACATTGCATTTTTTTTCACTCTAACTTAAGCTATGTTGATGTTTACCGAAATCCTGTTGTTCCTACCATTTTTCGAGGTATCTCGCTAGAATTATAAATAACGTCATCCAAGCGACGTCGATAACGATTCACGTATTCTCATCTAATCTCCAATTTCTACTATAATAATAATATTATAATAATTATTCCTTTTAATATTAACTGCAACGCTATATATTAGCTTTAAATGTATTATACTCGAGATCCACCTTATGTAAAAGCAAAAATATACTCGAATAAAAAATCTCATTTCGATGTTGCGCTTGTTCTTGCATTAATTAATCGTGCATTATTATCGTATATTTATGCAAAAGTTTATTGCAGCATAGATGTGTATATGTC
>Ga0157364_1006573_pt1 | contig 11964 bp, 2 predicted proteins | sample AttsexASBM2_FD_111476 | JGI IMG/M metagenome (GOLD analysis project Ga0157364, IMG submission 111476) | Fungus gardens microbial communities from leaf cutter ant in Ribeirão Preto, State of São Paulo, Brazil - Atta sexdens ASBM2 | ecosystem: Host-associated > Fungi > Mycelium > Unclassified ...
ATGAAAAATGGATCCACTACGATAACCCAAAGAAGAGGAAATCATGGGGACATAACCTGGCCATGCTTCAACATCGATAGCCAAGCCGAATATTCATGGAAAAAAACTCATGTTGTGTATTTGGTGGGATCAGCTTGGTGTCGTGTATTATGAGTTGCTCAAACCGAACGAGACCATTACTGCTCTTTATCGAACACAATTGATGAGATTGAGCCGAGCACTCAAGGAAAAACGCGCCCGCTATTACTCCAGGCATGACAAAATTATTCTCCTGCATGATAATGCTCGACCGCATGTTGCGGCGCCTACTTAAAAACCCTTCCCTAAAAAAAATGGGAAGTTCTATCTCATCCGCCGTATTCAACAGACATTGCTCCTTCCGACTTGTTCCGATCGATGACGCATGGCCTGTCTGAACAGCACTTCACATCATATAAAGATACCAAAAATTGTATCGATGATTAGATAGCCTCAAAAGATGAAGCATTCTTCTGACGCGGTATCCACATGCTGTCAGAAAGATGGGAAAAATCGCTAGTGGCTAGCGATGGTCATTACTTTGAATAAAACATTATGTACCGTTCTTTCACAATAAATGCTTAATTTTTGATAAAAAAACGGCGGAAACTTATTTGTACTCCCAATAAAATTACGATAAAGTATAAAATATAAGTTTGATTAATTTTATTAAAGTGCAAGGTAAAAACTAAAAATCTTTAAAATATTGTGTTGTACTACAACTATATTTTCTATACTATATTTTCTATACTATATTACTATATTTTCAGAGTAAATTTAAAAAAAATAATTCTTTCCGTGTATCGATTCTATTTTTAGGTGATCCACATGAAAGACATCTCGGTACGCATATTTTAACAGTCAGGGTTGCCGTAAACCTGAAAATCAGGGAAATGTCAGGGAAATTGAAAACGATCAGGGAAATCAGGGAAAAGACAAGAAATTTTGCAAAATTTTTTGAAAAATTAAAATTTTTGACTTTAAGGAAGTTTAATATAACATCTACGCAATTTTGGAATACTACTAGCTCAATAATTAAATGTAAGCAGTGTTAACAACATTAATAATTGAATTAATAATAATTTACATTATGTTAAATTGCTCTCTCAACAAAATATTCGACGGTTTTCAGGAAATACAAAAAAATTCAAAAAAATGTTGAAATTATCAAGGAAAATCATGAAATTTTATTTGGAAATCAGAAAAATTATAGAATTTTAGGCTGAAGAATTTGTAAGGAATTTGTGTGCAACTCTGATAGCGAACTTAATTTACATAACGGTCGCGATTACCATCATCTTGTTATTACCTCCAAAGACCACCGAGTGAATTGCCCCTAGTCTGGCAGTAGCGAGAATTGCGATTATAGTCTCGGGGATTAGCGGCATGTATATAATCACCCTGTCCCCTTTGCGTATGCCTAGATCTGCCAACGCGCCCGCCAGCACGGACGTTTTTTCCAAGAGCTCGTTATACGTCACTTTGCGTATTGACGATGTTTGGGGGCTGTCATGAATAAGGGCTGTTTTCTCCCCGTATCCGGCATGCACGTGACGATCTACCGCGTTGTAACAAGCGTTCAGTTCACCGCCGATAAACCTAAGAAGGAAAAAATCAGTTTTCTGTATCTTTTTTTTGCAGTCATTAAGTATTCAATTGGAAAGATTTTATTAATTCCTCAAGTGAAGCTCTATATAAATCTCTATATAATGTCGTATATTTAAATGCAAAGTTGGAAAGTAACGCTTTACTTAATTGTATCATTATTATTACTTTTTGCAGAGTAACGATTTTCTTCTATCTGTATCAGTAACGATAATATTATATTTTTACAGTAACATTATTGAAATTAACTTACTGTTATTTATTTATATATATATTTTCTCTATTATTATATATAAGTTCCCTATTATTTTTATAATAAATCGCGTTATTTTTTACTGAAGAAATATTTTCAAATAGCAATTTAAATATTGAAACATATTTTGTATTTTATATTTTAGGATGCATTCCATGATGAAAATAAAATTTTTACGATTTTCTTTTGCAAATTACATAGTAAATAGATATACATATAATAGATATACATATAAAATAGGTAAAGTAAATATATTGATAAAATTAGATCATTGTATATATTTATAGTTTTTTAAATATGTTTTATATTTATATTTCTCTTTTTCTTACTTTTCTCAAAATATTTTTAATTTATATAATGTATTGTATGATTTTAAATATTGTATAAAATTAGAGTGCAATGTACTTGACCTAATTGTTTGTAAGACCATAAGCTAAACCTAATCTTTATATATAATGTTGCTTTATTTTTTACATTTATGGGAAAACTCTTCAAAAAAATTGCGTTACATCTTGCGAACAATAATAAAGTATGAAATATGCAAATAAAATCAAGAAAAAACATTTTACGTATCAAAATAAAACTTTTCATATATATTCACTTGTAGGTATTTTGTATAGATGATTCCTGTGAAAGAAAAAGAATAGGAATATATGACATTTCTCTGCCACTGTATTCATATTGTCAAACGCTTATTTTTGCTTTTCTTATGAAAAGAGTTAATTATTGCAAAAATAATATAAAAACTGATACATTATTTTATAGAAGACACTTTTTAGTTTGTAAACATTTGGAAATATCTCATATTTTTTTAACCTTTAGATCTCCATTAAAGATTATCACAATCTCATTGAAAAGTAATAAAAACATGTGTTTATATCCTATACATTTCCATCACGGCTTGAGCCAATATATCAGCTTTCCGGAAAGTTATGGAAAAAATTAAAATTGTTTAATTTGTAAATAATATGTGCATATAATGGTTTTGAAATTGTTAAATACTATGGTAAGGTCAGAAAATAATAATGTTGAATGCTGAAACCATTATTGCATATAAAATAGTAGCAAAATAAATCTTGGATAGAACTTTCCTTCGGCTTTATTCAGAGCTAACGATGTAGAGAGTTTGAGTAGCTTTTTTTCTTTTTTATTTTTTTGTTTTCTGAGTTTTTGATATTTTTTTATTAAAAAAATTTTTTATTTTATTTTTATTTTTATTTATTTTTATTTTTATTTTTTTTTATTTTTTAGTTTTACTGATTTTTTTATATCATAGTTTTTAATTATATCATGAAATTAAAATGAGCCGATATATCGGGTTTCCGATGGTCTAAAGGTTAACATTCTCAAATGTTTTTTCTTTTAAATCTAACTAACAGTTTTTAATTTTGATTAAAAAAAAATTTAAAAAACTCGCAAAGCTTAGGACTTAGGTAATGGAAAATTTGCGAAGTTTCCTTTTTTTCGAAAACCGTTAAAATGGGAATAAAAAAAATTGAATAATCTCAGAAGAATTATGATTACAGTTATATGATATAATTCTTAATGATTTTTTTTGAGATACCATTTCGTGAATGGCTCGTTGGAATTATCCAAGACCTTGTGCCATGGTTTGTTCCAGTCGAGACACCCGGCAATCTCGCCCCAAAATTCTTCCGGGGACTCCAGTGACTTCCTGTACGCTTCTTCGTACGTAGGGCAATCGTTACAATGTGGATTCATAATATAATCTGTAAGAAAATGTTAATGAAGACTATAATGACCTTTTCACCACGCACAAAACACGGCCTTTAACCTTTGATAAAACTCGGTATCGCGGAAATTACCGTTTATTACATTACGAAGAAACGTCTAGAAACTATGTTGAAGACAGTAACTTAACAAATTTTACAAGAAACAATGGCTGCATTCAGCAGAGAAAGCTGCTTTGCAACTTTTGTAAAATTTTTCATCTACAATTGCTTCTTGTAGATCTAAATGTATAAATCAATGTTAAAGAATTTTACAACGGTTTCAAAATTGCTTTCTCTGCTGAATGCAGCCAATATTTCCAGTTCATATCAATCCTATAGTAATACGCGTCAGATTTGCATCATTAATGAATTATCGGAATGTTTACCCATCATCATTTAATTATCGAAACATGACATGTGAGATATTACGATATATTTGAAAACGCTTTCCTCGTAATAATATCGATTCTCCGATATTTTTTTTTACCCGGCATGAATAATTCATTCCAATGCGGCGCTCATACATCACGAGAAGTTCGTAGCAATTTTCTATCCCGGCCGCTTTTCTTTAACGCGGTCTCGCCCACGTATTTGTTTCCGTGTATCATGAATTATGGAGGTACGTCGCGCAACACGTTGCCTTAATATAACCCGATATCGCGAATAAACGAGACAATTGCAAGAAGAGAATCACTGTGGACCACCTTTCTATCTTCTATCTCGTTTCATTCCGGTTCTTCCTGTAAGCACGCATCGTCGCGTATCTCATGGGACCATCACCGCAATATTTGTCCGTTACGGAGAAATGTAACACGACTGGGAACTTCCAAGACGTTAGTTCGAATTCTTTTATGAGATTACATTTTTAGAGATAAGATTATACTACAGCGTAGATTATATTTTTTCTTTTATTTATTTTTTTCATTAAATGAGGATTCGAAAAATCTTTCTCCTCGGGAAAAATATAGCAGAAAGATCGATCGTGGATAATAACAAAAATTAAAATCTCGTATAGTATCTTAAAAAAAGTACTAAATATATATAAATTGCTAATTTGCTACAGCAACAACTAACTTGCTAACAATTTAAAAACAAAATTTTGTAGAAAATGGGTTTTTTAGCTTATTTGGGGAAATTTTAGAAAATTTGAATATTTTATAGTTATTAAAATTTTGTAATATTTATAATTTTGCAATTTTTATACAATAATGATTATAGAGAACTAAAAGATTCTTTTAAGATATATTTTTGTTTATGTTTTACTTCTTTTTGTGCAAGCAACTCCAAAATAATAATTTTTTAATTATGTATTGTAACAGATAAGTGATATTTGATGTATTGATGTATTTTTGAATAGAGAGATTACCAATAACGATTGGTACAAAATATATATACATTATATAAACAAGAAATTTTTTCATTTACTCAAAAAGCTATTTTTTAGCTATTTAAAAGAGATTATACAAGAATATTATTAATTTATAAATCATTCCGAAATTCGCAGATTAAAATATCACAATAAAAGTTCCTGAAAAATTAAGTTTTAAAATATTTGCCATTTTTCATTCCGAATAGTTTTTGAAACATAAAGATACAAAATGCGTAATCCACGATACAAAATTTAATATAATCCACATACGATTTATGGACAGCCGATCGTTTATTATAATCTATAATTAGTTCATTTTACAAGAAATATAATGTTCCTAGTTCGCATTAGCTCCATATTAATGTATATCAAATTGTCATTATCTTTGGGTTATTGAATATTTAATTATATATTATCTCACTTTGTTTAGTTATCGTGAGATAATGATATGAGTGCGTTATAATACATTTTAATTTTAAAATATGTTCTCCTTGACAATTTTATATATCAAAAACTAGTATAAATGGTTAAAACTATTATAAATACTTTTATAAATGCTTTTCAAGAGCTTTCTGACTACAATTTTAATTCATAAACTCTGATATATTTCGCATCTTCATATTGATATAGAAAAAAATTATTCTATGATAACAGATTCACAGTTTAATTAAATGAACTTAAAATATTCAGTAAAAGTGTAATAGCTTTCTCTCTTCAATTAGTTTGCAACTTATATTTTATGTATTTTTGAAGCGTACAAACTGAATCTATTCATCAAAAGAAGCTGTCCCTTTTATGTTATTTATTGTATAATCGCATAAAATGCATAAAATCGTATAATGTATAAAATCTCTGCTTTTAAATATGGTTCTGAATGTGATATTAAAATGAAATGTATTAAATTTTAATAAATATTTATTTAAATAATACTAGATATGTACTAAAAGTAAATATATTTATGTATATATATTAATAATATTTATTTGCCACAAGAATTATTAATTTAATTTATCAATTTTTTATTGAGTAAATATTTATTTACAGTAAATGTTTAGTTAGCATCATTAAAATAATATATGTATTAAAATTTAGTAAATTTCTTGGTCAGTATATAATGAAATAAAAATAAGAATGATAATATTTTTTCAGCACAGTCGTTTTTTATGAAATATAAACTGTTTGAATGAATATAATATCTATTTTTTAATTGTTCTGCTTGTACTGAAAAGCATTCACTTCCGACACTTTAGATTTAGTTTACTCCCTCGAGAAATTTCTTCTTGCGTTCCAAAACTTTACTATGAGTAAGAGAGTTACGTTATGAACTGGAATTGGTACGTATTTTAAGACCGTTTTAAGTAATGTTTTAAGATATCATAAATCAATCACAGAGACATTAACATTTAAGATATTATTTAAAACGGTTTTAAAATAAAAACTAATGATACAGAGAGTGTAACTGAAATAACGCCCACTAAATATATGCTGCTGTTCCTAATAAACTACTGAGACGAAAAGTCCTTTACCATTTTACAATTTTTGCAATTAATATTTGCAAATATTTTTTTTTAGTTCATGAGCAAAATGTCTAAAATCGATTAAAGCAGCTTTAAGATATCTTTATGAACTCATAAGATTTTCTTTAAGAAAAATCTTCAAAAATCTTTCACGATGAACACGGAAAGATATCTCAAAATTATTTTATTTTGTCCGTTTATTTGACAATATTTAACAATTAATATCTCGTTAACCATTGCGAAAATTGCAAAATGGTACAGAACTTTTCGACTTAGTTTTTTATTAAGAATAACACTGTATAATTAGTAGGCATTATTTCACCCTGTATATATTATTGATAAGAATTGATTATGAATACTCATGATCCATGAATTAACTCTGTTATTCAGAGTAAAGATTTGGCAAGTAGCCTTGGGATTACATTCTGCTTCTTTCTCTTTTTTTATTATATGTGACACTTTAATATTGTATATCACTAGATACATTATAAATTCTTTTGCAGAAATGTGATACTTGCATATAATATTGATCTAATAAAAACGTAGACAGAAATTATTCATATATTGAGAGAGACAGAAAAAAGGGGAAAAATTATTTTTAAATATTACTTGCAAAGTTCTGGCGAGAAGAAGTCATGGCTTGAATCTAGCGATGAATATTTCAGCTTTACATCTTCCTATACAAACACGCGCGAAAGTTCTCCAGGGGTTTGAGACCGAGGAGTTCTCGAGATGTATCAGATTGTGTGGCATCTTATTTCAGAGAAATGGGGAATTATGTAACTCGGAAGCAATTTTATTAGAGAAAATTCAAAGAAGAGCGAGTTCTGACATTTAACAACAGCGAATTAAATGACTGTGAACGAATCTTCGAGATTTTGCGATTAAATCTAGATTGTATTACAATTTAACGTTTTATAAGATAGATTTAATGTTTTCGGTTACTTATATTATATTGTAAACTTTTATATTATATTGTATTGGGTCTTACACGTACTTGTTTTATCAACTCGACACACGATCTTTATATGGGAAATTAAAATAAAACGATATTATTTTCACAGTATCGTTCGACGTGTAAAAAACACAAATGTACAATTTTTTTGTTCTTCTAAAGTATATGAATTTATTTCTTCATTTCTATTGAAGGTGAAAGTGATAAATTTAATAATATTGAACTACTGTTAATGATATTATTTATTAATGATATTAATGATATTATTAATAATATTGAATTACTGTTAATGATAATATTTATTTTTTATTCTTAGTTAAGTTTAGCTTAGTTTTTTTAACATTATCAAACGTATAAATCGTTAAAATAAAAATGTTATGTGTATTGAGAGATAAGTAATCGGTATTTATGACTATAATTGCATAATTGATGAAATAATAATTATGATTAGACGCTCCAGTTTTGTAGTTATTACTACAATGTTAGTAATAATATTTATATTAAATTCTAAATGGCTAGAAATTAGTCATTTTGAGATATATATATATATATATATATATATATATATATGTGTGTGTGTGTGTGTGTATATATACAGAGCGTCACCAAAATCCGGACAAATCAAACAATTTCTTTAAATAAAATGTTTAATGAAAAATTAAATATTACAAAAAAATTTTTTACATGGCACTTGAGGGATCCTTGTAGAGCACAATTATTCGATTTATCCCCCATTAACTTGAATGATGGCCTCTATTCTCGATCACACGCACATTGTAATGTAGCGCTATGCCGAATGCTCAATAGTCCTTAATGACGTCACATTGGGATGTCGAGACTTGTTTGTGACCCCAACTACACTCCATAGATAAGTAGTCCAAGAGCTTTAAATCTAGGCTGTTGGGAGGCCAAAATGGGAGCTAAGACGAGCACTCGGCTTGTTCTGGCAGTCTCAGAGAGCATCTGTTGTGTACAATGATTTGTATTTTAATGTGTACTTTAATGTGTATGATTTGTATCGAAGGTCCTCCTCGGCAATTCGACGCATTGTTGGCTCGCTTACATCACAATGCTAATTTTCGCAACGATTGCCTTGGGTCATCCGAAATCATGTTTGAGCCTTTCAATGACTGCAAGGGTGCGTTCTTTCGAGTAACTTTTTCTCGCTGGCATATTACTTCGTTGGACTATTCTAAAGCCGTATATTTTGCCACAACATCATAACGGTTGATCTCAGGTATCCAAAGAACTGAATTATTTCCGTTGCTGAGCGACCAGCACGAAGGCTTTCATTGAATGCGACTCTTCGATTATAGTTCGCACTTGGTTTCAATCGCGGCCATTTTGAAAATATGACTGTTTACTAGAAGCATCAGGCTTTCTCGGACGTCAACAATTATCTCTGGCGAAGGCACAATATAGCAGAAAATTTAAATTGAAATTTATCCGGATTTTGGTGAAGCACCCTGTATTTATGTATATAAATCAAATAAATATACGTTCTCCAACTTATTACACCGTGTGCATCAATTCACAGGATCAATGTTGTTCCATTAGATCACTGAAAAATTTTACGCGCTTGCACAAAAATCTTTTAACGACGTGGTAAAATCTTTCACCAATAACCACAGAGGAAGTACAGTTCGTATCTGATTCTAGGTCATATCTGGGAGTCGATTGTGTATTTCGAAATGAAGTAAAAATTACAAAAACAACACTGAAAGAAAAATTGTTAGTATTTGTAACTACAATTACATATTATTATAATTATGATTATTACTGCTATAATATAATAACAGTAACTGTAACAGTAATGTACATAATTTTAACAACAAATGTATATAGTTGGTAATTATAGTTATTATAATCATAAAATTATAATCATAAAATAATTGAAATTATCATAAAAAATTATTTAAGTCTATAGTGTCAAATTTAATCTAATGTAAGTTGCCACTGCTCCTACTAAATATATCGTTATTTTTTACCAAAATGATAGTTAAATTTGACATTATAGATTTAACAGTGTGACTATAATTTTATAATTATATTTTGAGACAACCATATTTTTTATATCGATCGCTATAACTTCTATTGTGTTCACGGTATTACTCATTCGAGTAAAGTTTCAAAACGCAGATCGATAATTGCTTCAATTTTTGCTGTTACTGAATAGAGTATGTGTTTCATAGTTTGCATTAGTAAAAAAAAAAATCAATTTTCATAATCTGAAACATTCTGAATTCTCAAATTCTCATAGTAATTGGTCTCCCGATCACTCTTATATCATTTTTTGCGATAAATTTCGTGTAAGAAACCTTGTAAAATTTTATTATTAACATCATTAGTGTTAAATATGTTAGTGTTATGACTAAAATGCGGAATTTTAGTTTTTTTTAATCTAATGTTTCAAGACCGAATCATTCAACTTCGAAACATATAACTTTCAAATTAACATTATGTATTTTTTAAAACTTTTAGAGTGAATCTCATTTTGAAGAATAAGAAAAGAATCTTTTTCAGAGTTCAATCTTCACTTTTTAGAATAAGATTTCATTTAAAAAAATTTAGAGATATTCCCGTGACATTCCATCCAATCAAATATCACATTATTTGTTCCGTATCATGTGTATACAGTATGTCCCATAACGATTAATTAATATTTCAGGGAGTGAACGAAAATGAAATTTTGAATTAAAAGTTCCTTTGCCAATTTTGATTCAGATCATATTTATTTGCTATCTATTTATTGATTTATTAATTTATTTATTTGTTAACATGAAAAATTAGAATAAAATTAATGTATAGCAAGCGTGAGGAGTCCCATGGCATATTACACTCTTGCATATTCCGGCTGTGTATTGATCTGGTTGATCAACTTTAATTGTTAATGACTCGGTAAGTAATAGTCTGAGCCAAAATTAGCAAAGAAACTTTTAGTTCAAAATTTCATCCTCGTTCACTCCCTGAAATATTAATTAATTGTTATGGAACATCTTGTATATTAGACAATCTTTTTCGACTTATAAAGAAATAAATCTATAAAATTTCTTGTGAAAATAAGAAGGACATCGATAATTTTATTCTATCGTTGATTGTGCCTTCGTGTTCGTAATTTCTTTGATCTGCGTAATTTCTAACGGAATAAAGAAGAACAGATAGAGAGAACGATGTAATGCAGCAACAGGAAAACAGCAGATGCGCCCGATCATTTAATTCAAGTACTAGATAGAGGATCTTCGTTGCCAATGAAATCGGGACTAATCGAGCGAATAATTATCGAATAAAATCTGAATGTGTAAAAATTGCTTTATTTTTCAAGACTAGCGCAAACAGCAAGTTCAGTATTGCAGAAATCGATAAATATTTTTAATGAATCATTTAATTATTGAGAAAGAAAAAAAAATGTCAAAATTAGCGAATTATAAAATTGATAATTACTGAAAGTCTTACAAATCTCTCAAACTTCGAAAACAAGAAATTAAAAGGATTTTTATTTTAGAAATAAATTATGAAAAGTTTAAAAAAACACAGGTTGTGTACCACAAATTACAATTTATTATTTGTAATAAAAATGAATCTTGCTAATAGGGACCGAAATCGAAACCGATAATCGGATCGAAATGTTATGTAGGTTAATGGACCGAACCGAAAATGTTTTTCAGTTAGGTTTCAGTCCAGTTCGGTTCGGATTTTTTAATCTCTTCGGTATGTACAATTATCGGCTACAGTCTACAGCCATCAAATATCCCTATGATGTAATAACCATACATATCCCTACGGTTGAACGGTCCTATGGTGAACAACAAGAACAATGCGTTTCTCTTTTACAATCGAAAGAGAGAGAAATGCTCGTCTGTGGTTGATCGGTTCTTGTAAAAATGAAGACTTAACACCTATGACAGTTAGTAAATAATTGTAAAAGGCACGAGAAAACCGAGAAGTTTATCAAAATTTATTTAATGCACATGCGTAACCTATTTTCATGTCACATTTCTTTTGCCACTATTTACTGACTCTGAAGGGGAAAGTAAGGATAGTCTTCGCCCATTTTTATAAGTGTTTTAAAGCAATTTCATTATTTAATTTTATCTAAATTCTCTTTATTTACAAATGTTATGCAAAAAACTTTAACGTATCATTTTTCACTTATGACGTCATGATCCAATATTGCTACCACAGCAACTATTTAGGAGAGTCTTAAAGAAGAAAAGGATTTTAAGTAGCAATATTACAGGGTATCCACGGAGTGTTACTTTCTTATTACCTTGCTTAATTATGATCATTTACGTAAGAATAATATGTTATTTTATAGAAAATTATCAAAAAGCTGTAAACGATCATTGGTGACAAATCGCTGATTTAGTCGACGTAGATGACGTCACAAAAGATAATAAAAGTGAAAGCAGCAAAGAAAAAAAAAAATGATCTGTTTATTTTATATTAATTTAGAGTTAGTGTGCTCATGCTCGTTTCTATCAATGCAGTTTAATTTCAATCTCGATTCAACTAAC
>Ga0157364_1006574_pt1 | contig 11963 bp, 7 predicted proteins | sample AttsexASBM2_FD_111476 | JGI IMG/M metagenome (GOLD analysis project Ga0157364, IMG submission 111476) | Fungus gardens microbial communities from leaf cutter ant in Ribeirão Preto, State of São Paulo, Brazil - Atta sexdens ASBM2 | ecosystem: Host-associated > Fungi > Mycelium > Unclassified ...
GTAGCGCCACTTAAACGACTGTAGCTTGTAAACGAATGAACGAAATGTCATGAAACTTCATACATAAACTAGTGACAGATGAATCTCTCGAAATGAATCATGTTCATTTTCTAGTGGCGCCACCTATCCCGAGACTTTTCAGCCCATGTAGTATCTCTTTCGTAAACTTGAGCAAGAATAGTTTAATAGAAGTAGAATTTTACTAGAAAAAAATTATGAACTAGTATTTCTCTTCATGAAAATCTTCGGAAGGCCATCAGAAAAGAAATGCGTATGTTGGAGACTCGAACTTGTGAAGGAAATATCGAATAGTTGCAAAAGGTATGTTTTTCGCTTATGAAACGAAAGATATTGATTGCATAAAAAAAAGTTCGATATGAAAAATGTAGATGTTCGAAATATCTACAAAATGAAACATGGAACATTAAACATTCGGTCTATTAGTTAAGTAGAAAGAAAATAAAAACTTCCAAAAAAGACCTTTTCTTCAGTCGCTCTCTGTTCATTGAGATTTAAATGCAAAGCTTTGAAATTCTCATAAAATGTAGCCTTCGTAATGAAAAAATGTAGCCTTGAATGAGCCTGAAATGTTCATTAGTTTTTGCAAAAAACTATTTGTTCACTAAAAACTCGTCTGCAGAAAACTTAATTACTTCATCTTTGAGCAGTCGCATTAGCAATTTACAGGGATGATTTTTCTTCTTCAAGAGTTGCACTATCGTACACATAATAATAAAACGATTTTTTGTAATTAAATTTTTTAAATGACTTTAAAAAATAGATATCTTTTTTTCGTTAAAAAAATCTAATAATTTTATTAATACGCATCATATTAAATAGCCGTGTGAAGCATGACAGCTGACATGTTTTTACGAATTTTAAAAAAAAGTTAGCCTCCAATTATTAAGAGCCGAGATAATTTTTTTTCAAAAATCACCACTGTGATTATAATTTTTAAGATTAAAAGTTCCATCCGACATCAATTTTCAAAGAAGAATTGAATTTGCTGTTAAAAAATTTTCAAATCTTTTGCTGTTAAAAAAGTTTGTTCAAAACCATTGGAAAGTTGAGGAATGGGAACGAGGTAACGCGCTGAGAGGAGTGGGCGAAACTGTCGTGCAGTGGAGTAGGGAAGAGGACTGGACCACTCGGCGACTCGCGCGTGCCTGATTTCGTGCGTTTAAATTTGTTAAATTAACATTTTTGCAGCAATTGATGTAGAAATATGATTTTTTAAATCTGGGGTGTCTCTCGATGAGATATTAACAAATAGCTTAGCTAAATGTTTCGCAAAGTAATTGTAACTATAAAATTTTTAGTTTCTCATTTCTAAAATTCTTATTTTTTCGGTTTATTACTAAAAAATCATGTTTGAATATGAAGTGTACATCTGACTAATAAATTTAAGTTACATGAGCTATATTTCTTTATTTAATAATCTGTAAAAAGTATCCAATTGAACACTTAAATGTATTATAAATTTAATATAAAATATGCTATACAATGAAACTGAATATCGTTAATTTATGATATGATAATAATTCTATTCGTCGTATCTAACAAAATAATCTTACGTTTTAAATTTTATTATTACATTGAGAAAGATCCAATCGAAAGAGTTGGAAACGCCTGTAATTGTTCTCAAGAATCAAATATACAAATTTACACATGTCTAACCTATGTTGGCTCGCATTAGCTGATTTCACATTTATTCTCGGATTTATTTGCCTATACTAAGATTGATAATTATTTTTGATAACTATATAAAAACCTATTAACTCGATATTCAAATTTTAAATCATCCCATCAGATATAAAAAGAGTGCAAAGGATTGATCATAATTTTTGGAGATAATTTTTTACAATGCTATGTAGTTCAATGGCAAGCTAAACGAAATTTTGTGTAATCCAAGTTAATTTTTGGTAAATTAAAATAATCTTTAGCGTTCTCAGGTAATCTTGAGTAATTTAATAGGAAATCCTAAGTAATTTAAGAGTAATATCTGTAGGTAATTCTAGGTGCGAGGGGATACGATTTCCGATCGTGTGTTATCACAGATGTCGCCACGGAGCTCTGAAGCGTTAATGAGGAGGAGCCGATGTTCTTAAGCAAATGTTAGAGAAGATAAAAAATCCTCGGGAGGGAGGAACTGGAGTGACCGACTATAAGCCGTGAAGACGATAAGCATATTGGCAGAGCCACGAAGAAAAAAGCAAAAAGAGAGGCGGCTCCGCTTCGGAGTGGGGTGATGTTCGAGGTCCGTGCGAATTTCCTCACTCTCCCCTCATCCAATTGAGTCGCGCGCAAGGAGAGAGGTTGCGGAACCAAGAAAGCAGTTAAGACTATCGATAAGTCCGTGCCCTCTTGCTACTGGCATGCAAGCAAGGACTACCGAAGACCAATATGGATATAATGGATCCTGGGGACCGCAAGTCCAGGCAAGCGGCCAAAGCGTTAACAAAGGCGGCCGCCTCCCTACATGAACTGAGATGAACAAGGCAGGGAAAGGATGCTGCTGCTAATATTCGAAAGAAGTGCATTTGGTGAATACAAGATGCTCAAACTGTCTAAGATTCGACCTCCCCGGTCGATCGCGATCACGGTGACAGCCTCCCAAGGAAATTACGGGGAAATAAAAAGGGAAACAAATCAATGAATTCTTTTGGAAATCTCCAGGTCCGGCGCCTATGTGCTGGAGCCATGATCCGGACGGGACAAGGCCAACTTCCTAGCCAAAATGATAAAGAAGGTCTTTGTCGGCCGGAAAGGAGTTAAGTTATCCCGATCGATGGCTCCGGATAAACGAACTTGATGAATCGGTCATCTCTGAGGAAGTTGCTAAGGCAATCATGGCCAAAAGCAACTGCCGCAAATGCCAATGTAAAGGTGGGCGTCATTAGGCGGTCGCCTAGTGGAATGGGAGCATTGTTAAAATGCCCAGTCTTAGTGATGAAAAAAATCGCCGAACTTTGCCGATTAAGAGGCTGGATTCCGGCCCGAGTGACATTGCTGCTGGCGTGACTGATACAGTGTTATAAATGCATGGAGGTTGGTCACGTCCGACACAGCCAGATTGCAGCAGCCAGATTGATAAACATTACTATCGATAACCCGCCCATGTGGTTGGCAAATGGCCCCGCATATCACGAAGCAGGCAAGATGGAGCACAGAATTGGAGCAACGAAAGCCTGCCCGGAAGGTAAGCAAGAAGATCGAGTCGCCGTTCAGGACTTAGCACAGCGGTCAGCTCTAGTCCACGGCCACTGTCTTCTATCCAATCTTTCACCGGTGGCGGCGAAACCGATAAAGATGTCCGTGGCTGGGGAGGTCGACAATGATGGAGAGCCATTGACGTGATGGCGCGTTACCTGATGCCAAATTAGTATCGAAGCGTGCTTTCGAGAACGCCTTGAAGAGGATGGTGGAGTGCATTAGATGGCACGTTCGCTGTCGTTTCTTATGGGGGAGGGAGAAGGGGCTGCAATGCGTTGAGATCCCCCCGCCCGAACTCCAGGGACGAGAAGATGAAGGACTGGGCGCTTGATCTCTCTCTCTCTCTCATTAATCAGGACAGTCGCTCGATCTTTGTTGACGGACGCGGGGAATCCATAATGAACTTCACGTGGGTGATCCCGTCCGCCGCTGAGAGGTTGGGCAATTGAAAAGTGACCGACCAAAGGACCGTCGATAGATCGTCAGATCATCGTCTCATCAAGATAAATATGAACTCTACCCGTCGGCCCGAGGGATCGAGCGCTTTGGGGAATCGGCGACGCGCTATCAGTTACAATGGCTCCTTAGGAAGTTAAACAGAACCACTCTACAGATGTCCTTGGAGACCTCCACTTGGGTTAATCTGGATTTGGTGGAAGACATGGTGGAGGAATTACTCACGGGACATGATGATTCGCGACTGCAACGTATTCATGCTCCAGAGTCGACCGAGATTCCGCCGCTCGGCATGGTAGTCTGAAGAGATCGCGAATCTTCGTAGGGTAACCATCATGGCGAGATAATCATGAAGAAATCAACAATATAACACTCTCTGCGACTGGCAACATAGAGACATCAAGGCTGGATCAAAGGACCTCAGGCCTGAACAAAGTTGATCTCGTCCCTGGATAAAGAGCCCGGGAGGCGTTTATACAAGGTAATGCTGCGACCGTAGACGTTCGCAGTGACGAAGTGCATGAATACCTAGTTCCTGGATAAATGGTGAGGACCTTCTTCCGGCGGGGAAGGGGAGTTACGATTCTTCAATACTCCGGCTCACCCGAGGACTGGAGCGAGGAACTGGACATGTCTGGAAACTAAATGACTCGGGCTAAATTTGCCAGGCTAAAGGGCTCGCCTGAAGTCCGTGGCCGTACTGGCATTCCTTGCCGGATTTGAGTCCTAGCCTACGAAACGATTGATCCGCGGCAGCTGTTTAACAGCTGTCTCAGAAGGGGACGATTTTCCTTCCAGTGGAAGGAGACCTGGTCCGCAGAGAGTCTATTCATCGATCTATTAGCTGTTATGTTTACTGGACGACATCGAGCTCTTTGAGCGTATAGCCAAATGCTTCGTCCAGCACCTGAAAGTCCGGATTTTTTACGTGGACAGTATGGATATCGTGAGAGCAAATCGATCGTCGATGAAATTCGACAGGCTCTCATGGGATCCATAGTGGAAGAGAGGGCGATATCTCTCAATATTATGAACGCCTTTAACATTCTCTCCTGGGATCGGATGGTGGCGACTCTCAAATACCATGAAGTATCCGCCATACCTGATCCTAATCTTAACTATTCAGGATTATTTTCGGGGAAGGACACTAGAGTACCAGAATATTGATGGTTTCCAGTGTAGCAAAGCGGTGATGCAGTATTCCGCAAGATTCGCAAAACTCCTTCTCAACCTTCAAAAAATAATCTGGTAGGTCATTGGTGCCGCCAACACCACTCGCGGATAGGCTGAGAGATATGATTATCCCTCCCGACTACGAGGTGCAGCAGAGACTCTCAGATGGGAGAAATTCCGCGTGGAGTCGAAAAACAGATATCTCTCAAAAGAAAAGTCTTTTCGAGAAAGTTACAAGATTGGAAAACCTTGTTATGAGGGGACTGAGATCCTCTTCCCGTTCCTAATGACGGAAATCAAGAACAGGATCTCATCACTTTCCCATTCCGGAGCCTCAGCTCTTCAGCTGGACTGACTCGGACGGAGAGAGATGGGAAATGGCTTCTAAAGCTATCAAATCTTCTATTAAAGGAAGATGCTGAATCGTCTTCGGTCGATCAAAATGCCGAGGAATTCACCATTAGCAGGGGATTCCTCCAAGGATCCTCGTAAGTCCATGAGAGACTCTCCTGGAAATACTCCCAGAAATCTGGATCAGCCTTGGTCTAACTCCTCTCCCCTGAGGCAATCTCAAGTCACTTTGATAGTAGCGTCGAAAGGGATCTCGAAGGTACAAAGGAGAGGTAACTCTTCCTAAAAATGGCCTCCCTTTTCCTGCAAACCCCTCTCAATTAATAAGAGCGCGAAGCTTTCTAAGAAAGCGCCCTCTATCATCCACGAAGACTGCGGAAGGCGTGAAGAAGACGCCCTCCGCCAATAAACAAGCCTCCGAGGAGAATCGAAGCCGCCCTGAAGAAAGCTCAAAAGCAGCAGCTGCTGGCTTCTCAGCAGACTATATAGTCCAAGATAATGAGGAGAAGATCTCATCAAAAAAGCAGTCAAAGAGGAGAAAGAAGCAAAGGGGATTGTTAAAGCTTCACAAGCCTCCAAAAGCAAACCGCTGGTAAATCAGGGAAGCGCTAAGAGAAGAGGGAACGGCAACGCCGAGTCGGGCAGGAAAACTGGCATCCGCCCGGTGAAGATCACTCAAGCTTTGATGTCCTTCGGTTGCGATCCCTCGGGAATCAAACTGGAAACTCTTAAAGAGGTCCTTAAAGGACTGAAGTCAGTCTAGGTTTAGCTCCCTTTTGTAGCGGCGAATAAAATCACCAAAGGGAGAAAACTCAAGGTGAACTGGGTGGACGTGCGTTGTTGCTCTCTACGACATATCCACTCAACTCCTCTCATGATGAAATTACACGTTGATTTACAATCAACGAAAGAAGGTACTTTTGAACCTAACGCAAACTGATAATTACACAGAAAAAATTAGTTTCGATTCAAACACATGGCAATTTCAAGAGAATAGAGGGCTCATGAGCACATACCTAAACGGAAGTAGCAAGATCAAAGTAAATTCTATCTCATTCGCAAACATATTTGTCAGCTTCATCTATGGTGCGAAAGTTACACTGATGACGCGCAAGCAAAATAAAAATTTTCCAAAGAAAGCTTTACTCGTAAATACGCAAACAGAACCAGCACAACCGTCGACGAAGAAAAGAAGATCTTATTCCGTCACGATTGTAATGCAAGCTACCTTTCAAGGAATGGAAACAATAATCAATCAAATGTGTCAATGCATATGTAAACCAATTGACATCTATTATCTATTATCAACAATATTAACGAGTGTGCCAAATTTGATTAAGGAGATAGAGTTGTTTCTGACTAATTCCTACATTAACAGCGAAATTATCAAACTCATTTGTCGAGACAACAAAGAAGACATTGAACACTATGTGAGAACACAAATAAAAAATTTATCATTTTTGGAAACATATTTTAATATATTGTTTTTAAAAATAACTGAATTAAAATTCAATGAAATTGTTAACATAGTTTTAATGAATCGAGGATTATGACTTTTATATTTTTTCATGTAATATAATTCATTTATCAATGTAATAATTCTTTTATTAATAAAATATTTGTTAAATTCTCGACTATTTCACATTCAAATATCCTATCGTTTCAGATTTAAATAATGTAGATTTTTGTCATATTTAAATAAAAATATCTCCGATATGCAGTATAGAAGGAGTTTAGAGTACAGAAGGAATTCTCTAAAAGTGAGTACAGAAGGAATTTATTCTCTAAAAGTGAATAAATCACAATGATTGAATGACGCGTATCAACTTTTCTTTGCATATTTCCATGCTATAAGTGTAATATAGATTTTTAAATAAAATACAAGTAGTACAATATACATTCTTAAAATCTTTGTCATACATCATAAAAAATCATACTCTCATTCGAATGAGTGAGTCATCACACCGAAGACGATACGCCGCGTTGAACATGTTCAGTTGAACATATTCGTTCCTCTTTTACCTCTCCCTTTTTTCCAAACAAAAATAAGAGTCCCTTAGATTTGAAAAGTTTCGTAAAAAGTTCTCATAAATAAAAAACATTTACTAAGACGCCAAACGGTGGAGACATTGTGTCGCGCCAACAAAAAAATGACCGTTATAAAACTGTTTGCTATTTTTCATATCTGATATTCATATTTTGACCTTCTCTCACAACAAAAAAATGTTATGGTTCCAATTTTCCTTGATTTTCTCATTCACCATTTTGTCACGATATTTATCCCTGCTAACATCGCACCTTTTTTCAGTCTACCGCGTGGGTGACCTGGATAGAGTCAATAAGCATGGGCAACCATGAACCAAGCCAATCAAAACGCGCCATTTAATTACCTCGTTACTCCCACTTCGTGTCTACTGACCAATCCGAGCGCACCATTTTTCCAGATAGGCCACGCCCCCGGCGGAGATAGAGTAGTGATACTTTGTTTGGGCTCATGGCTGCCCATACTACCGTTACAATAATTGTCGGATTCGCGTATTAAAATAACAATGTTCTGTATGTTATATAATAGAATTTAAAATGTTGATATCCAATGCTCCTATATTCCCTCTTTAATAAGAATCTGTGTAATCTATTGAAATATTCAATGTAAAACATTGAAAACGATCAGTATTGGAACGCTAATGATGCTCTGATTTTTTTATCTTTGAAAAAGTAATCTATTCACAAGAATGTTTTTTTAAAAAAACAGATGTTAAGTTCAAAGTAGAATTAATAGTTACAATATATAAAGGCTAAAATTAACAGTACTTAAAAAGAAAACAGAAAAAATCCCAATAATTCGCAATATAACAAATGATTCGTTATTAAAAATAATATGGTTCATGTGTATGTTCATTTGTATACATACCCCTTGTGCTACTTCCCATTTTTTTAAATAATCGAAATTGTGACTAAACTTAAAAAATAACTTAAGAATTATTGTTTACGGTATGTAACCAACTAAATTCTTAAGCTATATGCAAAAACTCAAACCTTCAACTCAATAATTGAGAGAGATATAAGTCTCTGAAGTTACATTCATTGTTAGACTACTTACCCTACTCGTATAAAATAATCTTAGCAAAGTAAATTTGAAAAAATCTCGAGTAATCTCAGAAAATATGACGTAATTTTAAATTCTCTGAAAAAATCTTGGATAATATGACCCCAAATGAAAATGGATTGAAATGAATTGAAATGGATTCGGAAATATTGATTCATGAATGTTAAAATGCTTTTTCTGAATGCATTTTTATTCATTTATAGGAATTGCATGCATATCTCTATGCCTTTCAATCTAAAAATAATATTAGCTTTTTCTATGCATTGTGAATACTGTTCAACTCAAAATTTTGAATAGGAAATGTAGTTTTTCCATCCAATTGCATCCAATTGAATCTAATTGAATCCAAAAAAAAAGTATTCGCTATTTAAAATATGTATTCTGATAAAAAAAAATTTCAATTTATTTTAATCCATTCTCGTTTGCTGAAACGTAGTATTTAATAATCTAGAATAATTTGAGGCAGTATTAGTGCTCATGATCGACTTTTGGGAAAGTGTTATGTATAATAGGATAGATAAGAAGAATTTTATTCTTGACATCCTAAACCTTCTGAAAAAACATTCATCCATTAATACACTACTTAATAATGGATATCCCCTAGAATTTACAATATATCCCAGCAAACAAGCAAACGAGAATAGATTAAAATGGATTAAAATTTTTTTAATGCGTACTTTAAATTCATGAAAATGAATTGAAATAAATTGAATCCGAGCTGACACTAGTTTAATATTCGAAAAAAAAACATTTATATTTAAGGGTTACAAATTTTATTCCTAAACATTTATAATAATTATACCTAAAATTAATTACCTCAAATTGGTATTAAAAAACGTATTTTAGTGGGATTCGAATCTTGAGATCTCTGGATTATGAATCTATTACCTACACCACTTCTTCAATTAGTAAATGTGTTATCCATTCTCTACTTCAATTACAATCAGCTAAACGAAATTACATATACAGATATAATAAAAATATCATCATTTAACAGATATAATAAAGTATAAACAATTTACATTACTATGAGACAACATTGGATTATCTATCGAATAATCTAATCTCGCTTGATCGATGTCGCGCGCTGTGATTAGCCTAATATTGGGCTGTGTTAGTTTGCGAATGTTCACATCGATCATTCATTTTATTTCTAATCAAAGAGAAATAAAAGAACATAGCTCAATTTTTACTTTACAACTTTTTTGAACTTAGTTGAATTAATACGAAAAATTTCCTACTTAATTTTGAATAATTTAAGTAACATTTATGATCCATTTTTAAGTAAAAACTTTTTTTATTCAATTAAATTAAAAAAAAACTGCATTTCATATTCAGAATATTGAATTGAGCAGTATTCACAGAAATTGCTAATATTATTTTTGAATTTGAATTTAAAAAAATTGTATTTCCTATTCACAATTCTGAATTGAGTAATATTCACGATGCAGAAAATGCTAATATTATTCTTAGCTAGAAAGGCATAGAGATATGCTCTATGCAATTTCTATAAACAAATAAAAATGTATTCAGGATTGAAAAGACATTCACTTTATGCAATTCCTATAAATGAATAAAAATGTATTCAGGATTGAAAAGTTTAATTTTAACATTCATAAATTCGTATTTCTGAAAATCTGAATCTATTTTAATCCATTTCAATTTATTCTCGTTTGCTGGGATTCTTTATCAATAATAAGATAAAATTGCTTTCTTACAGAAAAAAATTTTGCAGTCAATAACTATAAAAATAGTATCATTTCTTATTCCATCTTCTTAAAGAGATTTTTTTATTTTCTCTTATCTTAAAAATGTTTCCGAAAGATTTAAAATTATAGCAAATAAATTTGATTTTAAAATTATTCATAAGCCAATAAATGCTCTGCAAACTTTTATTAAGACAGGTAAAGACCGATTAAAAAAAGAAGAATATTCTAAAATAGTTGTGTATAAAATGATCAGATTGTGAAATCTTATATGTAGGAAAACTCAAAAGAAAAATTAATGCTCACATTAATAAACGTAAAACAGATAAAAAAAACCTTAAAATTCTCTACTTGTTGTTTGTCAACATTAGTTGGCTAACGGATATAGGTTTTTTCAACGAGTAGTGTTAACGCTCAATTTGAATTTCGAGCCATGAGTAAGGGCGCACGAGGCAGAATGGTGGAAGACACGTCTCTCCCCAAATGGTTTCTGTAACTCTATGTTTTTCCTTCTTCTTCATGTCACAGAGGAGGGACTATTATTACTTTTCTATCATAGCATTTTCTTTTGTAAAAGGGATAATCTTTACTTTGTAATGTTATTACCAACGCTTGTATCAAAACGAATAAAACAAGTTAATCAAATCATCTAACAAGTAGATTGCGAAAATATTATTATTCTTGATTCAAAACAATCATTTTATGAAAGAATGATATCTGAAACGACACATAAAAAAAACAAAAATTTGAATTAAATAAGCAAAGCGAACGTTTTCCAGATATCTATGTATCGATAATTGATAAATATGTTCCCCTTCTCAACATCAATTATAATCTCCTTCATAATATTCCCTTTCTCTTTCCAAAAAGAGTATAAATACAATCTACACAAAAAGACAGTACAGAAATGTTACAGTTATAAAATAATTTTCTTACTATCCGCTAGTGATTTGGTCTTCCATATTCTTATATATATAAATTCTTATATATATAAATTTAACAAACACAGCTTATTAAACAAACATTGTAATGATTGCTGACAAACGTAGAGGTTGGTTGTCACAGTTTTTGATTAGTGATTTTTAGAAAAAAACGGATATTGAAATATTATATTCAGTGTTGGAACGTATCTAGGTAAAAATATCTAGATACTGTATCCAGATACTTTAGTTGCACCTAAGTGCATTACCCAGATCTTTACAGACGGAGATATCTGTATCCGTATCTAGTACTTTTGGTACGGTATCTTTTAAATTTTAGACACATAAGTACAAGATACTTGTGTATTTTATTTTACCAGGTATGTAAATATGAAACCGAAATTTACTTTAATTTAATAGATAAATTTAATAGATGGCCATAACTGTCAATGTAGTTGCCGTCAGACGGTGCTATTGATGCCATTTCCTTGTTTTGACATCTGATAAAGATTTTCAATTCACAACACTATAAGTTTCATACAACAGTATAGTTTGTAATAGCGTTGAACATGTCGAATTTTGTGCCTGGAAACTACGATTTGCGGACAGCATTGATTTTCTGTTACCATTTGAAGAAAAGTGCAGAATCGCATCGAATGCTTGTCGAAGCTTACAGTGAGCATGCTCTTGGTAAATCATAGTGCTTCGAGTGGTTTAAAAAATTCAAAAGTGGCGATTTTGACGTGAGAAACGAAGAACGTGGAAAATCATCGAAAAAGTTTGAAGATAGCGAATTGCGTGCATTGTTGGATGAGGATGACGCTCAAATTCAATAACAACTCACGGATCAATTGAATGTGACACGAGAAGCCGTCTCCATACGTTTGAAATCCATGGGAAAGATCCAAGAGATGGGAAAATGGGTTCCACATGAACTGAATGAAAGACAGCAGGAAAACCGAAAAATCACTTGCGAAATGCTGCTCGCCAGGTACAAAAGAAAGTCATTTCTCCATCGAATTGTAACTGGCGATGAAA
>Ga0157364_1006575_pt1 | contig 11962 bp, 5 predicted proteins | sample AttsexASBM2_FD_111476 | JGI IMG/M metagenome (GOLD analysis project Ga0157364, IMG submission 111476) | Fungus gardens microbial communities from leaf cutter ant in Ribeirão Preto, State of São Paulo, Brazil - Atta sexdens ASBM2 | ecosystem: Host-associated > Fungi > Mycelium > Unclassified ...
ATATATAATATATATATAATATATATAATATATATAATATATATAATATAAATATATATAATATATTTCTATATAATATTATTATATGTAAAATATATTAAAATTTTTAACATTTTTGAAAAATTTTATATAGGCGATTAATGATCTATTTAATAGTGACCGATACATTACTGAAGCTATATTGGACGCGCATGCGTTTGAAATTCGACTCGTCTAAAGCCTTGTGTCGATGCTAGAAATCGGTCCGAGACCTCGGATAAAAAAAGAATTAATCAATCGCAATGGTCATGTGATCAAATTATTCAAATGTGATTTGTTTTTTTCTCTGTCCGAAATCTCGGACAAATTTTTAGCATTATGGATGTCTACGGGCTAACAACACTGAGTGTAAGGCCGGATTCATGCCGATGGAAAAACGGAAAACGGAAAAGCGGAATCTAATTAGGATTATTATTCACCGAATGTTAAACAAGGATAAATGCATGCACATCATGCGTGAAACGGAATGCAGCCCAAGGTCAATCATGTAACTTTCCCAACTGTGAAAATGTGAAATTATTCACATGAACTTTTTTAGGACCATGATGGCGGAAGGCGGAAATCTAGGGAATGAAATCTAGGAATTGATAAATATATTTCGGAACTAACATGTCTTATCCTCCGACAATTTATCTCAAGGCAGATTAATAATTGAAGAAGTAATATCGCATTGACGGAAGAGAGGTTATATATAAATATGTAACTATTATAATAATATATTACAAAAACTATTATTACGTATATATATATATATATATATATATATACACACATACACACATACAATTAATAATTTTAAAATGACTAAAAATAATTAAAAATGACTAAAAATGTTATATTTTGTCAAATAATTATTTATTTCTAGCAATTATTATAATACATTATATAATAAAATACTTTAAATTTAGCAATTTTAATCAACTCTCGTTTTTTCTGTCTATTTTAATCCTAATTCGGGATTGGGTTTTAAATAATTTAATAACATTTCTTTTTCACAGTCACGTTCATTATTTTTTTTTCTGTTGTTATAAATTATATGGATTGCTCAATCATCCATACAATATTGCATATGTAATCGCTATACATGAAAAAGTTTCACGTGAAATCTCGATGAGCGAAAAATGAAAAGTGAAAAATGAAATGTGGAAAGTTTTCACAATGTGAAAATACATACTTGACTCCCTGAACTCGCGGAAAGACAGAAGCAGACAAATGTACTGCCTACTATTACTGCGAGTTCCGATTGGCTTCCGCTTTTCCGTTAAAGTGTGAATTCGGTCTAATTGCACACTGAACGTGATGAGTGATATCCAATGAAAGCTCTGCTTTTTCTCGCGTGATGATGCAAAGGAGAGTTCTTATTGGATATTGCTAATAGGCATTGGATGCATTCAGAAGTGACGACCGCTCATTGAGCAAAAAAGGAATTAATCTATAATATTATTAATATGTTTATTTATTATAATTCGTAACGTAAAATAACTTTATTACAGATAATCTTTAATATCATTTTTCTTACTTATTTATTACTGTTTATTATTTGTCTAATGCCGTGTTTAGATCATAATTATGTAGTGCTTAGCGAGCGATGAAGCGACTTAAAATTACACTCTATCACTCACTGAGCGCTACATAATTTTAAGATAAGAACTCATGGACGCGTCATTTGACGCGCGCGTCACGCGTCATTGAGGAAATAATTAGATTATAGTAACTTGTAGCACTCTTGCGTCTGACGCGTTTACAGTTGAATTCCAACTTCAAATGCGTCATCGCGTTTGGCACTTTTGACAGCGTTTTCTAGTAGCTTCTAGCATTATTATAACTATTTTGGCTATTTGCTTAGAGATACCGCGATTATCGCGCATTGATGCGTTGCATTAAAAATAAAATAATGTTAATAAATAAAGTATCATCTAATCATCATTAATGGCTTCAATCACCAAATATCAAAAATATCTAGTAGAATGTGCAAGTATTATAAATGTTCAATATGCATACTATGTCCGACGTAAGCAAATGCTTGCAGTATTAGTCATTTTTTTAATGAAAATAAGGCAAAAAAAAAGGAAAAGTAAAAAAAAAACGTTTGTGGATTAATTCTCTAATCCGAAAACGAAATGAATATGGTTTTTATCATGCGTTATTCCCAATTTGCGATTTCAAAACTATTCGCATGTCAGCTGCCACTTGAGGCTTTATAGAAATTGTAGAGCCGCGTTTGCAGAGACTGTATATTGTACGCTATAAGTCAAGCCGAACGACTAACTTTAACTTTGAGGTAATATGTTTATAAATCTTGTACATGTAATTATGAAAAATATATAATTAGTTAACGTTTCAAAAATAATGTGAAATAATGATATTTTATGTTTATATTTTGGATAGATATCTTGCATCAGGAAATTCAATGATCTCTATGAGTTTTCAATATTTAATAGATTTAAGTAAGTGAAATGTAGTAAGTGAAATCATTAGTACAATGTGTAAAGTTATTTGGGATCAACTGTACTCGCTAATTCTTCTGCCTACTATTGATGAACAGGAATGAAAATGCATCGCTCAGGATTTTTAATGAGTTGTGGGATTTTCCACACTGTATTGGGGCAATTGATGGGAAACACGTTACAATTCAGGTACATTATATATTTATCTTTAATGCACTGCTGCAATCTATTCGAGTATGGCCTTATTTTAATTAAACACAATTATATCTTTCATTTCAGTTCCAAACAATGCAGGATTAAACTTTTATAAAAACAACTATACTATTGTTTTATTAGCTATTTGTGCATTACAATTTTCTCTTCGTGGATATTGGTGTGTGGATATGATCGGCGCAGCGATGGAGGCGTATTTAAAGAGAGCATCTTTGGACAAAAATTTGAAGCAAGCACAATGAAAGTTCCCAAAGAAGAATGTATTTCTGCTGGAGAACCATTGCTGCTATATTACCTTGTTGGAAATGAGACGTTTCCGTTTAAGCCATACTTGCTCCGGCCAAACCTACGAGGGGGCAAAAAGACATTGAATGCAGATCAACATGTTTATAATTATCGATTAAGTGCCAGAAGGATCATCGAAAACGTCTTCGGAATTCTAGCAAGTCAATGGAGGATCTACAGAAAGCCAATTATTGACCAATTGCCAGCGTAGACACGGCCATGAACATGATTAAAAGTATAATTTGCTTGCATAACTGGCTTCGTAAAGACTCCAAAAATGACTTTTATGTAACATCAAATCTATTGAATAAAGAAAGCAGATAGTGTGCACATTCCAGGTTCATGGAGAACAATAATATAGAAAATAGATGTGCTTTTACAGATGTGCCCAATGGCACACATAATAGTACTCGAGAAGCCATCAGAATTAAAGAACTTTTCTGCCAATATTTCAACAATGCATCATAGCAGTGAGACCAATAATTAAGTTATAAGTTATTATTAAGTTATTATTAAGTAATATAAAACATTAATCTTTATACTACATTATTGCTGGTAACTTCATATTAATTTTACTAATAACTTCGTATTAATTATTACTAATAACTTTTTGTTTAAAAACGATCATTTTATGTGTTAAAAAAACATTCCCCCAAATAAAACATTTGTAAAATTTCTAAAAGTTTTTTATTTCTTCATATTATAAAATATTTTATTATAAAATAAATTAAAAAAAAATAACAATAATATATTTTCTTTATATTCTTATTACTCAGCCTTATTTAATTCTTTATATAATATTTTATGTATTTTCAACATTAGTTGTCTCCTGCGAAATCTTGGAAATTGACGAAGTGCAAGGAAATCATCAATTTCCGAAATGCTCTTCTTCATTCGTTACTGATTATTGATAGCAAAGAAATTGTCGGCGGTGGCTCGTGTAATGCCTTATTTGTGCCAGGATAATACTATCTTGGTTTGAATTTCTGTTTGCTTATTTCTGAAAATAATATATATATATATTGATATATGTATACAAATTAAAATGATGGGCATAAAATGCAACATACTAAGGGTATCATCTTGACATCTTGTACAGATTCTTCCTCTTTTTCTTCTTCGTCTTTGATATTTACGTTGTTATTACAGACTGGCGATACAGTTCTGAAATAACAATAATAATTATTAATATGTTACTTTATAATTAATAGTAGTTCAAATACTTTCGCAATACTTTTAACATATTTTCTGAAAATTAAAAAAATTTTTTTTTTGTACTCACTCTCTTCTTAATAATGTGTCACGCAAAAAATTTAATGACTCATAGAAATGCCATTTATTCTTCTTCGACTGACTTGCTGCCCCACTTCACAGCTTCTCCACTGAAATAATCCGCATAAAAAAATGATCACGGAGATTTTTCCATTTTCTTTTGCATTCTTCACTAGAGTATACTTCTAAAATAAAATCATGTTTTTTTTTAATTTTTATAATTCTAATAATTATACATGCTGTATATATTTTCAATAATCTTGTATACTCGAGCTACGTCTGTGTACTACATGAGAAAATTGAGAGCTTTGATTATACATTGGTTACGTTTACACGTGCGCTTAGTCTGTGACCTATATGATAGGTATCTTTGTTTAACTTACAGGCCATCTATTGGACAAATCTAAGGACATCTATTGAATAGGCCACTAAATGCATTGTATAAACGTAGCCATAAATAGTATGAATGGTGGGAATTTGAAAGAAATGGCTTAGAAGAAGTAGCCTGTGACATTAAGAGAATTATATAAAAATTTTCTTGTTATCACATAAGTAATTTATTTAGGCAATTTCTTCCAAATTTTTACCACTATTCATGTAACTCGTTTAAAAATTGAATATCTTGGTTATGTATACCTTTTGTTGCTTCGCTTCTTGCTACAGCTTATCCATTGTTCTTCTATCTCATGATCACAACATTCTGATTCCACAAAGACTTTCTTAAACCTCTGCAATCAGAATTTCGTCTATTGCTTTCTGATATCACATCTTGTAGACTTTTCGACAGGAACTGTGGGTTCTCAACGATATTAATATTTTCCCCATTCACATTGCTTCGACATACAATGTCTCCACAATATGAAATATATATTTAATATTATTTATACAATATGATATATATATATTTAATAACATTATGTAATATTTATTCACAAAATAATTAAATTTACTTACTGCATTGAGCATAAAAATAGAGAAATCTTCGTCAAAAATTGCTTTTGCATATCCTATTAGACAAGAATGGCTCTCTACTACTTCCAATCTGCCCACGATTTCTTCACATAAATCGCATATGAATATTCTCTACAAAAAATTTCAAGTGATAATAATAATATTTCTAAAGTATGCAGTGTGAAGATCTTGAAAATACAAATAACCTCTATTTTAGTCAGCATACATATGCATATAATTCATTTCGCAATATGTATATCAATTTCTTTTTACTTTTATTTTACTTTATATTTTCTTTTTATTGATCTGAATCTCGTCTAAGCTGTCAATCTCCATTTCAGCACCATAATTGCACAAAACTGCATCAAACGCTCCTAGTTCTATAACGCGCGCGTCAAATGACACGCCCATGAGTACTTACCGGGTCATAACTGTAAGTGCGTCAAACGCGACAGTGCTATAAGTTACTATAATCTAGTTATTTTCCTAATGATGCGTGACGTGCCTGTCAAATAATGCGCCCATAAGTTCTTATCTTTAAGGCCTAAATGCGGCATTAGAGAAATAATAAACAGTAATAAATAAGTAAGAAAAATGATATTAAAGATCTAGTAGACAAAGTTATTCTACGTTACGAATTATAATAAATAAACATATTAATAATAGATAAATCTCTTTTTTGCTCAGTGAGCGCTCAGTGAGTGGTCGTCGCTTCTGGATGCACCCATTTAGTTCCAAAAATGTACACTATAGAAAACAGATCTATATTTGCTGCTGCGATATCTTACTGTTCTTTTTATTTTTTATCAATAACAACAAATCGATAGAGTCGAATTAATTCTGCTGTGCGCAAATTGTGACGACTCTGTAGCAGATTGTAGACAACTTTCGAGTTTATAGTCACAATTTTTCACGAATACATGCACACACGCTTCTACTTTTTGTTACGAACGAGAATACTACATTTGCCATTTGATAGTGTGTTGTATATGCTGTGATTGCTAAACAAAATGGGATCGTTGACCAGTAGGCAGAACGCTGGCGTCGAGGAGGTTGATATTACTTCGAACCACGCATATAAATATCCTCCAAGATCTGGTACTTGATTTACTTCAAATTGCAAAACCTTATACGTTACATTCATAAAATATGCATAACCTTCCTTCTGTCACTTCATTAATTACGCGAATTATTCTCGAATAGGATCCTACTTTGGCAGTCATTTTATAATGGGTGGCGAACGATTCGACACACCTCAGCCTGAAGCATATCTCTTCGGAGAGAATGCAGATTTAAATTTCTTAGGCAGCCGACCAACTCCTGTATGAACATGAGTAATATAAAGTTTTTTCTGTATATTAGCAAAATGTATACAAAGAATCTATTTAAATATGACTGTATATTGTATATCTTTGCAGATATATCTTTTATTTTCTGTTAATTATATTTCATCCTCAGTTTTCGTATCTCTTGCAGTTTCCGTATCCTCCACCACAAGCTAATGATCCTACAAAGACTTTGAAGAGCTTAGTTAACATACGCAAGGAATCTCTGAGGTTGGTTCGTAATATGGATCAGACATCGACGTCCTCGCATTACCACAGTGTCAAACATTATGGAGATAGTGACATTGACAAGAAACCTAATCGTTTTAATATTGAATTTGTGTTCGACTGCGATGTAAGATGTGCAATAACAATTTATTACTTTTGTACAGAAGAAGTTTCAACAAAGGGAGTTGCGTATGTATATATATTATATGTTAAATTTATTCTACAATTAACTATACTAATAACAGTGAGTACTCATTCAACTATTGAGTTCACTCGATGTGTCCATTGGCTATGTTCAGTAGAGAAAACTCATCAGTGAATATTCAGTGATTCTTTACTATGATTGACCATTGAGTACATTTGGTTTGTGTGAGCACTTAGAAAGTGGTCTGTAGTATTGAATGCACTCATTAAGCGTTCACAAATCTGTTTTGTCTGTTAAATGTGCCTATTGCTGTACAGAAAAACAATGATTATTTTTATCAAATTCAGATACATACCACGAGATCCATCCATAAATTCTGAAACATATCATTATAAAAAAGGAGCAAACCAATTATTCTCACAAACATCACACATATTCGATCCAACGTTATATACTGAAGAAGATCTGATGTACAATGCTGATAGAGAAGTATTTGAATCATATATATATATATATATATATATAATACCTCTGCAAGAAAATTATACAAATCAAAAATATGAAATTGAGGAGACAGAAAAGAAAAAAAAATGAAAAAAAGTGATATATGTTTATCTGAAATCAAATAAAAAAATAAAAAAAAGTAAAAATAGGAAAAATGATAAATCAAAATAGAGATAATTTTTTAAGGGTCTAACATAATACCATAACAAAATTAATATTTATATTATTTTAGACTTAAAATTTGAAATAAATAATTTTGATTAGTTTTACTTATATTTAGTTAACTTATGTTTAATATTGCCATAAATAATTAAGTTTAAATGAATATTTTAAACTTCTAAAAATTTTGATTTGTATCATTTTTACTAATTGAAAAAACTGATGTGTTTAGAACATATTCCTTATATAATACGAAATTTGAAAAATTTTCTTGTATCACTTTTTATGAGAATATATAGAGGAAAGCTCTATATGAGATAGGCGCTTAATATGAGATAGTGGCATTTTTACTGAAACTAATAAACGCTATTTATTGGTTTCATCATGAATTTATTGCTCTTGGATTGAAAACTATTTAATAGAAAATTTATTATTAAATTATGCCTGTAGTCATTGTAAAATAAGATTTTAGAATTTGAATGTCTTAAAGTTTCATTGAGATGAGTTTTTAAATCTTGTTTATTATTTAATAAAATAAATATTTGGCAATAAATTCTTCATGTAGTGATAGATTAAGGTCGTACTAATAGAAAAATACAGTATATTGAATTGTTTAATTACAGAAGTTAGATTTGAATAATCGTAAAATTATAAGAAATATGTGAAAATTGTAATATGAGATCTCAGGGTATTTCTAACATGAAACCCATGCTCCTATGTCATAGTGAAAATCGTTGCTGAAGTATAAATGTTATTGTACAATAATAAAAAAGAATCGGAATAAACGTCGAGTGTCTATTTCTACGATGCTTGATTTCAATTATTTGATTTCTGGTAATCTTCTATAATCTAGCGCATGCTTATTTTTCGCGCATGCTAGTTGTATTTGTTTGTATTTTAGAAACATTATAGAAAATTTTATTATAGAAAGTTTTTATTATAGAAAATTTTTTAATTGTAACACTGATATACTGATATATTTTTACTATTGATTTCTCGGGGTATTTCATATTAGGAGCATAATTTTTTGATTTTTTTCCGATTTGCTCACTTTTTATATTTCTTTAATTTAAAAAAAAATAGAATTTGAATTAAATTTTATATAACGTTATCTTAAAGCTTATTAAATTCCCTTTAAAATGACTTATCATTTTTTAAAATTCTATCTATAGGTTCTAGCATTCTAGCATTTATCCAAAATGAACTCGATATCTCGTAATAGGGAATTCCTCTACATGTAAAATGATATTATTTTTAAGGTTGATATTTTTAAGATCTTTTTTTTATAGATTATCCCGATAGCTATACATTGTGTAGCAGAGGAAGGATCGGACGATCTGAAACAATCTCATACAACCATAGCCGTGGTTGAAAAACACTCTGATGGAACATATGTATTAAAAGCGCTTAAACAAAAGCTTTATGTAGATGGTCTCTGCTATTTGGTACAGGAAATATATGGAATTGAAAATAAAAATACTGAAAATTCAAAAGTACGAAAATCTACGATAATATTTGAAGAAATAGATCATTTAAATAAGTATAGACACGCGTTGTTTGCTTCCAGATAAACTTATAAGTAGGGCTATTACTTTTGACTGATTTTGAAGATTCGAAGCTTTGAAATTTAAAGTTAACTTTAAGTTAACTTTAAGTTAAGTTTTGAAATTTTGAAAAATATATTCGTGCAAATGACGAATTTTTTCGAGGAAATGTTAAAAATATTATAAATAAAGAATTAATTAACATATATATTGAAAAAAAATGTGAATTTTTCTTTTATTTTTAAAAAATTTGAAAGTATTGTAATTTGAAATATAACATAATAATTAATCTCGATACACATATTCTAGATGTTCCTAAATGAATATTTAGTGTAAATTTAGATGCTAATATTTAAAGAATATCATTTCTTATTTTCGTATGTTTATGAAGTAAGAAAGAATAAATATTTTTTATATTATTTGTTTTTTCTTATCTCACATATAAAAATATTTTACGATTGAAATATTTATTCCAATATTTCAGTTTGATCTTATTTGCAAACAAATTTAAAATACTTTGACTGTAAATTTCACATAAAAGAAAAAAATCCAGAAATTAATCGTTCTTTTTTTTATAGCAACAAGGCAGTGATGAGGACACCGAAGACAACGGTTCTGAATGCGTTATTTGCATGAGCGAGGTACGTGACACATTAATTTTACCATGCAGACACTTGTGTCTGTGCAACTCTTGTGCTGATTCATTAAGATATCAAGCAAACAACTGTCCGATATGTCGCGCACCATTCAGGGCACTCTTACAAATTAAAGCTCTTCAAAAGGCGACCGGCACAATTATATCCAATCCACCATTACCGGAGGTAAGATAACTAGATAGCTTTTATATTTTATTATTTTTTATAAAGAGGGTGATTCAAATATGAATTTTTTGTGTGAATCAATGATGATAGACATATATACTCTGATTGAAAGGTGGAGTTGTCTACTCACGGCCTACATAATTGTGGTTTCGTAATAATGGTCTTTGTAGTTGTTTTTACTATGTCCGAATAAACAGTATCAAATGCCGTCGCGCAACATGTGAAATAAATTCATGCGTTGATCTAGTTTTTTGCGAATAAAAATGTTGAAGCCGTCGCTATTTACAAATTTTGTAAATGCAAACTGCGTACAGGAAAAGAGATACTATCAAAATATAAAATATATTGCGCTATACAGCGCAATGATACTCGGTACTATTTCGAATATTATAACAACTGCGAAACAATTACGTGAGGCAACTATTTAGAGTGTAAATAGACACTTCTATTTATCATTCAATCAATGTAAATATATCTACTAACATTAGTACCACTTTTGTAGTCGTTACATATACAAAAAAGTCGTTCATATTTGAATCACGTACCTTTGAATGTATTTTGTAAGTTTCTAAGTAAACTCAATTCCTGTGTTTTTGTTATTGTCACTAGCATTTTATCTGATATATTTTGAAATTATTATTCCAGGGAAGCTGCGAAAATATCCCATCGGGTTACGAAGCGGTATCTTTGATAGAAGCTTTAAATGGACCTTATACTTTACGAACTGCCATCATTGCGCCAGAATCACCAGATACTCCCGACACAGATACAGCAAGTGCCATTCAAGCCGCGGAAACTCTAAATCGGTTCGTATCGATATCATGTATGTTTATAATAATTATGAAACGTTAAGAATTAAAATTAAACATTCAAGTAATCATTATTACGTAAAACTATATGGAAAATATGTGCGCATTTGTAGCTCTGCTGAACGTACCCCAGTTTTGAAACACATATCCACCAAAGAAACTGATATGTCGGCCAGATCTAGTACTATTTGTCCGACTCCCGAATTCCGTATGTCCGTATTATTAGCTAGAGACGAGCACTCGGGTTCTCCAAAGGAGCTGCATAACAAATCTCCAGCTATGCGAACCAAATCGATACATTCACGCGATAAATCTGGTTTAAGAACGCGCGATACACTGAGATTGGTTAACGAGAAACAACCAACTTCCTTATATGAGGTATGCTACTTTTATACATTAAAAAATGTAACTGATATCAATAATTTAGACTGGATAAGTTTCATTGACCCTACATGGTCAATAATACTGACAGTATTATTAATCATGTAGAATCAATAAGAAATCTCCCTTTTTTTTCATGATAGTGATTTCAAAAATTTGATTTAATTCGGCTCAACTTAGCAACTAATTTTTATTTGTATAGAATAACATAAAGATTGCTTTATTAGAGATATAAATTTATGAACACAGGGACAAGGACAAGATGAAGACAGTGAAGCGGAGAAGTTATCACCATTGTTAGATGCTGCGACAAATACTGAAGCTTTAGATGTACATTCCCATAGAATATGCGATATTGACATTGATGATGAGATTCAAAATACAGAAAACGAAAATGACGCAGACATTACTTGTCACTCACACTAGAAAGTAGCCGGGAATTTATTTTTACATGATATTCTTATTTTGTCAAATATTTAGAAAATGTTTTATTTCATGTAAATTTTAAGTATAGACCGTTTATTTATTCAAAGGGTTTGAACTAGAATCTAAATTTCTCGCAATTTTTGAAATATAATGCATTAAAATTATGCATTGATTCACCCAGCATGAATACTTTTCATTTAAGTAACTTTTAACGAGGAAAGAAAATGAGAGAATAGAGAACAAAAAGAGAAAAATATAAGTTAGCTCAAAATACCATAAGTGCAATATGATAAATGAAAAGCAGGTAATTTGTGAATATGAATACAGAGGTATAAGTTAGTTTATATAATTTTAATTATATTGTAGATATTCTGTAAACACACACACACACACACACACACACACACACACAC
>Ga0157364_1006576_pt1 | contig 11961 bp, 8 predicted proteins | sample AttsexASBM2_FD_111476 | JGI IMG/M metagenome (GOLD analysis project Ga0157364, IMG submission 111476) | Fungus gardens microbial communities from leaf cutter ant in Ribeirão Preto, State of São Paulo, Brazil - Atta sexdens ASBM2 | ecosystem: Host-associated > Fungi > Mycelium > Unclassified ...
CACTTGTTTCGATCAATGGCACACGGCCTGGCTGACTAGCACTTCCGGTCTTATGAAGAAGTAAAAAATTGGATCGATTCGTGGATAGCCTCAAAAGATGACCAGTTTTTTCGACGCGGGATTTGTACGCTATCCGAAAGTAGTGGCCAGCGATGGACAATACTTTGAATCATAAATGTATAATCAGTTTTTCACTCACAATAAAGCCTCGAATTTCGGAAAAAAAACGGCGGACGCAAAGTTGTACACCTAATAAATATGTGTATCTATAAATATGACTAATCTTACTTCCTATTATATATACATATATAATACTAAACGTAGGGATGTACTTCTTCTAATACTTTTTCGCTGTGTTCTGCATGGCCTACATCTATTAAAATATTTTTGACATTTTTTGTTTTGCTTCCGCATTCATTTTTTATCTCAAGTTTCACAAGCTCTGCCTCCTCTTTAATATGCTTTAGGATGCTAATCCATCTTTCGCGGCGTTCGGTCAAGAATTTCATTAGATCTTTTGTTCGCTGGGGCATTGTCCTTACGGGCTTAGTACGTGCGCAGAAAATTGTTTGCCACTTCAAGTCGCGAAATCTATCCTCGAATAAATAAATTTCATGGCAGGACTCTCGGTGGTACGGTCCCTTAAAGCGATCATGGCGATTCTGTATCCCTATATTTGAGTCAGAATGCCTCTTTGCCATTTTTGTCCTTCTTTAATTGCAACTTCGTCTATATGGCGATGATCGAGCAGTAGTGGCAAGAAGCGCATCCGCCGTATTATCGTCAGATGAGTTCTTTTATTAATTCCAGAAGTCTTCATGGATTGCATCCAAAACATAGTGGGTGAGTTTACTTTTATTATTTTTGCCTTTAATGGATTGCATGTTAACATTCGTTTGATTATGTACTCAATCTCCATTGTCATCTACAAGAGAATAAATGGTTATGCAGCATAGAAAGTTTCGAAAAAAAAAGAAGAGATAGAATATTTTAAAACTTTAGTTTAAGGATATGATTAGAGTTTTCCTTCGGAGAAAGGAGGGGATAATTGGATCTTCTTTCACGTTATCTTGTTGCTCGAGGCATTTTGAGCCTTGAGATTCTAGCTCAATGAGGGCCGTGGCAATTACGCTCTTAATAGCATGTTTTTCTTTCCCTAAATGTAAGCGAGTCCCATGGCTCCTATTAAGTTCATCCGTATACAATGTGCAAGGCATATCTAGTATCTAATGCACAATAGTATCTAATATTAATTTCATGATTCTATATATATATATATATATATTTGGCAGTTGCTCTCTTATAAACCAATCATATAGTAAATTGTTAGAAAATACAGAGCAAAATGATGAAAACAGTTTCCGTCTAAAATCTTATTCCCATACTCTAATAACATACTTTATCCGGGATACATTCTGGGAATACATCCTTAGAATGTTCAAAGGATGTACGTTTCCTAAAATCTGTACTTTTAGGGATAAGTTACTAAAGTTGTAATCTAGCGGTATTTTAACTGAACAAGCATTACCGATCTCTTTGAACATGAACGAAACGTTATCGAAATCCTCGATAAGCGTAACAAGCGTGATAACATTTTAAGAAGTATCAGAAGATCTGGAGACACTGGTAGTGTCTCGACGCTAAGCTATGCGCAGCGACACTGCCGCTGCTTTATACGAGTCGGCGAGTTGTGTTGAGATTATCGGATTATCTTAATAAGGACTGAATCGATCAAGTTCTAAGTGTGCTCAATCGATATCCTCGAGATATATAATGAAAGTGTTTTTATTTTTTTTCTACGTGCTCTACGAGCGAAGATATTGTGACAAAATACGAATCTGGAATTTTTTATTAAGAAAAAAATTAAGAAATGTCGTCGTCGTCGTCGTCGCCGCTAATGGAGTGGAGGAAATGTCCTTTTGGAATTTTTGGCGCAAAAAGCAAATGTGGTGCTAGCAATGTATAGTCACATCACACATTATCAGTGAGCGTTGCAAGCGCTGCGACGATTCTGCACATTTTACACGTATTCTACACTCTGCAGAGATTATAAGTTGAAATTATTACAATCACGCGATCGCAGAGAAGTTGAATAAGTGCAATTGTGGCTAAAGCTATATTATATATAATATTAGGTTTCGGTTACCTCAAATATTGATAAAAATATTTTTAGTCGACGTATTTTCACATAATTAAATGTCTAGGCTATCCAAATAATATCGAGATTGTTGAGCAACTGTGACCACATTTACTGCACCCTTAATCAAGTTTAATAATAGTGATGAATATATACGGGCAGAATAGTCAACCTACGGATAAAAGAACACCAATGTGATGTCAGGCTAAAACACGTCACGCAATCAGCATTATCGAAATATAACATCAAAATAGGACATCAAATATTGTTTGATAAAACAACTACAACATTACATCATACTTTCCAAGAAAATATAGAGAAGCCATAAAAATACAAAAACACTCTAACATCTAAATAGAGATAATGGCTACAACATAAATAAAATATGAAAAACTATTCTCCCTATTCGATTATTGAAGACCGATTAATTTCCTCTACCTCTCCCCCTACTTACCCACAATTCTCTTTCCCTCCCCCATTACTCCAACAAATAGCGTAATATAAAAGAAACGGCCCGGAGGAACAGCTCAGTATCAGGCTACTCCTCGCCCTGATGAAGTGGATTGCAAAGTTCACGAAACATTGACATTCCAAGAATGAATCTGGACACGGAGAAAACCTGCGAAACGCAGGTTTAATCTTTAAACAATGATGAAAATACATCCAATCGATGCATTTTCGCATAAAAATAAGTAAAAGTTTGACAAAAAAAGTATCGCTCTATCTCATGAACCACGATTAATCATTGAAATCGATTTATTCTTTGTTCCTAATTTGTTATTCCTTCTATTATGCGCAAGGCCTAACTATGCGCTTGTATAAGATAGTTTTCTCTGTTTAAATCAACGTAACGAAATTAGTTTTTATGAGTATATGTTGTACATGTACAGTTGGTCACAAAAAAATTGCAACACTTTTTCTTCGATGGATTTCGTAACGCAGCTTGCTCTCCGAATGACTGATTCTTACTCATGGATCTATAAATAAGATCAAGCTCAGTGAGCAAGCTGCATTTCAAAACCCATCTAAAAAAAAGAGAACACCTAGGTAGGAATCCGAACACGCCTCAGCATGTTGATTAACCATGCTTATAGGAGACAGTTTTCTCCATTAAGCTAGTTTAACGAGGTTAGTTTTTATAATGGTAATTTTAATTCTCTGTCAAAAATTATTACTCTTCGAAAAAAATTAATGTATCAAATGAAAAATAAAATTAACCCAGATGCTACAATCTTAATTAATTAAGTTCTATTAAATTAAAAAGTAAAACACAAATGATACTGTTTCTTGTTATTTATATAAACTTTTTTAAAAAAAGTAAAAAAAAGCGCTAAGCAAATACACGTCATTTTGATGTCAAATTTTGGATGACTTCAAACTATGGACATCTTAATGACGGTCGAATGTCGCAGACTACGACATCATCGCGGGAATGTCATTTTGACATCGTATTAGGACATCGTATTGTTTTCAAGCAGTATTATACAGAATCTCAGCACAGGTAGCAAGCTGATGGTGTTTGTCATTTTGACATAAAATGACGACGAATAATATCAGCATTATTAGCTATATGGGCCTCAACTTAATGATGGATAAAACACAATGATGGCCGTATCTAAATCGTGAAACCTGAATCGTAGAGTGAGTCAGTGCACAATAAAATATTGTGCGTTGATTTACGACAATAACTAGCATTTTATGGCTCAGTTACGACCTATCATTGTGTTGAGCTAGCAATGTTTATTGTCATTTTAATGTAAAAAACATATGACAAACGCCAACGCGATTTGCCTGTAATTGTATGACATATTAATTAAGACAAATATAATAAATAATAATTTACAGCCGAAATTTATTGAAGGATTTTATAACAGTTACATAATAAATTGCATGTGTGTGCCCTGGTAGAAATTTCTTCGTCAATGCCGCGAATGCCACAATACTTTATCATTGCTTTGCCGCTACAATCTCATAAAAAAAATCTGACATGGTCCATAAAAAGCCTTGTCTTGTGTTTGATATAGACCATGGAAATAGCTTAGCATTCGCAATAAATTTTTTTAAATAATCTGACGTAACTTATATCAGATCCAGGCTCGCGCCTCATATAAAAATATGACCGCAGCGCTTAATCGCATTACAATATTTAATTACAATATCTCAGGCTTGCGGGACAGAATAACGTTTTTTTCAGATTCCTTCATTTTATACAAAACCATATCAAGCTTAATTTCATTGATTTTTGAGGCAGTGACGAAATTAAATTATTATCTTTTTTTCTTATCAAATTCATTTTTACACGAAAAATCAATAAAATTAGGCTTACTCGACAAGGAATCTGGCAAAAAAAAGCCTCACTCTGCTCCGCGAACTTGAGATATTAATCTTACGACTATTCAGATTAGAAAATCTGTATCAGCCTGTTGGTAAATATGTGCCGCAGTCGAGGACAACCACTTTTCGAAGAAGAACGGCAACAAGGATGCAATAGATAGGGGAAGGAAAATACTAGATCACAAACACAAATAGCACAGTCAAACACGGCCACACTTATGCTCAAAAATAAATCATTCATATCGCAACACTCAGATCGCAGCAATAAGAAACTTGTCTTTTGTGATTAATGACCCTGGTCATTGTTGACGAGGTAAACTTGGTTGCTTTTCAAACCTCCTTCCACAGGAGTCAAACCATAGACATGAAAAGAACTAGAATCAGAAAGAACGTCAGTCTCCCTTCTCCCCCTCCACTCGGTAAAAACCCTCATGCACTACCCAGGACGAATCAAGCCAAGCCGAGCCAAGCTACGCCTCTCCCGGACGAACGAGCCACACTCGCTGAGGAGAAAGGAGGTAGAAGGAGAGAGGGAGAGCAGAAAGGGGAACTCAGATCAGTAGTTGCAGATTTGAAAAAGGAGAGGAGAAGTCTGCAAATTCTAACCTGAGGGTCTATAAGCATAGGGGAAATGTCATTAGGATGACTAGGAAAAGTTTTCTTGATAAATTTACTAAGGGGGCGAATCTGCCGCGAGATAAGGGGCAATAAAAAATTACATGGGTGGCATCCTATCTAGAGTCATTGCACGTACAGACTGGAGAATACACTATGTTTTTTCTATGCAGGTTTTCTCTGGTTTAAATTGTAATGGTTGGCACGAAGTCTGTTAATCAAGACAATCTCTTGGCGGTTGAGTGACTTTTTTTGATACCACATCATATTAGAGGAGTTAGCGAAACGTAATGTTGTCCTGTAGTTTTTGAAGCGTCTTCGAAGTATTTATTGAAACAAGAAACTGACATTTTGTTGGCTCTCAGAATCAAGTCAGAAATAGGGAATTTAAAGTTGTCTCTTCTCTCTTTTAAGGTGGCCTCCTTGAGCCACTATTTACTCGCCTTATCCTCTATTTCATTGCCCGGAAACACGATGAGCTGGGATCTAGACAAGAGTGCCTCTGCTATAAGAGAGCGAGGAGACGCTTGATCCAGTTTATGATATAATTAGAATTAATAAGTCTATTGAAGCCAATAGATTCCAGGAATCTGCTCTTAGAGAAAAAAAAATCTGAAAAAAATTTCTTGGAATAACCAGTATCCTGAATTAAAATAAGCGATTGGAGGATCGCCCAAGCCTTCTGTAAACACGGCCTCTGAGGTCAACTGTATCGGAAACTAACTCCGAGCTCCGGAGAGTAAGTTACAGTCCCTGCGTACCTCTGCTCTTCCATGTTGGAGACGTCTGTGTAGAAAGTAATGGTTGAGTCTCGGAGATCAATGGAGTTGTCTAAGAATTCCTGTTTAACAGCACAGTCAGCTTTCTTCTTGTCTGAAATAATTTGTTTATAATCTGGTCGGAGAATAAAATCGGAGTGGGAAGTTTCGAATGCAGGATGAAAGGTGGAGTGAAAGGTGTTAAAAGCATCTTTATTAAGGATGTAATATTTGAAGGATGGCGATACTGAGAGAGAGCTCTTGATTTCTCTTCGGGCGACAAGGCCGTCTTTTCTATGGAGCTGATGCTGCGGATGACTGAGTTATTATTCCTAGATTGCAACACGTATCTTTCGCAACAGCAAAGCAAAGCTTAAGAGAGTTCCTTGGCTTCATATACAATAGAATGATGAATGTAGACTGTCTGTAACCTAGAGTGATTCTAATCGCTTTGTATTGGAATCTTTCTAGCTGTAGAAGAAGTGATTTCTTATTTTGAAGAACAAAAATCTCTAATAGCCATATTCGATGGATTTTCTAAAAACAGCTTTATAGATGATGAGTAAGAGTGGGGTATGAGAACCCTATTAGACTACTGCCAAAGATGATAGGATGTTAATCAGATTTTCCTTTTTTGATGACCTGCTTGAAGCTCTTCTCCTTTGAATTTGTAATCCAAAATAACGCTCAAAAACCTTATGTTAAGGATTCTTTCCACTATAATTGTTGACAAAGATCTTGAAGGTAGAATCTTCTTTAACAGAACGTTTTCTATTGAAAAATAAGATCCAAATGAATTTGGTTGGTGATAAGACCTCCAGGTCCAGACCTTTGTTCGAAAGGTACAAATAAATCATGTTATGTGAAGATTGGTTAGCAACAGCTTCTCCGAAGAAGAGTAGACCACGTCCGCATATTGCAAAAGGTTAGTTCCAGGGTGTAGTTAAAGATTCATCTCGCGAACACTAATGTTGAAAAGTAGCGGGCTGAGCGTCGAACCTTGAAGAGTTCCCTTATGTACAGAGTAAGCCTCGCTGAGATCCTTCTCAACAAAGTATACATTTCTATGAGTGATAATGTTTTCTATGAATTTGTGAAGTCTTGTGGGAACTCCAATTTTTTGAGTCTCAGAGGACCGCTTCAGGGAGCACATTGTCAAAAGCGCCAGTTATGCCTAAGAAAGCTACTGCGACTTCATGAGTCAGAAAACTTATATGGATGTTGTTTGTGAGAGTAATCAAGTTGTCTATGTACGACCTGTTAGGTCTAAAGCCCATTTATTCTTGTGGTAAGATGACCTGCGATTCCACCATTGCAGCCTTAAATAGATAATCTTCTCAAAGATTTTGAGGGCACAGTAGAAATGAGATGGAGCGGAAACAGAATTATTCGCCTTAAGAATGAAGATGATAAGCGAGTCTTCCAGGAAGGTGGTATATTATAGTTCCCTCCTCTAAAAAGCGGTTGAATAAGTTCTTGCATTTCTTCAGTTTTTTGCATTTAGTCGGCAAAGCAGAAAGCATTGCATAGTTGATTTGATCGAGACCCAGAGAGGAATTTTTTCTAGACTGTGATAAAGCGAGGTTGAACTCATTGATGGAAAAGGATAAATCCAGATCTTTGAAAACTGTTCTCTGATGGTGAATGCAATCATTGATGCAAGCTTTTGCCATTATTCGTAAGGCAGAAAGGAGGATAAATTTACCTTTGACTTTTTTTAGAAGTTGTTTTGCCTGTCGTCATTTGGAAATTACACTGGAAGACTCTGATAGATTATATCTTTTGAAGGCTTTAACTAAACGCCATGTCACTGGTAGAAATCTTACAGTCAAACGACAGTTTCACGAATTTCTTTCATTGCCTCTTCTTGATCTTATATAAAGTCGTAGTACAGTCTTTCGCTTTCTTGAAAGGAAATTCTCAATAGATGGGCACTGCTGTAGATTTTTGCGGCATTTCTGTGATTTAAAATGACTGAAACATTTTTCCATCCATCAAGGAGGATTCTTCCTTCACTGGGAGCTGGGACTGATCTAGGAAGTCGTTGCTTTTCGGGAAAGAGCAATCTCGTAAGGTTTCGTAAATGATCTGCAAAATATTTATATGTCTCAGTAGAATTCATAGGAATCTTGTTGAAAAATTTTTCGGAGGTAAATAGTAAATAATGGTGTAATTTGTTTGCTTTATCCGTATCAAGGATTAATTTGTATAGAAAGACATGTCGAGGACAAGAGAAGCTGCCAATGGCTATGTTGATAGGGAAATTACTATCAAAGATGTCCGATTCAGTAGGGATTTCATATAGTGGCGCCAAATCGGCAGAAGTAATAGTGTCAATTACAGATTTATTTATCCCCGGAGGAGTGAAGAGCTTAGGATTACCATTATTCATAATGCAGACTCTATTTGCATCTACCATGCTTGCCAGAACGATCGGATTTTCTCCAAGAGGTGTGATGCACGTTAAAATTACCTGTTATGAACACATTCTTGTATTTGTTAAGAGTTTGTGACTTTGTCGAAGGTTTCTTGAGGTGTATTGGTTCGAATAACGGTAAATGTTAATGATTAGTTGTTCATCATTGAGATCAATTGCTATACCTTATACTTCTATCGAAGAATGATGTAGATTCGGAAGGTCCAAATGGTTGAATATGATGTTATTCCTTAACAGGATATAAATTCCTCTTTGGCCTCAGAGCTCTCTGAGTCCTTTCTAAACTTTAAAAGGCGAAAGTCGAAAAGGTGGTTGGATAAAGCAAGGTATCTTGCAAGCAGAAAATGTCAAACTGCTGGCTGATATATTGTAATTGAGGAAATTTGCCACGAATGCCACAGCAATTCCATTGTAGGATTCTAATAGATTGTGAATGCTTATTGCGGGTGAAGGTGATTATATCTTATATATTCTAATAGGTCATTCTAATAGGTCATTCTAATAGGTCATTCTAATAGGTCAGCATTATTAAGAGAGAAGGAATGTAGATTATTTACAGAGTCAGTACTAGATTCGGAGCAATAACCAAGAGTGGATAGAATTTCGGAGATTTTTTTGAAGTAGAGAAATGATGGAGGATATCATTGATGGAGGATATCACCAGTGACGGCAAGAATGTTAACCAGAGATTCACAGTTCTCGAGGAAGCTTATAATCTTCTGAATGATCATACCTACATTCGAAGTCGATTTCTCTGTGAGTAGTGGACATGAAGGCCTTTTATCGCTTACTCCTTTGAGTGAATAATAATGCTACGCATCATAGTTAGTGTCATTATGGCTATTGGATACAAACAGAAGATCTAGGTGATCCTGAGAGCATCCTGATTGTTTGTACGTTGAGTTGAGTGATCCAAAAATGATGCAGGAAGAATTTTGTATTTCTCTGCAACAGACTCTATTTTACGGATGGATGGTTTCTTTAAGAGAGGCTTGAAACAGGTTGATCGTGTCTCAGAGGCTGATGTCGGCGATGTTGCCTTCTTGGCATAGCTTATGGGAGGGAGAGAAGGGATCCTTTGAATCGTCATGGATGTTGGAAATGATTGTATGAAGCTAGTGTTGTCATAGAGGGGAGACTAGATGTAGAATAGGGAGAGCTAGGATTTTAGGACACAGAAGAAATGTGACTTTGGAGGTAAGGAAAGTTTTTAAAATCAAGAAACATATTGTGAGAAGGTAGAGGGAGGAAACTGTTGAAGCTATTTTTCTAGCTTCCACAAGAGGAATATTGTCCTGCGTGGCCAGGCCGAGAATAGTCTTATGTTTATTAATGATAGAACATATGTACAAGATGATCCTCCTCGCAATTGATGTACTTGGCATGCGCCTGATCAGTTGAGCAAAAGTGATCTTCTTCTAGTGAGTCCACAGAAGAGGCATCTTGGTTTGGTGCTTTTACAGTCACGACTGATATAGCCAATTCTAACAAACGTAACGAATCCTGGTTTTTGGAATATATGCATCGATCTTGTAGAGTATTAAATAAAACCACCTCTTTCGGGAGTGATTATCCTGCGAATTTTATACAGACTGTTCGCGAGGGCATGTAAGTGGCCTTGCCGTTGATTATGTGTCTGTTTAAACGTTGTACGTCAAGTACTTTGATCGTTGAAGTTAGATTTTCTCTAAGACAATCCAGAGATAGACTGATCAATGCCTTTGATAATTCCATGCGCAAGTCTTCAAAAGATGGATTGAAAGCTCGAAGGTTATTCTTATCAAAAATAAGATTAGAGATCAAACGATTAGTCGCGTCTGCACACTTGACCTCTATTATGGCTTTATTCTTTTAATGAGAAGAATACTCTTGATAAATTAAAAAATGACACGAAAAATGCATCCGCGTTGATTTGTCCGAGTATATATATATATATGAGACAATCAAGGAATGTCATTTTTAGAGTATTTATTAATTGAAATATTCCTCGTTCTGGCAGACGCCAATGCCAATGCATCTAAATTAATAGGATTCAGATGCGCTGTTTGAAAAATTATTCTTAGATCGAGGTGGATTAACAGTCAAGATCTTCGATCTCATCTTCTTGTTTGTTACCTCAGCACTACGCTTGCGACTACCATATTTCTGTCATCATCAATGTCCATAGGAAGCGGCGAATGGCTGTGTCATCGACGATGATAAAGGTTGATAGGAGGGAAACGCCACCGCCGCCGCCATTGCCGGTGACTTCCGCCATCAAATTAGTAAGCATTCGGTTTATATTCTTGTCCGAGGAGGCGTCATCTGTCAAATGCGCACTAGGATCGGTATTGAAAGATGATAAGGAAGAAGGAAAAGGCAGAGAATTTAAAAAGGGGAAAGAGTCATTACGCGATATTATAGACCTAACGGCAGCCTCTAATTCCCTCCCCCCCTGCTCCAATGCCCAGAATCAGTGTTCCCGACATGGGACCGAGAGTATGCAATTTGCGGAAAGACACGATAGAGAAAAGCACAAAAACGAACACAGACTCATGCCAGCCCAACTAGCAGGCCAAAGAGCGAAAAAAGCCCCATAAAATACTGAAGCGAACGAACCCATGTGTGCATTCAATGCGCCACCTCGCGAGACGAAACACGTCTGCCATATCAAACTATGGTGGAAAGAATATAAGGTGAAGCGGTATAATGGTGTTGCGATATTGAGGCTGTGGCTTAAAATGTCAACCAATCAGTTATGTCTCTATGTAGAGAAGCGCGTATTTCAAATGTATAATTTTAATTGAAAGTGGAATCCTATATTTATATAAAAAATTAATTATATAAATTAAAATTGAAAACGTTGATAACAATAAATAATGATCGAAGTTGATTCCTCATTTCGACTACCGCCAAATTTGAATTAGTAAATAATATTACGTATATATTACGTCTAAATATATGTATATGCATTTATTATAACACATTCGATCCTTATGCGAGAATAATAATTTTATTGAGCCTTTTGACATATTGTTTAATTTAATATGACAACATTTATAACAATGTGTAACAATAAAAATAAATGAATAAATGATATAAAATGAAGTGTTAAACATAATACAAAACATAATAAAAAACATGTAAAATATGCATATTTCAAATGATTATGTTACATATGCTTTAATTTTCTTTTCTTCTTATTATCATAGTTAGCCATCTCTCTAATTTCTTCATTTTTTTGACAAATTCTAAAATATGTTCTTGTTCGTACAAAACAATGGATAAATTGCATTGTGCATTCCCTCAGCTGAGACAACAAGAACATATTTTAGAATACAAGTAAAATACAAGTAAAATACATGTAAAAATTAGTGTAAATTAATAAGGAATTCAAGGTATTCGGTGTATAATTTTTTTAATATTTTGAGAGATAAAAGTGTAAGGCAAAAAATACCAAAAAATACTTTATTTACTTTTTTTATTTAAAAAATTGTAATTTCTAATCTTATGATTTGTTATATCATATAATTACGAACGAGAGGCTCCCGTTAGCACATAGTGCGATAGCACATCCATTCAAATTGACCGGTGCCTAATAATTCATTGCTTTATCAATAAAAATATCTTATTTTAAATTGGCTAATTAACGATGTGTGCTATCGGATCCTTACAAACTACAATGGGTGCATTTAATATGA
>Ga0157364_1006577_pt1 | contig 11961 bp, 10 predicted proteins | sample AttsexASBM2_FD_111476 | JGI IMG/M metagenome (GOLD analysis project Ga0157364, IMG submission 111476) | Fungus gardens microbial communities from leaf cutter ant in Ribeirão Preto, State of São Paulo, Brazil - Atta sexdens ASBM2 | ecosystem: Host-associated > Fungi > Mycelium > Unclassified ...
CTCTCTCTCTCTCTCTCTCTCTCTCTAGGTATATCAAAGTTTAGTTTAATCTAAATGTAATAAAACTAAAAGAAATAGATTTATAATTTATAATGCACTGCAAAATAAAAAAAAATACAAAAATAAGAAGATATAAAATTATATAAATGTTGTATGATATAAATATTACTGTAAAAATATTTTAATTAACGATTGCAGTACACGATGCTTGTTTTTTTGCTAGATCGCTTGCGTTTTAATAAATTATTAGAATTGCACTACACAAAACGCAGATTTTCTAACTAAAACGAAAGCAATCCAGCTGGAAAACAAACAACATACTTAAATCATTAAAGAGGAACAGTATTTAAATGGCCTTGAAAGAGAGGATGGAAAAAGGAAGAAGTGAAATAGAAGTTTAGATGACGTTACTGGGCAACTTACTTATTTCACGCGTGCACACTCCATTTTGAAAAACATAAAATCAGGAGAGTTGCGCTACTGTATATACTGTGCAAGTACGCAAGCGTCATTTGAATCGCGTTCCACAATTTCATTTAATTAATTTCGTGCAGGCAAGCTGAGATAGAAAGAAATCTGAAAATATAGGGTCAATTTCACGTCAGTTAAGCTTATCCGTCGATTAATTTCACCAAAATAGCCAACAGCAAGACTTAAAAATTTATCTTTCTCTTATTCTTTCTGTTAATAATAGTAAAGAAAAAGTGTTGTGGAGATGAAAAATAAAACATTGAAATGTAAATATATTTGACTATTTTTTACAAATACATACTTTTGAAAATTAAAGAGTCGATTCTGGGGGTCGATTCTATATCTTGAAACGAGGTGAAAATTACAAAAGTGAGCGAATTTACTAAAATATTAATAACTTCATTGATCAATACCTAGTAAATTTGCTCCTTTTATAATTTTTACCTGTTTGAAAATCAGAATCGACTCCCTATATCTTCAAACAAGAAAATTACAAAAGTGAGCAATTTACTAGATATTGATCAATGAAATTATCAGTATTCTAGTAAATTCGTTCACTTTTGTAATTTTCACCTCGTTTCAAGATATAGAATCGATTCCCAGATTAGAGATGATGAGTTTTCAATTTAGCAGTTGGCTCAAAGTTAATCGGCGGGTAAAGTAACTGGCGTTGCTGAAACTGGTCCATAATCAGGTACAATTTCATACAACATGGGCTGTATTCCAAAATTCTGTTCTAAAAATGTATAGTACACGTAACATAAACTATAGATTTCAGTGCTGGCAGAATTTTGAAACACAAAGCTTCGTTGAAGAAAAGTGCATTCACATATAAGCGTAGCAGAATCAGCAATCAATCAACGGTATTTTTATAGAGTGGAGTAAAAAACATTTTTTTATATTACTGCCCGTATCGCCCATCTGATTGGTTGCTGTTTCCGCTAATTAACTTTTGACATTTGTATGTGAATGTACCTAAAGATTTCTCATTTCGTCGACTTGTGCGAAAATGCATAGCGAGCGAAGCTTTGCTCAAAGTTCGACAATGGCTGCGTTCAGCAGAGAAAGCAGCTTTGCAACTGTTGTCAAATTCTTTAGTACAATTGATTCTTGCTTTTAATTCCTTATCGATCTAAATGTACAAACCAATCATAATGAAGAATTTTACAACAGTTATAAAGCCGCTTTCTCTGCTAAATGCAACTAATGGGCATGTTCAAGCTGGACGAAGTTGCTAGCCTGGTCATCGAGTGATTGAATGTGATTGGTTGGATTTATAAGTAACAATCAGTCACGTTCATTGGCTGCGTTCAGCAGAGAATAATCTGTGAAAATTGATCAATCACCTTTAAGTATTCCCTTCACTGGAGAGCAGAATACTTGACTGTGATCAGTCAATTTTTACAGATTACAAATAAGAACAAAATAGAATCTCTCAATAGAGATTTATTTGGACATTAAAAAGGGAGAAAAAGAAAGAAAGAGAAAGAGAGAGAGAGAGAGAAAGAGAGAAAAAAGATGGGCCGTTTTTCAACTAGAAGGTCGATTGTTTTTTTTTTAAATGAGGTGAAAATTACAAAAGTGAACAAATTCATTAGAATATTCATAATTTAATAGATCAATACCTAATAATTATTGCTCATTTTTGTAATTTTCACCTCATTTCAAAATATACAATCGAGCTCTAGAACACAGAGACGTAACTGCGTAACTTCCACTGTGTAACTTGTTGGAATGCAGTTTAGTTTTATAGTGTAACACCAGAATGCATTGCAATCTTCTATTCTATTCTTATAATTATATTTGGCGTATCAATAATAGATTTATGATTTTTATTTAGACTTAAGTTATAATTTTTTCAGAATTAGCGATTTTTGAAGGTTTTATTGCAAAATAAGTACGGCTATCAAATAACTATTTGAAAAGTTAATAATATATACATATTTTACACGTTCATATTTAGCTTTTTAGGGGCTCCGCACAATATCCGGATCTACAATAGGTATTTTAAGCCTTAAGCCGTAAGAAATTGACTCACTATAGTCGAATAGGAGAATAATTGATTGTGATTCGTCTATTCCTTATGCTTTAAGATTTAAAAATCTATTGTAGATCCGCAGTAAAAAAACAGGGAATAGAGAACAGAGAATGAGAATTTCAACCTATCAGAAATCATGTATTATGGAATTGTATATACAATTTCTGAAGCCGATTCTACTTAGTTGCAAGCTATCGCAAGTTTATGACAACTAATATGAAGAGTTGATTTCAAAATAAGCTTTAGATGACTGTCGCAACAAACTTGCAATCGGCTTGCAACTAATGTAAAACCGGCTTGATAAGTTGAAATTCTTATGTTCTCTCTGTGCTCTGTTTCCTTGTTCCTTTTATTATGCGGAGCCTCTTAAGGCTTAAACACAATAGGTACAGGCAACAGGGAACAGAGAATAACAAGCTGTCTACTCAGAACTTTTCTATCGAATTTACACATCAGAGCTCTGATTGGACGGCTCTTTATTCACTTGCCTGTGCCTATTGCCTGTGCCTATTGTGTTAAGTTTTTATATTGTCTTTATAGTGTATCACCTGCGTATGTTGTTGGAAAATATCCATACAAGGTTCTTTTCCAAAATTCAACTCTGTCAATTCCGAGTCATTTTATTTTTGTTGGTCACCGAATATTAAATAAAGATAAAGACAGGATTGGGTAAGTTAATGTTTTTTTTAACTGAATAAAGTTAAAGTTAATGGCTTTACAAAAATAATAAGATTAAAAGAAGAAAAAATTAATTTAACGTAAATTAAGTCAATATTGGATTAATTTAAATTAAAAAAAAAATTATTTTTAGGTCAAAATGTTCTAATTTTTCTTAAAATGAGATTAAATAACTACAATATAGATTATTAAATAAATTAAATTTTTAATTTTTTTATTTTTATGTGATATAAATATGTAGTACATAACTATATAAATTATATAACTTTAAAAAAACAGTCAGCACATAGAGAAGATGGAAGATCAGTGATTACTTTTTAATAAGTCTTAATCCATAAGAAATTAACCAATTACAATCGAATGCGAGAAGAATATTTGACTGTAATTGATCAATTTCTTATGACTTAAGGCATCTATTGTAGATTCGAACTTAAGACTTAAGGCATAAGGCATAACCGCATAAAGCAATCAGAGGGCTGTATTAGCATCTTAAGAAATTATTTAAAATATGAACAGATTATGAATATATGCTCTTAGTCTTATTATATCTTATTGTTTTTTTAAGATATTTAAAAGAGACAAAAAAATTTTTTAATTAAAACAAAAAGTTAAAAAGTTAACGTTTAAAAATAACTTAGTTAAATTAAAATTTAATGCATTTAAAATTAATTAAGTTAAGTTAAAAGTTATTAACTTTGTTAACTTTTAATGTTTTAACGAGCTACTCAATCCTGGATAAAGGATATTCGAAGTTGATAGAGTTTTGGAACGCACTCCTAAGTACGAAAAAGTACAAGCAATGCAAACAGACCTTTTATGAATATCGACCTATGAATACCTGCCAAAATCTAAAGTGACGTGCGCGCGCAACTTCACGCGTATTGGACGCGCGTTACGCGGCGGTACGCAGAAGCGCGCGCCGCCGCAACGCGGCGCTCCCTTCACGCAAGAGGCGACATTCGGACAGGCGGCAGATAGCTTGTTCTTTCCGAGGGAGTCCGCCATAGTTGGTGCACGTATAATTTGGACCAGGCCGTCGACAATCGGACAACATCCACGATGGTATGTAACCGCGTCGCAACGCTTTTGCAGCGATCTTTGGCCACGCGTCATCGCGCTCGAGCTATCGTCAATATTTTTCGCGGAATATCCTTTGCGACCAAGCACGCCGAGGCTTCGTTTCGTGGTATCCTCCCCTCCTGCCCCGCGTGTATCGCATTCGTGATCGCTCTTTCTGCATCTCGCTACAACAACGCTATTACTCCGGATTGCGCAACTCTATCCGTGCGATATTCGTTCGGAGTTTCGGATCCGCGATGGCCTGTATCCGGATCGTTGACCACGAGATATCACCAGGGGGACACAAACTCGAGAAATTCCACCATCGTGGTATCCCCACGAGTGGAAATATATCTCGCAACGTGTCATGGTGCACCTCGCGTGGCTGCCGACACGCAACGTGCTCGGGCGGGGGGGAAGGGCCAATGCTTCTCTGCTCATTTCCGAGGTCCTTTGTCGACTCGATCATGACGCGACGCTCCCAGGATTGAGAATCTGCGCATAGAAAAATGCATCGGCTATTGAGAATGTCTGGAAAGTCGTCGTGGGATGTCTCGAACGGAAGAAATATGTTGCGCTCGCAACGTGGTAGGTCTCGCGTGCTCCTCAACGCGTGAAGCATGTGTTAAAGTGTTTTTGAGGCAGTATTGCCCCTTCGGAACTCTTCTTGGGAATAACAATTTTGGCAAGATGCAGATTTGAAAGCATATAGAAGAATGCTACTGAATGTCGTGATGAGATCCCTTTATTCTGGATCTACAATAGATTTTTAAGCCTTAAGCCATAAGGAATGGATGAATCACAATCAATTATTCTTCTTGCATTCAACTGTACTTGGTCAATTTTTTATGGTTTAAAACATTAGATTAAAACTTATGATTCCATATAATACAGCATACAAGTATTAAAAAATTGTACACTGTATAAATATAATTGGGGTCTGGGATAGTGGGATGAACTTCTTTTCAGTAGTATTAATTTCAGTAGTATTAATTTGAGACAGTTCTGGCCATTAGACATTTTCCTGGATATACAAGGAACATGTTTCAATATGTTCATTGTTAAAGTCTATTACAAAAGTTTCTTTTTCAAAGTTCAATAAATGATTAAACATTTTATGTATATTGTAGGAAAAATAATTTTTAAAATTAATTTGCAAAAGACATTTTTCGCCATGTTGCAATATGTTGCAATAGTCATGTTCGAAATTATTTATGTAATGAACTGCTCTGTATTTCAGACAAATTATTGATTATATTATACATTTATATATTTACACAGATAAATTTGAATCAGAGATTAATTTTAATCAGTTTCTAATATATAGGAATATATAGAAATAATTTGTGAACTTATACAATTAATGTGTGCTCAAATTAAAAATATGCTGTTGCAGGTGAACTTCACGGTAGACGAGATCCGTGCCATGATGGACAAGAAGAAAAACATCAGAAACATGTCCGTCATCGCGCATGTCGATCATGGAAAGTCAACTCTGACTGACTCCCTTGTATCTAAGGCCGGTATTATCGCTGGTGCCAAGGCTGGCGAGACCCGATTTACAGACACGCGTAAGGATGAACAGGAGCGTTGTATCACCATTAAATCCACGTAAGTTTTTCATCGTCTCATGCCCTGCGCCTGAATCTTGCACTATCCATTATTATGTCCACTCAATTAATATCGCTTACTGCTCTCCTTCTAGCGCTATTTCCATGTTCTTCGAACTCGATGAGAAAGATTTAGTCTTTATTAAAAATCCCGATCAACGTGACAAAGATGAAAAGGGCTTTTTAATTAATTTGATCGATTCACCCGGACACGTAGATTTTTCGAGCGAGGTCACAGCTGCCCTCCGAGTCACTGATGGAGCCCTTGTTGTTGTTGATTGCGTATCCGGTATGTGTTTTATGATTTTCTTCTGTTCATATATCGGTTTCTTCGCTGTGATCGAACAGATTGATCTTCCAGCACACAAGTGTTACTCTATAGTATGCCGGTTGGTTTGTATAAATTAGTCGGTGTATATTGACAGTGTTGACAGTGCAATGGAAGAAGAGTAAAAAGCAGTTGTGTCTAAACGCTGTTAGTGGACCTCTATCCTTATGTCCGTTATTAACATGCTACGATACAAATGCTACATTGCCTTTCATGAGATTATTATATTGTTATATTTTGCAGTCATACATTCTTACTAGAAAATAAATAGTATCGATAATTTCTTGAAATGAGGCAAGTAATTATAATTATTTGCTTATTTCTTTTTAGGTGTATGCGTACAAACTGAAACTGTACTTCGCCAAGCAATCGCTGAACGTATCAAACCCGTTTTATTTATGAATAAAATGGACCGTGCACTGTTGGAACTCCAGCTTGATAGCGAAGATCTCTATCAAACTTTCCAGCGTATTGTTGAAAACGTTAATGTTATTATTGCAACGTACTCCGACGACGACGGCCCTATGGGTGAAGTTAGAGTAAGTATAATAAAAGCTTCTAATAAATAATAATAAAAAGCTATAATAAATACATACCTTTCCTAAATATGTATTTGTAAAAATAGGTAGATCCCAGCAAAGGTTCCGTAGGTTTCGGTTCTGGTCTTCACGGCTGGGCTTTCACCTTAAAACAATTCTCCGAGATGTACGCCGAAAAATTCAAGATTGATGTAGTGAAACTAATGAACAGACTGTGGGGCGAATCCTTCTTCAATCCTAAGACCAAGAAGTGGAGCAAACAGAAGGAGCCTGATAACAAACGCTCCTTCTGTATGTACGTTTTAGATCCAATTTATAAGGTATGCTCTCACTGTCTTGAATGTTATGTAAAGTAATCAATCTTACGTTATCGTGATAAACGTTGATAACTGAAATAAAAAATTATTCTTTAGGTATTCGATAGTATTATGAATTATAAGAAGGAAGAGGCAGACAATCTTCTGAAAAAGCTGGGTATCGTACTAAAAGCCGAAGATAAGGACAAGGATGGAAAAGCTTTGTTGAAGGTAGACTTCTTTCTAAATTGTGATACATATATATTTCTTGTGTAATTACGCATAATGATGATTGTTTTTTTCTGACATCTCTTCTGATTTATAAATGAGGGAGAAAATGCTATATGCTTGCTGAGGAACATTTAATGACTACATTAAGTTCACTTTCTTTGGAATGTTTTTTTATCGCGTTGTACAATTTTTCCAGGTTGTTATGAGAACATGGTTGCCTGCAGGAGAGGCTCTTCTTCAGATGATTGCCATTCATTTGCCATCTCCTGTAACTGCTCAAAAATACCGCATGGAGATGCTATACGAAGGACCGCTCGATGACGAAGCTGCCATTGGAATTAAGGTGTGTAATATATGTCTGAGCTTTTCAGATATTTGGTACAAATACATGATGATATATCATTCACAGACCTGTACTGAAACGTAATAATAATGACGAAAAATCGAAATTCTGACTAAAAAAGAATCCTAATAGATTATTAAAAGAGTCTATTTTCAATAATTAAATTAAATTATCTTTTGTAGAATTGCGATCCTAATGGACCACTGATGATGTACGTCTCAAAAATGGTACCGACATCGGACAAGGGACGTTTCTATGCTTTCGGCCGAGTATTTTCGGGCAAAGTGTCTACCGGTATGAAGGCCCGCATCATGGGACCCAACTTTCAACCGGGCAAGAAGGAAGATCTGTATGAGAAAGCTATCCAGCGCACTATTTTAATGATGGGTCGTTACGTCGAAGCCATCGAAGATGTGCCTTCTGGTTAGTATCAAGATTGTGCGGTGCTTTTTTGGGTTTTCTATTTAACATTTGTGTCGACTTGTATTACTAAATGGAAGGCATCCTTTATTTCTAATCACGCACATGATGTTTGTTCTAACAGACCTGTTCTGACTTACTTATGATAGATAGATAGAACGGCCAGCTGATTTAGCTAAATAAAATTTAAATGAATTAATGTACATCCACATGTGTTATAACTAATTTAATTTGCGCAGGTAATATTTGCGGTCTTGTCGGCGTCGATCAATTCTTGGTTAAGACCGGTACCATTACAACATTCAAGGACGCGCACAACATGAAAGTTATGAAGTTTTCTGTATCGCCTGTTGTGCGTGTCGCAGTCGAGCCAAAAAATCCTGCTGATTTGCCAAAATTGGTCGAAGGTGTGTAAGTTTCCCAGCTTAATTTATTATTAGCCTCTCAAAGAATAATTAAATTTTACTGAAAATCTGTGATTTTTGAAATACGATTTTTCTGAAATGAGTTATACTATTTTATTTATAATCCTTAATCATTTTGGTATAAAATTGAAACATTGTGATGAAAACTATTATGAGCATTGGGTTATGAAGATCCATGATTTAAATTTTTCCATCTGACGATATATCGATAAATTTTATTAAATATTTTTAATATCTCATTTGCCATGTGTGATTTAATTGTGTTCAATTCTGTAGGTCTTAAACGTTTAGCGAAATCCGATCCTATGGTACAGTGCATCATCGAGGAATCCGGTGAGCATATTATCGCTGGTGCTGGAGAACTGCATCTCGAAATTTGTCTGAAAGATCTGGAGGAGGATCACGCATGTATCCCGATTAAGAAGTCCGATCCCGTCGTTTCGTACAGAGAAACGATTTCTGAACAGTCGAATCAAATGTGCTTGTCGAAATCTCCGAACAAACACAATCGTCTATTCATGATGGCATGTCCAATGCCAGATGGCCTCGCTGAGGACATTGACAGTGTAAGTTTTTTTTTTAAGGAACTTTTAATCATCACAATATATTTATTATACACGATTAATAAAATTAAATAAAATTTTAATAAAAATTTTAATAAAATATGGATATTAGCGTAATTAAACTAACATTTTGAATCGAAAGTAAATTTTAATCTTCCGATATTTTATAGGGCGATGTTAATCCACGAGATGACTTTAAAGTACGCGCTCGTTATTTGAACGAAAAATACGATTACGACGTGACGGAAGCAAGGAAAATCTGGTGCTTCGGACCTGACGGTAGCGGACCTAATATACTGGTCGATTGCACTAAGGGTGTACAGTACCTCAACGAAATTAAGGACTCCGTGGTAGCTGGATTCCAGTGGGCCACGAAAGAAGTGAAAGATTTTTGTATTGAATTAAGCATATAGATTATTAACGTTCGGCAATAATTTACTCTTACGTTATTGTAGGGCGTTCTTTCGGAAGAGAATTTGAGAGGTGTACGTTTCAACATACACGATGTAACATTACATGCTGACGCGATCCACAGAGGTGGTGGTCAAATTATCCCTACCACAAGACGTTGCCTTTATGCCTGTCTTCTCACTGCCTCACCCCGTATTATGGAACCCGTTTACTTATGCGAAATTCAGGTAAATTATTGAAATCCATTTAACCCGGCGTGAGCTAAGTGATAAAATAAAAGTATTTTATAAGACACAATAGATCTCCCACTAAATAAAAACTATAAATAAAATATTCAGAATTATAAGAAAATTATTATTATTAAAATTTTAATCAAATTAGTAACAATTTTAAATGTTAAAGATATCGATGTGTCGGTGATATTAAAGATGTGTGTGTGTGTGTGAGACATATTCGATCTATCTCACACTAGTTAATGATGACGCACACCATTGATTTTATATACAAATCATAATAAAAAACTGACAGAACAATTAAATATATCGAAACTATCTTTTCGCAGTGCCCGGAGGTAGCAGTCGGTGGTATCTACGGTGTGCTGAATCGTAGGAGAGGTCACGTGTTCGAAGAACAACAGGTGGCGGGTACTCCTATGTTCGTAGTTAAAGCATACCTTCCTGTAAACGAATCCTTCGGCTTCACTGCCGATCTGCGCTCCAACACCGGTGGTCAGGCTTTCCCACAGTGTGTGTTCGATCACTGGCAGATCCTGCCGGGTGACCCAATGGAACTCGGCTCTCGACCTTACCAAGTTGTGCAGGTATATCCATGGTTTTCTTGTCTATCTTTTCCATTTTTCTACTATAATACGGAGTTTATAATAGAAGTCGTAGGATTTTAAGTCGACCAATATAGTCGATTATTCTCATATTTGATTATGATTAGTTAATTTTCTACGACCTAAGCTTTTACGATCGCTACGACTTCTAGTAGACTCCACTTAATGCATGTTATCCATGAGACAAAGTATCAGGTTTTTCACTAAACAAGCGATTGTTTTATCGCTAAGTAATTTTCTGATATCACACCACGTGCATAACTGATGGCGGCGACAATTCGATGCACCGCTATTTTTAATCTCGTGGGAAAGAAAGCGTTTTTAGTTTTGATATTCCAGTAGACTATTCTGGTTTATCTGAATAGGGAAACATACAATTTTATTCAAATGCAAATAAAACGTTATAGAATTAACTAATTAATTAATTTAAAATCAAATCGACATATTGTTTTTTCGCAGGATACACGTAAGAGGAAGGGATTGAAGGAGGGTCTCCCAGACTTGAATGCATACCTTGACAAATTGTAACCTCAAGTCCGCGCACCATATTTAAATACCTATTTAAATATTGTAATTCGATTAATATTGCTGGAGCGGTTGTATACAATTACAACATAAAACATCGGTTTACTATGAATTTTGTTTTGCGCAATCATCCGTGAGAGACACGCAATTATAAATACGAACAAGAATAATAAAATGTAATTATAACGAAGGAAGTAAAAAAAAAGAATGAGCGGAGCATATCTGCATGTAAAAGTGGGGCGGTATGTTTTGTACATTTATTTAATTAAGAACGGTAAAACAAGATCGACCGGTTGCTTATGTTTTTAGCATATTGGGTGAATAACTATAATTGTTATTATGGCGTTTTCTGCGCCAATCTTTGTTTAAAAGAAACGAAAGATATAATTCTGTAATCGTTTACATTGCTTTTTTACTGGAATTTAGTATCTTACTTTACATTGTGAATTTTTCAATCGATTGGATGCAAATGGTTCCCGGAAGCTAATATTAAAGAGGAAGAGGATCATCACAACAATGTACTCATACAAAAATATCAAGAAATTAAAGCTGAAATTACGAAATAGAACAACAGCGAACTTTTATTTCCTCTGCCTAATTAATAGGCACTGAACAATATGATAATTTATTAATTATAATGATAACTTATTATGCACATCACTTTATTATTTCTAAGGCTAGTTATATGTAAGTTATATTCCTTTACTCACAATTTTTTATTCTCTAATTGATCTCTTATAAATTGAGAAACGAGTTAATCGCTCTTATATTCCTTTACTCACAATTTTTTATTCTCTAATTGATCTCTTATAAATTGAAAAACGAGTTAATCGCTCTTACGTGCTACATAATGAGAATTATGTAAGTTATTAATTTTTTTTAATAAGATGTTTCATAATCGCAAAATCTTATTTATATTCAACAGATCTTTGCATATTAATACCTTATAGACTTTTAGTCGTTAATTTTTCAATCTCGAATACGATATTTTTCTTTGCTCGATGTTCTCTACAGAGAGATAATATTAATATTTTTTATGTTTTATTTAACAAATAGAAAATATTATTTTAGCTAAAATTATTAATATTACATGCATTTACATGTAAAGTCAATACAACAAATGCGAATGCTCTATGCGATTTTTGCCATTCGTGCGAAACAAAGATTATATTATTCCTTTGATTGC
>Ga0157364_1006578_pt1 | contig 11961 bp, 2 predicted proteins | sample AttsexASBM2_FD_111476 | JGI IMG/M metagenome (GOLD analysis project Ga0157364, IMG submission 111476) | Fungus gardens microbial communities from leaf cutter ant in Ribeirão Preto, State of São Paulo, Brazil - Atta sexdens ASBM2 | ecosystem: Host-associated > Fungi > Mycelium > Unclassified ...
AAATAAATCAAATAAATAATGCCTATAAGAGCCAAAACACAGGATGTCCGCATGTAAAATATTCATTTAATTATTAGATAAAGTACAGACGTTTCGATTCTAAACATGTAACAGCTTTATATCACATGACACGGCTACATGTCATTTAATTCGATTTATAATTATATGTTCTATTCGTTTATTATCAGCGTTTTTAATATTTAGTAATTTAAGTGAATTGCGATATTGAGAAGGATCCGCAATAGGCGAAAAGTACTTCAGCTAATAATTAAATAAATATTTTACATGCTGACATCCTGTGTTTGGCTCTTATAGGCATTATTTGATTCAAAATTGCTTTTATAGACACGGCTTTGATTTATCACTTCGTATTTTAAATACGTGATTAGTAATTCTATCACTGAGATTATTATTTGAGTAATTCAAGCGCGTACAGAATGACATGTTATACCTTCACGTGATATCAATGCTATGTATACCATGCTTGGATCGCATTTCGTTAATTAAATTTACAAGTATCACGGTCTAGTAAAAGAGTAATAATAACATATGAGAGTGATGTAATTTTCCATTGTTCAAGTATAATTTTCTCGAAATGAAGATTTCTGTAAAAACATGAATGTTAATCTATTTTTGATGTATGTATTTTTTTCACATATTAGTTCTTTTCTACTTGCAATAGGAAATTTATACAATTATCTGTTTATTATACAAAACATTTGCTGAAACTAAAGATTACAATACATTGACATTTATTAAGTATTGTTAAAAATAACTTACAAATGATTAGAATTACTCACTATTGGAAAAGTTGTACCATGTGTCCAACACTGTAACAATGACAAGAAGAATATATATGTTGCTATTGCCTTTGAAGTGAAGAATTATTTCTTTTGGTAAAGTAGTACAATTTTGAACAACTCTAAAATAAAATTTGAATTCCAATTTCGAGATTCAAGTTTGGTTCTCATTGTGTAGCGGGAGGATACTAGTCAACAAGAAAAAATCAAGCGCGTATCTTCAAAATTGGATTATCAATTCAAAATTTTATTTGATTCAGAATTGTATCATGTTCAAAATTGTATCATCTTATCTTAAAGAAAAAAATATATTTGGAAAGAACATTCTTTAAAAGGTTCTCACCTGTTTGATATAAATCTGCGGGTACATTGTCCAGGTACGTATCGCGTACTATTATATTATTTTTAACAAACGGATACTTCGTGACAAGAACAATGAGAACAACGCACAAAATCAGCGTGATCAGAAAAATCCACTTTCGGCGCGAATAGTATAAGTTCGACATTTGCCTAAATACGTGTTGATAGTTAGCGTTGGTTTGCATCTCATCGGGAAATGTGTGAAAAGCAATGCCGAGTTGTTTCTTCTACGCTACGTAGCCACGAGCAAACGAAATGCGATTCAACAGGAAGGCTCTCACTTATGCGCGGCTTATCATCAACGTTAAACATCGTTTACGCAGTGAGCGGCAGATATTCGCACTGTTCGCAGGCAATTTTTTTTTGAGAGAAAGAACTAAAAGTTCTCTGTGATATATTCGTTTACAGCTATTCGGCAGTCTAAACATTTTTTTACGCGCTACTAGCAATATAAATGTAGCAAAAAATTAAGTTCTAGTATAGCAAAAAACATAGTTTTTTTGATAACATTTTTAATTATCTTGTTTGCTTACATAACACTTTACGAATTCATTGAATTTATAATGACTATTATTGCGCACTACTGAGCATACGATAATGAGTAAGATAATTATTAGATATGTATATATTGAATACATAGTTACATCTAAAATTTAAATTAGTATTTTTTTACGTTAAAATTAACCTTCACGAAAATCGAATGGAATAGAAAAAAGAGACACAAAAATATAAACTCTGAATTGATAAAAGATCGAAAGATCTTTAACACAATACCATGAAATATTCATAACTATATAGTTATACACACACACACACTGATGAAACAATATAATATATATAAATACAGCACCATAAATGTTACTTGCGAATTCCTTAATTCTCCGACAAAAAAGTATGAATTCTGTAGTAAAATTTCAATACGTCAAGATAATTTGATGACTAATCGAAAATCGATAAATTTAGAGATAAAAATATTAATCAAGGCCACTAAATAAAACGATTAATTGAAACAATATAGATTCAGTTTTGAATCTAAAAAGTTCATCTAAGTCACGAAAATTTTTCATATATATTTTTTTTAGACGTTAAACATATAAAATATGATTTAATATACGTTACGTATAACTATAAATAAATAAGTTACGCGATAGTTTCTATTCATATTATAATAAAACACATCATGCGCATTATTCGCATTATTCTTATTACTTACCTTTCTCTATTATTCTTAAAATTATAACGTATAATTTTCAATTTTTTCCCAGACAGAACTAAAATGCTTTTAAGCGACATCGTTTATGTATTCTATCAAAAGTGATTAATACAACATTTTCCCGCTGCATCTTTTAAAACTTTCGTTTTGTACGTCCTGCCAAGGTCATCATTGGATTGTCAATTATTATTCGACTGGACGTACTTCTGTCGAATTTTTTACACGTGCTCAAAGAGCATATCACAAGTTCCTTAAAGGGTCAATATTCTAAATCACGATAAGACGATTGCCTAATATATACACAAGGAATCTTTCGTTTCGTGGCACAATGTACGCGCGCGTGTGGTAAGCCCGATGCTACGATAAACTAGAAGAATATTGTGCGGCTTCGATACGCGAGATAAATTTAGCATGGGCGTTTACGTGAGCGTGTCGTGTCACGGTTCGCGAAGCAACAGTGAACAAAACGGCATTCCCGTTCACAAAAGATGACGCTTTCGGACATCTCTGAAATGAAAGACACAGAAGGAGAGAGAGGCTCACCGCTCGCTGCCGTATTCCGATCACGAATATCAACGAATGCCATCGGCACTAGGCTTGAAAATACTCTTTGAAACAAGTCTATTTGTGTAGGTACACGTCTGCCTGTGTGATGTGCTGATGTGCTTATACAGGGTGTTCCAAAAATAAATGAATTTAATTTAATTTAATTCTCGAGAAGCGGTTCGCCTGATAGCTGATTACGACAGATAATCTATATGAATTAATAATGGAATTTCTACATACTATAGACTAAATTTTTTTTATTAAAATTTAATGCTTACGAATCCCTTTCTTCTTCAAAGAATATATCAATTATTATTGAATATAATTGAGAAAAAAAAGAAAATACATTTACGAAATACAAATAATTTTTTTTTCTGTATGGACATTTATAATTTTTTTATTGATGATATGTAATTTTTAATCAAGTTGGAAAAGGTAAAATAAGTAATGCACAACAATTTTTTAAACAAGGATGAATTTGATATCCGTCAGTTATTAATAACAAACTCTTTCTTTGACAAATTTTTCTTTAAAAAAATATCTTTAAAAATTTTTTTTAATATTGACATTTAATTTTTTAAAATAATTAATAGATTCGTGATATAGAGTGAAACATTTGAAAAAACAGGAAAATAGAAATACTTGCTTATTTGCTGTTCTATACGAAATGAAATCGCTAAATGACACACATGTGTATCTGGCACATTACTAGCAATTATGAAAATAATATAATACAGTCTCACTATACACATGCTGAGCACAACGTGTATGTGAAGTATAAAGATTAATTCCTTCTCAAGGATTGACTTATCTATTATTAACGAATATTATTACTGATATTAGACATCGGCATGTAGTTTCTGCTAAGAGCAAAAATACAATGCGTGAAGAACTACTTCTTTATATAAGAAAAGCATCGCGTGTGTATTTTTGCATGCATTGTAATGACAAATACATGAGTTGAGGAGTGTATCACATTTTTTTCAATCTGCATATTATGATAGATATCCGGCGTTTATCTATATAAGCGATGTATGTAAACACAATAGCCTGAAAGATTTATTGCTAGTTAAAATCAATTGTTATGATTAACCCGATTGTATAATGATAAGGACCTAATCGGGATGACCTTAACAAGGCATATCTTATCTAGTCATGTCCTTATGGTATATTGTCAATTTCTAATCAGGTAACTGACAATATTTTAATAGATTGTGCGAATTTTTCTTTCGTTGCTAGTAAAGTTTGCAATTTAAACCGATAAGAAGAAAAAAATGAAAATAAAAATCATCTTTTGTAATTATTTATTAAAACATCTTTAAGATTATATATATTAAAAGTATTATTTTCTAATTGAAATAAAATGTTATAAATAAATTTATTAATATTTAAATATGACAGATAGATTTGTTAATATTTAAATCGTCGTTATGTTAAATCTTGCGAAATAATATCAATATATTATATATATATTATATATTATAATTTATATTAAGTTTTCTTAACACGATATATAGAAGAGCATTGACATTATCGACCGTTTTTAATCACCCAACATGAATATTCAAGAATAATGCAATAATTAATTTTTTACTTTGTGATTATTCCATACTTCGTAAATGTGTATATATATATATTCTATGTTAAATTACATTATATATTTCTATAAAATTTCATTTTTCTGTGAATAAGAAACAGTCGATAACGTCAATGCTCTTCAATTATCTTGAATTATGTAGAGAAATTATTTAAATTTAAAATTAATTTTTTTTAATAATATTTCTTTAAAATAATATTGTCTAGTTTGAGCGCACTAAATATATGAGAAACATATATATATATATATATATATATATATATATATATATATTCCAAGATCTTTATAAATTAAAGAAAACGCTAAACTCTGTTTTTATGTAAGATACAATATATATTGATTTTCCTGACAACTATTACGTATTTCTTCTATAATTGAAGATGATTAGCAATTGAAAATACATAAATTATTTATTAATCCAAAAAACTTCCAGATCTAGAGTTTATTAACATTCCTATTTAGCTTTATGTAAGCGAAGAATACATTTGAAATAGAGACTAAAAGTGAATTGATTTAAACGTTTACGAAACGTTCGATAGGATGGACTTCATCCAACTTCAAATGCAACATCGGAGCGCGCTGGTCTCGAAGACGATATGCCATATTCTGTCGCATTCGCCACTATATCTCCTTTTTTTTCTCGGTCGACAAACGTCATCGGTTCTCGCCGCAGTCATCGACAGCAACGGCAACGGTGATCATCACATGATTTTAGACGTTGTAGCGCTGCTGCATCGTTCGTTTCGAACATGGCCGCGGCGGAATGTGAAACGAAGGAGGGCACCTCAGCGGACCTGTTGAAAACGCCGGTGTTGTCGGACGAGGCCGTTAACGTAATCCAGAAAGATGAGGACTCCGGCATTCCGCTGCAAACACCCTGGACCTTTTGGCTCGACAAGTGAGAGCAAACGCGGTGATTTTTTTCTTTTTCCTGTTCCACTATGCGATGCATTCCAATGCGATGGGTGCATCTCGATCTTATCGTGGTCGCTCTTGACATTGTAAACGACGCTTGCGAGAAATGCCGTTAAAAAATCATCGATCCAACATCGACGCTGTTCTTGATCACTGTTCTTGATTTCCCTTTATTTAAATAATCCAACGTGCAGATACGCGCGAAATTAATTTACACATTACGTTTTCATAAATGCACATTATTCTTTTGTTTTCGCAACCGCCATTGCGTCACAGAGGAAAAATTCATTCGTATATATTCATATTTATGTGTTCTATTAATAATTTACGATACATGTATTTATCACTATCATTCAAAAGAATTTTATGCATTTAATTATACAACTATACAGAATGTTCCAAAAATAAAATCAATAAATAACGTTGGATATAATAAATAACACGTTTTTTTTATTCTCTTTATTATTATTGAACAAATATATTTAATTGTTGTTGTATAGATAAATAATAAGTACATAGTATATTTATACGCGAAATAGAGTAATCCTTCCTCTTGATTTTTATTTGTAAAATTTAAAGAAACTATTGCCGAAAATACCGATGAATTCAGATAAATATGAATAATTATATTCATAATTATATATCGTAATTTATTTATATTTCCTATTTCAAATAACGTTTTTTCATCACCATATCAAAATTATTTTTAACTCAGCTAATAGTCTGGTAATAAAGTTCTCGGATTACAGTAAAATAACACAAACATCTCCGATAATAAATTATTATATTTTATCTTTCAAAGTAATCTTCTCCGCGACATCAATACGTTCACATATCTTTAATGCTAAAATAAAACTTAAAACTTTTTAAAGTCTGTAGTTTGAATGCTATTCAGAATACATTCCTCTATATATCCTCGACGTGTTAAAAATTCTTATCTTTCAATGATTAAGGTTTGGGAACGACATGAAATCCGAAAAAATTATATTCGACTATGGATAATCTTAACAAACTCAACAATTTAAAAAATATTTTGAAGCTGTATATCAAATAAGATGTGTGAAATGTATTGTATAAAATAAAATACATGAAATGGATTGATGTCATGGAGAGGTATTTCGAAAGATAAAACATGACATTTTGTTATCTGATATATGTGTTGTTTTATTGCTGCAGTCCGAGAATTTTATTATCAGACTATATACGTATAACTAAACAAAGAATAAATAGTATTATTTTACAATTTATGTAATTTTATCTGTTTCATTTTAATTGAAATTTCCTATTATCATTTATTGAATTTGGAGAGACTTATATCTCAGATGCAAGAGAGAGGGAGAATCAAATTATTCCTATCATAAATTTAAACACGTCGCTAATTCGAAACAATTACTAAATTGACAGAGCTATCCCTGGTACAACCGCTGAGGAATATAAAAACAACTTGCAGAAAATCTATACCGTAGATACCATTCAAACTTTCTGGGCAGTCTTTAATAATATACCAAATGCCGGGGACATGCAGGTATGATAAAAAATCTATATACAGAAAAATGTTTTCCTTGTATATTTTATATTTATTGTAATTAATTTCGCTAAATTATAGTAAATGAAAAAATTTTTTTTAAATTTAAAAATATTAATTTTATTTGGTAAAAATAGTTTTTTATTTGAATTGTTTTAACAAAATGTTTATATATTTCTATGAAAAAAAAACTCAATATTTTTCTGTTTTATTAACATAACAAGTCTGCGTATAATAAGAATAAATTGATAGTGACAAAAAGTTTTATCATTCTCCTATGTACATACCTATACATATATATCATATATGAAATTTTTACTTTAGTAGTAAAACTTTTATTCTGTACGTAGAGTGTATTTTTTATCGTTTGTAAAGTAGGCAAGATTATTATAGACGAGCTATATTTAGAATTGACATTAATTATATTATTGTTTAAATTATATTATGCTATTTAATATCTAATTATACTATTTGGCACTGTATTATGATATATTATCATAATATTTGTCATTTAATTTGTTATTTATATTTCACAATAAATTATTTCTTTTTGCCGTCAGGTTAAATACAGTTATCATTTAATGAGAGATGACAGATATCCTTTATGGGAAGACAAAGTGAATCAAAAGGGTGGTACCTGGAGATTGAAGTGCCATAAATATGATACCGTAAATATTCTAATACATTTATACGAGCACAAATTTTTATTCAGATAATCTTCTTATTTCTCTGCACATAGAACTTTAAATAATTGATTAGTTTGTATGACAAATATTTGATTTTTTAGGAACATGTGTGGAAAGAAGTAGTACTTGCAGCTATTGGAGAGCAATTTGTTTCAGATGTGGCGCAGGATGATGAAATTTGTGGCGTGACTGTATCTATTCGTGACAGGGAGGATTTCATTCAAGTATGTATATCATGAATCAAGTAGACAGGAGAATTTAAAAAAAAAAGATAGAATTGATCAGATAGAATTAAAAATTATCTTTTTAGATTTGGAACGTAAACGCTGATCTAGGATCAAAAGCTACGGTTTTATCCAAAGTTCATTCTCTAGTGCCTAACGTAAACTTCTTGGGAGAGTTTTATAAACGTAAGTGCTGATATTCTTGTATTAAGAAAATTTATAATTAAAAAATATTTCTTTTTTAGCTCATAAGTCCAATCATGCATACGGGAGACATTAAATATACAGCAACATTGTGATGAAGATTATATTGAATCGTTAAATATATTATATTATATAAGATTATATGACAATTAACGAACATATGTTTACGTGATGTATAAATAATGTTCATATTGTCGAATAATATGAACAAAGTCCCTTCTGTATTCGAATCACAGAAGATGTGCTGAAGAGAGAAAGAGAGTTATCATTATATATATATGTTTTAAAAGTTTGTTACTTGTGAATTTGTTTAAATGCGTATTATTAAATGCATTACGCATTGGATTCGATATCTTGTCGAATCAAATTGCTGTTGTAACCGTTTTACAAACATGAAATATATTTTTATATTTACTATGCGTCTATATTTATATTCTCTCAAAATATAATTTTAAATAAGAGCGCATAACATTTCGAGATATTACCTTGATACAAGTGTATCTTTATTTTCGTATCCTTATAATCATAGTCTACACTTTATACAAAACATGGATGATTGATTATTGATTATCGATTGAAGTGTTTACGAAACTTGCAAACCGTGTTTTCTTAATTCGTGCATATTTTATATGCGTGAATTACACACCTCTATATAAGAGTGTGCGTAGGAAGGAGGATGTCTGACGCCTGCCTCCTGTTGTGTTATTAATTATAACTCATTATCTCCACCTTTCAAAATTTATCAACAATACATCAAAAGTAGTATTTAAAAATAAGATTGAGAACAAGACCGTTGAATACATTTTTTATTACTTTAAATACGAAGCGCCACAGTCTGAATGTTAAGATGTTGAACTATTATATATATTCATATAAATGAATTAATATATAAATGTGAATTTCAGAAATGATAATTGCGTGCCGATATGGTTGTCGTACTTTCAACGCAATCAATCTGAAATAGTATTTAAGATTCTCAAGGAAATAATGTAAAATCACATGACAAGATGATTACGCGCGTCTGTTAACATGCAGATATTAGATATTAACCTTGAATTTGGTGAAGACCTGGAAAATTTGATAAAGCCCTAAAGAAAGTTTACGCGTGGAAAAGTACTATATAAATTTTATCCGTTCTGCGAATTATTTTATCTTAACCTCTCTGCTTGTAATTTTTTACTTCGAGAAAAATAACTTACGATGAGAGCAAAAAGTATTCAAGATAAGAGCAATAAGTATACAAGAAAATTTATTATGAAAAAAGTATTATTTGTAGAAAATAAACATTAATTAGCAATTTTATACCATGAATACATTCTATTCTAACATATATGAATGAGCTTTGCATGTATTTCTAATATAAGCTAAATTTCTCGACGAATACTTTTTGAGCATCCAAACAATGGAACTTTTAATTTTCGCTTATTTTTTAATATATTTTCTATAATTAATACACATCTTTTTGATATATATAATTTTAAGAAACATACAGTCTATTTTATACTTTATGAATAAATTGTTAATTACCCAGCAAGAAATGATCATCAATTCAATATCGAATCGACGTCGAATTGGTGTTGAAATCATTGTATCGATATCGATTCGACATCAATTCGATGACTCATTTCTCGCTGAATAATATTTAATTTTAAAAAATAAAATTTTTTTAAAAAATATTTCTTTTTACAAATACTTTTTTGCATTCACTGTATGTGAAATATGAATATTGTTTTCTTGAATAACATGCTTATCAATATATTTTAATGTAAAGAATGTGTGAATCGAGATTATAAGAATTAGCTTGAAGTTGAAATTAGGTGGAGGAATGTGGTTCTGTCTCATATAATAGTGAGAAACCATCTTTATTTTCTCTGCAAAGAAAATAGAGAATTTTTTGTCTGGATCAGGTATTATGAACCAAATTTGAATGACAAATGCTAGAGTTTCTTTGGGGTTCTATTGAATTCCTTAAAACATCTTGAAAAACAAATTTTAATATTTACTATTAATCTCTCTAGAAAACCAATAACATTACGCGACTACTTGGCGCCGAGTTAACATTTTATGGCTCCTCGATATTATTCATGTTGACGTCAACAGGAGGATGCCTCTCGAAGATAAAACGTAAGTTCGTTTAAGCAGTCAATATCTATTAGACAATAATTTTAAATCAGATTTCAATTATGTCTCTAATTTGTATTTTTCAACTTTTATATCAACAAAATGTCACAAAAAAACATTAAAATTCGATCATTTACACTGTTTACACGAATTACTTTTACGTTAATTAAATACAGTGCATATTACACATTATTTTTTTTTTAAATTTATTAAAGTTAAAATTTAATTGTATCCAATTATATTTAAAATTACATTTCAAAACGAGATTGACATGTTTATAATGCCAATTGGCAGTATCTACGAATGAAAGTGTAAGAAAAGATCGTTTATCTATTAACTCGTTTTATCTATTAACACACTTTTATTTTCATTATTTAAGCGATATTTACGAGTTTTACGAGATAGAAAGTTTGACCGTTAAAAAGACAAGTAAAAAGAGAATTCCTTCTAGCTAGAAAATATTGACTTAGCATTTCGATTTAGTGTTACGTCGAGTGGATTAAATTTGAACGGTCTTACATACAGAACCGGAACTATTCCGTGATGAAAAAAAAGAAACAGATATTCATCGAACACGGTCAGCCTGCGAAGCGAGTCTTCTCTTTCGGTTTTGTGATATACGACTAAATCACGGCGCATCGTGGCCTTGCACACGGCCTTGCCGTACAAGAGGCACGTGTATATGACTGCATGGGCGTAAATGTGGACATTAGCGATATCGCGAATGTCTGTCTTGCAAGAGAAAGATGACACGGATTCGGAGTCTCATTACTCCTGTGCGTAAAAGTTTCTCCCGCATCTGACTCATCGTCGAGAATTATCTTCAAATAGCAACTACTTAGTTATTCTCATAAGAGTCTCAGCATTTATAATCAATCCATCACTAAACCACTTCCTTCTGCTATGAACTATAATTAGCTTTGAGAATTTTTCTCATGAATTCAGACATTATGTAATTGTAATTGAATTGCATAATTTAATTCTTATTTGAAGCTTTTTGCTTCTGATAATCATACAGAGCAATTTTAAAAGTATACTGTGATACACATATATTAAGTATAATATGATTAAATTACGTATATATTAGTTCTTTTTTTATCATGCGACTGACTTTTCCTCTTGGAGGAATTTGTAACATAAAAGATTGATTCTTATGCGTCATTTTTTATAGAATAAAATTTGATATGTGCAAAAATAACTTCGTGGGAAATCTAAAAATTACAGTCTCCTAAAAAAGAATGTAAGTACTGATATTATTCCAGCTTCAGGATTGCTTCAGGATTTTAAGACCAGCTGTGCAGGTTTGAAGAACTGGAAAATATATTTAATCATTCATATAGAAATATTAGGTACCAAGATCCGGTCTCGGTAAACTATATTTAGCGCTCTTTTATTTATTTGCGCTATAAACGCTTCTGTTTATTCACAGACGATTTACCTGTTTTATCTGTGTGTGTTGAGAAGAGAAAATTAGACATTTTAAATTGCTGGGCAGATTAATTCCAACCGCTGCTTCGACATCAGACCTATCTAGCACGCGCCGCTCATTATAATTCAACTATAACTGTCTGACCAAGACCGTCGGTCCAGGATCTTCTCGAGCAGAATGTCTCGATACGGAATTTCCTGATTGCGCCGTGGTTGGATGGCGTGCCACGTAGACTACGTATATATATGTGTGTGTGTGTGTGTGTGTGTGTGTGTGTGTGTGTGTGTGTGTGTGTGTGTGTGTGTGTGTGTGTGTGTGTGTGTGTGTGTGTGTGTGTGTGT